>Ga0222650_1001106_pt1 | contig 15372 bp, 11 predicted proteins | sample AntAcemetagen367_FD_179820 | JGI IMG/M metagenome (GOLD analysis project Ga0222650, IMG submission 179820) | Saline water microbial communities from Ace Lake, Antarctica - #367 | ecosystem: Environmental > Aquatic > Non-marine Saline and Alkaline > Saline | place: Antarctica: Ace Lake...
AAGACTCTCCGCTAGCCGTCTCATTCTACGGATTGTAACCTCGTTATAAATGATGGTTGATTCAATCATGGGATACCGTACCACAATCCCTAAGGATTTCTTAAGTAATTTCAGCGTCGTTCCTTAGAGAGTTTTCCATCAAGAATCTGGATTGAGTTTACATACCAAGGACTGCGCTCATCAATGTCATAGAAAAGAATCACTTCTTGTTCCATGGAACGTCGTATGTGATCGGTCGATTGTGGCACCCATTCATCCTGCAAGACGCCGTCGACCCACTTTGTGATCACTTTTTCGTCGGCAAGATCCACCGCAAATGCGATTCGGTGCCACGCCTCTTCATCAGCGGTTTCTCCCTCAATCCAAGGATAGAAGGTGCCCTCACCATTGTATCCTCCGCCTCCTTGTCCCATATTTCCGCCCTGCCAAAAGAAGGTCGCATCTCCCGGGTTCTTCGTCGGAGAAGCTTGCATAATCGCGGAGGCACCGCCGCCTCCGACCTGCAAGACATCCATAATTAGGGTGTAGCGATTGACATAAAGTCCCCCCCCATTTGGGGCAATGCCATGAGTCATCAGGTATCCAACCTGCGAGCCCTCAGGCACGAACATCACGTTGGCAGGTTCCCCGCCAATATCGGGAATCTCGAATGAGGTCGTTGTTCCAAAGTGCGTTTCCGATTCAGAAACGGCATCATTAAACTGCAAATCACTACCAAGCGTTGCCTGGAGCCCATGAGAAAAATCCCATTGCCCCGTGACCTTGGGCGGCTTGTCACCAAGGGTGTTTTTGAAGTCCCAGCGATTCGTAAAGGTCTGCCCCGCAGAATCCCTATAGTCCAATGAAACCTCATTGCGCTCGCTCTGACGGCCCGTTGGAGGTTGGTAAGTAATCGTGGTGCGCCCAGCATTTGTCTCCACGATCACCTGTCCCGTGACGTCGACGTCATTGAAGCTGAAATTGACAGATCCGGCCATCACCGTGGTCTCATCATCACGGAGGAGAATCTCGATTGGATCGCTGGCCGAAATATCGGCGACACCAGGCCGCGGCGAGACATCAGCAATATAAGCGTGCCCATACTTGGTATCAGTGCTCTCTTTAAAGGCCGCAATGCCGTCATCGTCATTGACTAGGTCTCCTTCGTTAGAGAGCTCAAGTGCGGCATTTGATGCTTGCGCCCAGTAAATAATTCGAATGGGATAGAGACCTCCTTCTGGAGCAATAATTTTGAACTGATAGTCCCAAGGAACCGATGAAAACGGAGGGGCTTCCGCCGGGCGCACGAAGGTTGCGAGCTCGGTTGCAAAAAAGTCACGAGGATTGGTTCCCGTAAAGACCCGAAAGCCATTGTCATTACTGACGGTCGCATCGACCCTCCCAACAAACAGTTGTGCGTTTAAGGTGTGCTCACCTGCCGACAATTCCAGAAAGGTCAATATTTCAGTCGTGAACAATGAGCTATGACCACCAGTGCCTGGAATGCCAGGAAAATGGGTGTCATCCGGGAAAATGGTCAAAGCGCTAATCTCAGGATTAGCATCTTTTTCGAAATTGATGAGGTCGACATTGAAGCTGCCGTCCGCATTCGGACCTTCGATAGCCTCGTCCTCGACCGCTTCACCATGATCGAGTTTAAGCGTTCCATTCAATTGCTGAAGCGCGCGCAAATAGGAGTTTGGGATCTCAGTGAAATCTGGGGCTTGTGCTGAAATGACCCGAAATCCTCGATTTTCTCCACTGTCAGCAGCTCCGGCAATGCCAGCGGGGATGGTGACAGGGTCTTGAGCAATGGCGTCCGCGAAACTGATCCCCAAGGAGATTGTAACGAGGTCAAAAAATCTCACAATTTTCATAGTAGCGTGAGTAATACCAGACACTGCCGCGTCTCCGCAAGTTGCAAATAGAGGGAGATGACGATTAGGGGGTGCCTTAAGTGTCAAAGGATTAGCATGATCTTCCCTTTGAGGGGGTGCTTTCCAGCTCCGACAGGAGCGTAGGTCATTCGGGATTTTTTTGGTTTCTTAACTTCAAGCGCCACGGGATCGACCTCCAGTAGGATTTTTTTCCCTGCTTTCAGGGGAAGATCTCCCATTGGCACGCGCTGCCGTTCGCGGTTGGTCACCTTTGCCGCCACCTTCTGGCCATTGCAAGGGGCGGCGAGGTTGAAACCGTCTCCCTTGACCGGTGCGGTGACTTCATAGATTTCCTCAGCCAGGGCATCCACGGTCCACTCTACCCGATTGGGGCCTGGCTGTGTTTGACTCCACAGGATCATCCAATTCATGATGACCTGTCTCATCCCAGCGCTCATCTTCCTGAGATGAGCGCTAAATGGGTAACGCCCTCGGGATCAATTTTCAAGGTGACCGGTTTCGCCAGGTTCACCCTTTTTGAGGTCAGTGAGTCATCGGGATTTTCAGGGTCCTGCTGTGCAGATGCCGGGCTAAAATTCGCCAGGCAAAGGACGGTTCGGACGTTGAGTTATGCGATTGTCATCGTGGACCTTTTTGAAGGCATGTGGTCGGTTATGAACTAGCAAAAACCTGCTCGGGTTCGGAACGGCTCCTTCGTCATGTCGGCTTCCTATTCCTTTTAGCTCTAAGTTCTCACAATCTTCTGGTGCCGTTGGGTCACCCGACCCTAATCAAACGAACAATGAGAGCAATGGCGGAGAGACAAAAATTGACCAACAAGACGGGTCTTCCGCCGGCGGGAAACCTCCAACTTTTGGCGCCCTGCCGAATGGCCGATGACGTCGAGGCAAAGAAATGAAGCGACTCGGAAGCCTCGCTGCCTTGTCCTTACTCGCGGTGCTTTTCGCCATCGGTTTTGGATGGCGTTGGAAGACCGGCATGCCAAAGGGGGCGTTTCGCCGCCATTTTGATGGCATGCCTGCCTCAGTAAGCGATATCACGGTGGATGACCGTTCCGAATTAGCTGGATCCAACGAGACCCTGACTTTTCGGATCTCGCAATTCGACCTTGCTCGCCTTCTCTCCAAACGGGGGTTCTCAAATGTCACGGAAGTGATTCAGAAAGAGATCATACAGAAGGGCACCACTCACAATGAGGAGGCATCGATTGCCTACCGCGAGAGGAAACGGGCAATTTCATACGGAGTGACTCCAGCTCGTTACCACGTGATGACCAAATTCGAGGGCATGATATTGGAGGGGCAGCCTTGGTGACGGGCGGCACTTTCTTAAGCCCTTTCCGTCTTCAAGTCAGCCCCCCTATTTTTTGGGAGCCGTCGCCTTTTTATGCGACTTAAGTTCAGGCCACGTTAGCTTCCCGCTCTCATCGGCGTCGGCCGCCGGATGCTTTTTGAAATACTTGTCCTTCCAATTCTCCGCAGATTCCTCCGGCGCCGGGATCGACTTGGGAATTCGCTTGAGTAACTGATTACGATAGGAAACGAGCGTCGCCCGATGCTTTTCATCTTGGGCGAGGTTCGTCCATTCATGCGCATCTTTTGCGACGTGGTAAAGTTCTTCTTTGCCATTTTCATAGCGAATATAGCGCCACTCTTGATCACGCAGCGTGTAGTTCTGCTTTGCGGGATCGTAATACTTCGCCCACTGATACATCGCGGTGAGAACCGCCTTGGGACCGTTCCACTTCCCCTTTGGATCGACAAGAAGAGGCTTCAACGAGTGTCCGTCAAGCGGCCGTCCCTTGGCATTCTTCGTGGTGTCCGAAGGTAGCCCGCAAAGATCAAGCAAGGTCGGATAAAGATCAAGCAAGCTTACCGGCTGTTGACATTTCCCCGGCTTGGCCAGGCCTGGCGCCGAAATCACCAAAGGCACGCGCGTGCTCTCCTGCCAGAGTGAATTTTTGTAGAGATAGTCTTTCTCCCCCATGCCCCACCCGTGATCAGAAGTCAGGATGATGACGGTAGTGTCCTTCAATGAACTCCCCTCAATCGTATCGAGAATATCCCCAATGAGATCATCCACCGAGGCCACGGAAGCGAGGTAAGCCTGAATGAAGGTCTTCAGCGCAAGCTCCCGATCGCCGCGATAGGATTTGATGAGCTGATCATAAAGTTTTGAGCCTCGATCACCGCTGCGATCATCCTCACTCGAGTTGACGGTATGCTTAAAGGTGTCATCGACATCGCCGCGCTTTATTGCTGGTAACTGAAGTGACTCCAGCGGAAAGCGGTCGAAATACTTCTGCGGAACAATTAGCGGAGTGTGAGGACGAATGAAACCTACTCCCATCAAAAAGGGCTTTTCTGAATCAACGAGGCTCTTTAGGTTCTCGACCGCCCATTTCCCATTTTTCTCATCTGCGGTGAGATCACGATCATCCTCTGAGTTGTATTTGAAGTCCTTGAGCTCCCGCCAACTCCCGCTTTTCCAGCTGAAAGGAGCTTCCACTTTTCTTAAGGGGCCAAAGGAGCCATCAATCGACTCAAAATCATCACGGAACGGAGCCGGAACATCCGGGTGGGCGACATTCTTCCCATCGCGATGAGCGAGCGGGCTGTAGTCGGCATCGTTGCCATACTTGACCCACTCCTTGCGTTCGCCGCTATGCATGATCTTTCCCGTCCCGAGGGTGTGGTAGCCATTCTCGCGAAAGTGATCCATGAAGGTTCGCGAGTTTTGAATCACCTTATTCTCCTGCCATTTTTCAAATCCGTAGAGCTGGGTGGTATGCGGGTAGAGTCCAAAGACCATACTGGTACGCGATGGATTACAGATCGGGATAGTACAATGAGCTTGGGTGAACGAAACCCCGCGACTGATGAGCCGTTTCATGTTTGGAGTCTTGGCCTGGGGATGCCCACCGAGCGTTTCAACGTAATCATTGAGATCATCACAAATGATGAGAACGACATTCGGACGATCAGCTCCTTGGGAAAGGACCGGGAGAAATAAAAGAGAAAAAAAAAGTCTTGGGGACATAAGATGGTTCGTTCACCCAACACTCCCTGAGCCACAAAAATCTAACGATAATTCTCATCGGTTATTCTTTTGAGCCTCTCCGCCCTCCTCTTAAGCTCGAAAATTTACAACTCTCCCTCCGTTGGTGAGGTCGTCCTCTCATCACATTGAGGCCCCTATGGTTGAAATTGAAACCTCTTCCCGAAATCTCTCGCCCTTCGTCAGTTCCTCGAAGACTAGGCCTACAAAGGGGGGCTTGGATTCATTCCCAGAGCGCACTTCGACTTCAACGAATCCAATATCCGCTTCGTCCTCGGTGTCACCTTTCCTTTCCACCACACTCCCACCGGTTGATGCTCCGCCTCGCTACTGCGAATAAAGACCTCGACCTGCATTCCAAATCCCCCCCCCCTCCCAATCTTTAACGGAACCGACACTCCCGACCGCAGCATCATTTCCGAAGTCTTTGCCTAATATACAAATGACGGACATGCTCTCTTCAGGGACGACTGGTCAAGCGATCGACCCATTTCCACCCAGGATGTCAGCGCTCCCTTCGACATCCCCGTTTGCCAAAGGTATTTTCTCGGTGACAACGGTTTCGAAGACTCGTCCCTCGTCCCTCGCCACTCCGCCGAACCTAGGCGACGACCATGATCCCGCTTATCTCGCTCTCGTCGTAAATTACCAATATCTCGTTCCCAGAATTGTGTTTAGCCATTATCAGGCCCCCTTTATCGAGGATCAGCGTTCCGGGAACGTGCCTTGCAAGCGACGTTCTGCGGACGACTTGGCATCGATAGACTCTTTTTTAGAGTCGAGTCTAACCGAGAGTCTGCGAGGATACTCGTTCTTCCATGAATAAATTCTGTCGGACCACCCTCCTTATCATGGGCGCGGCTCTCGTCTCGTTTAGCTCAGCGGCTCTAATCACCTGGGATCCGGTCTCAGATACCGATGATGCCACTGTCATCATCACCGACGGGACTCTCGTCGAAGCCATCAACGGGAGCTCACCAAGCGGAGCTGTCACGGTCAATGGCGTCGACTTTTCACCCTCGGACACCTTGCTCCCGAATGCCGCGGCCAGTGTCGCGCTCTCCGGCCAAACCACCCTCGATACCGGACTCGATGATCTCCTTAATACCGTCGACTTTGGGGGCGGAACCACGACCTCGATTACCGTCGGAGGTGGTGCTCTTGTAAACGGACAAAGCTATTCTATTCAGGTCTTCTTCACGGACTTGCGAACCTGCTGCTCCGGACGCGTCATGACCTATGGCGACGGGGATGGGAACACCGTCGATGTCACCGCCGCAGGAGCGCCGGGAACCTTCGGCCAATTCGCAACTGGAACCTTCGTTGCCGATGGGCCCAGCCAACCCCTTAGCCTCACCGCCAACGGTTTTGGAAATGTTCACCTTAATGGATACCAAATTCGCAGTGCTTTTCCTTTACCCTCCATCAGTCAGTTTACCGCCACTCCTTCCTTAATCGCCAGTGGTGAATCCACCACCCTGGATTGGCAAGTCACTGACGCCGAAAGCGCACAAATCGATAACGGCATCGGGAGTATCAATGCCACCTCCGGTAACGCCATGGTGAGTCCCACCACCACGACGACTTATACCCTCACCGCGAGCAATGGCGGAGGTTCGGTCACTTCCGAAATTACCGTTGGCGTCGATGTTGCCATTCTCTCTCCCGTCCTCAACGAGTTCCTCGCGAGTAACGACCGCGACTTCGCCGATGAGGAGGGCAACTTTTCCGACTGGGTTGAAGTCTACAATCCCAACCTCTTCGCCATCGACCTCGCGGGCTATCATCTCACCAGCAACTCCGAAAATCTCACCGAATGGACTTTCCCCGCAGGCACGATGTTGAACGGCGATTCCTACCTCATCGTCTTTGCCTCCGGCACCAACCGGGGATTGCCGGAACTCCATACCAACTTCAAAATTTCTGCGAGTGGGGGATACCTTGCACTCATCGCTCCTGACGGCAGCACTGTCATCAACGCGTTCGGCAATTACCCCTCGCAACGCCGTGATATTTCCTACGGATCATCCGGATATCTCACCCCACCCACTCCCGGCGAAACCAACGGCACTGCATCCGGCGGCTTCGTCGATGACACTTCCTTCGACGTCGACCGTGGATTTTACGACGCTCCCTTCACTGTCAATATCGCCACCACCACTCCGGGAGCCACCCTCGTTTACACCACCGACGGAACGGAACCCACTCTCTCAAACGGCACCCTTTCTCTCGACTCCGCGAGCCTTTTCATCAGCCGCACCACGGTCCTCCGCGCGGTCGCTTTCAAAGCCGGCTTCACTCCGACCAACGTCGACACGCAGACCTACCTCTTCACTTCCGACATCATCGAGCAGTCGAACATGGATCCGGACGTCGTCAATGATCCCGCCTACAGTGGCGAGATCTCCTCCGCACTGCAGTCAGTTCGCACCCTTTCCATCGTCACCAATCCTGATCACCTCTTTGATCGTGCCATCGGCATCCTCGCCAACACCGGGGGTAGGGGACTTTCCTGGGAGCGTCCCGTTTCCATCGAATTTATTGATCCTGATAATCCCAATGCCTCCCTTCAAACCAACGCCGGTCTGAGAATGCATGGCAACGGATCACGAGGCAGCCCTAAGAACTCACTCCGTCTTCTCTTCCGTGCCGACTACGGGCCGAAGAAACTCAATTACCCACTATTTGGGGAAGACTTCATCTCGCAGAAATTTAACACCGTCGTCCTCCGAGCGCAAAATGCCAACAGCTGGACCAGTGCTCGCGGCGAAGACCGCACCGCGACCACCTTCCTCCAGGACTCCTTTGCCAAAGACACCCAGGGCGCGATGGGACAACCCACCGCGGGCTCGACCTTCGTTCACCTCTTCCTCAACGGCACTTATTGGGGGCTCTACAATCCTACCGAACGGCCCGATGGCTCGTTTGGCGAAGATCACTTCGGCGGCGACGACACCGACTACGATGCCGTCAGCCGACGCTTTAGTGTCGAGGTTCAATCTGGCACCAAGACGTATTGGGATGAGATGATCACCTTCTCGAACACCCTCCTTGATACCCAGGCGGAATACCAACAACTCGGTGACTTCATCGATATCGATAATCTCATCGACTACATGCTCGTCCACCAATTCATGCAAACGCGTGATGGCCCGGATGACTTCGGCCACAACAACATGCGCCTCGTCCGTCGTAATAATCCCGCTGGCCCTTGGCAGGCTTATGCCTGGGACATGGAATATTCCATGATCGATACCACGGGCACCCGCGATTACTCTTATCCGTTCCCGATCTATTCAAGCACCCGAAACAGCAACAACGATATCACCGATAGCATCGCATCGGTCTACCTTCGGCTCAAAGACAACAACCCGGAATTCCAACTTCGCTACGCCGACCGCGCTTACAGACATCTCTTCAACGGTGGCGCCCTCACCCCTGCCAGTGCCACTGTCCGCTTCGAAGCGCGTGCGCGGGAGATCGAAAGCGCGGTGCTCGGCGAGTCCGCCCGCTGGGGAGATCAGCGCCGCGACCCTCCCTACACCCGCGATGGCGAGTGGACCTCCGAACGCCGCCGGATCGTCACCGAATTCTTTCCTGTCCGTCCCACTCACCTTGTTTCCCAACTCCGTAGTCATGGCCTCTATCCCAGCATCGATCCACCCACCTTTTCACAACACGGTGGCGAAGTGGTGCCTGGATTTCCCGTTGATCTCACCTCCGGAACAGGCACCATTTACTACACCACCGACGGTTCGGACCCGCGCGCAGCCTGGTCCAATCATCCCCTCGGTATTGCCTACTCGGCGCCCCTTGCTCTCACCGAATCGCTCACCCTTAAAGCTCGTACTCTTAATGCCGGAGAATGGTCGGCCCTCGCTGAAGCGACCTTTCTCGTCGGGACTCCGGCTAGCTCGCACAACCTCATCCTCTCCGAAGTAAACTACCACCCGCCTACCGGACAAGAAGGCCGGGAGTTTATCGAACTCCTCAACCTTTCAAATGAAACCATCGACCTCGGCGGTGCCTCGTTCTTCAAAGGAATCGATTTCACCTTCGCCCAAAATACGACACTTCCCGCCGGTGGCCGTATCATGGTCGTCAAAGATTCCGCCGCATTCTCTCTTAGCGAACACTCCGACATTGCCGGAACCTTCCAAAATAGTTCCTCTCTAGACAATGGTGGTGAACGAATCGTCCTCGTCGACTACCTCGGTAAAACCATCTTCGACTTCTCTTACCTCGACGATGGGGGCTGGAGCAACTCCCCGGATGGCGGCGGCCCCAGCCTCACCCTCATCGGTCCTGCAAACTCACCCAACCTCTCAGACGCTTCCAACTGGCGCCCCAGCTCTTTCCCGGGCGGGACTCCCGGCGGGAGTGATGCCACCATCTTCTCCGGCGACCCATTGGCAGACGATAACGGAAACGATATTCCTAACCTCGTCGAATATGCCGCCGGGTCCGATCTTATTCCTGGCGTTTTGAACTCTGGAGATGACACCTTTTTCACGATCTCGTTTGGCCAAAATCTCGCGGCAGACGATGTTTTGGTCGTTGTGGAAAGTTCAAGTGACCTGAAGACCTGGGTTTCCTCGCCTCTCCGAAGTTCGGTAAGCTATCATGGTGATGGCACTCGCTTTGTCACTTGGCGCACGCTGGCACCAATCGCAAGTTCCACGCCGCGCCAAGTTCTCCGTCTCCGGGTCAGCGAAAGATAGGTAAGCAATGGATCGAGGGCGCCCCGTCATCATGAAAATTGGTGAATTTCGCGATTCCTCCCATGCTGCCATTTCGTCATGCTCACCCCAGTCATGACGAATCAACCTGTTTCAACCCGTCGTAAATTCCTCACGGGAGCCGCGTCTGCCACCTTCGGTTTCACTTTCATTCCAGCCTATCTCACGTCCGCCCGTGCGCAGAATAATCCAAAGCTTCCACCGAGCCAGCGCCTCAATATCGGATGTGTTGGAGCAGGTGGTCGAGGCCAGAAGGTTTGTTTGGATTTAACTCAAAAAGGGAACGCCACCATCACGGCTTTTGCTGACGTCGATTTCAAGAGTGCCCGCCGAATTGAGGAGAATCTCGCGGCCTTCCCCAAGGCCAAGCGTTTTACCGATTTCCGCGAGATGTATGAGAAGGTGGGTGGTGATTTTGATGCCGTGGCGGTTTGCACTCCTGATCACACTCACTTCACCGCCGGGATTCAGGCCATGGCGATGGGCAAGCATGTTTATGTTGAAAAGCCCCTGACTCACACCTTTGAGGAAGCGGAGATTCTCATGCGGGCGGAAAAGAAGTTCAAGGTCGTCACGCAAATGGGAAATCAGGGGCACACCTCCGGAGGTTCAGAGCAGTTCAAGCGCATGGTCGCCAGGGGCGTGGTCGATGATATCGTGAAAATCGAAGCCTGGAAGGGGCCTGGGCTATGGTTCATGGATCCTAAAAAACGGATCAAAAATTTTCCCAAAGGCGCACCCCTGCCCGCGTCTCTCAAAAGCTGGGATCTTTGGTGTGGTCCGCGCGCGCTGAAGGACTTCAACCCACTCTTCCATCCCTTCGATTGGCGCGGGTTCCATCTCTACGGCGGTGGCATGCTCGGCGACTGGGGCTGTCACATCATCGACTACCTTCATGATTATCTTGAACTCGGGTATCCTACCAAGATCTCTCCCAAGGAACTCGTTGATCACAATCAAGTGACCTTTCCCCTGAACACCCATCTTGAATTCTCCTTTCCCGCCCGCAGTCCTCAAATGCCCGCCGTCAATATGATCTGGAAGGCTGGCGCGGACCACGGAACCACGGTCGATCCAAAATACTTGGCAGCGAATGCCAAGCCTCTTCGTTTCGGAGGAGCGGGAACCCTACTTCACCGAAAGCAAGAAGACTACCTCGTCCAACGCAATTCCCATTGGAGCCCGTCCAAGGTCATTGCCGCGAAATCGCGCGACGATTTTAAGGAAGCCCTGAATGCCACTGGCCCCAAATTCGACCACGCCGAGAGTTTCGTGCAAGCCTGCATGGGAAATGGTAAAACGGAATCACCCTTTCGCGTCGGAGCCGCTTTAACGCAGGTCCTTTCTCTCGGTGTCATTGCCGAATATCTCAACAGCGACCTCCAGTTTGATCCGAAGACGAAGCAATTTATCGGTAATGAAAAAGCAAACGCTTTGCTTGCGGGGCCGCTCCCCCGGGAGGAATGGGCTGGTCATTATAAACTGGCGTAGCGACGGGCTACTGCCCTTCACAGCGAATTATGTTTCTCGCGCTGTCCGGGTTCGTTGGCCATCAGCAAGGAACGAATTATCGTTCCGAGGGTGATGGGTTCGTCGTGACGGATCTTTGAAGCTTCTTCGCCCGACATGTCCGGTTCGGCTGAATGCCCGGACTTCGGTGAGGCTTGCTCGGTGGCTGGGTCTTCTTCAGCCTCCAGTTCCGAAGCAATAGCATGGGCTAAAGTGAGATCTGATCGCAATGCCGTCAGGTTTTTCTTGAGATCTCCAATCAAGGTATCCAATTGATTGAGATGACCCTGGGTAGTTTCATCCTGATTTGAGACAAGATCATGGAGGTTATTGCTTTCGGAGCCCAAATCTTGGGTCAGGCCCCTCGTGTGCGCTTCCAAAGTCGTGAGGGCACTCCTGAGATATCGGTCGAGTTCTGATTTTTTTGTTTTGGTCATAAAAGGTCGGGGCATGCTCTTACAACAGTTCCCTTGAGACACTCTTAGGGGGAGAAGGTTTTTTCGCAAGTATCTTGGTTTAGAACAGTACGGGCGTAAGCGTCGTCATGAACGCTCGAGCATTAGCCTGTCCTTGTTTCCGGCTTTTGATGATGACGAGGAAAAATACCGCATAAATATCTGATTGTGAGATTGAAAATCTCTCGATCTCGTCTAACAGTTGCTCGATGAAGATCCCCGTTCTTTTAGGTTTTTTAGGTTTGGCGATAGTGCTCCCGGTGGGAGCCCGGACGTGGACAGACGTGAAAGGCCGAAAGATCGAGGCAGAATTTGTCTCTCAAACTGCTGAAGCCGTCCTTCTGAAATTGAAGAGCGGAAAAGAAGTCGCAGTCCCGGTAAAAAATCTCAGTCGGGCTGATTTAGCATTCCTGATTGAGAAAAAAACCGACGCCCCTACTCAAGGCGAGGATGATAGGGAGAAGAAGGACGAAGCTGGCGAGAAAACGGGAGCGCTTCCGATAGGGGCTGCGGATCCCGCTTGGGACAAGCCGGTTCCCAGGGAAGCCGTCCTGAAGGCTCCGCTCGAAATTCAGGAGGAGAAGAAGGGCGATTTACGGCAATTCTCATCGTCCAACTTCCGCATCATCGCCGACGGTCGGCTGAGTTCGAAAGCGGTCGAAGCGATGTTAGAAGCTTGCGAACTCACCTTTATTTATTGTGAATCGCTTCCCTTTGGTTTGGCCAACCGGTTTACCCCGGTGGAAGGAAAGTACGAAATACATACGACGGGTGAGAAAGAGGGCTGGGTCAAAGCCGGCGGACCGGAGGGGAGCCGGAGCACGTTTCACCCCAACACAGGTCAGTTGGATGTCTGCCTAGAACTTTTTGGTCTCAGCTCGGGCGGGCGGGGTGGGGATGACGGGATCAGTCTCCTGGCCAGCCAGATGATTTTGCACGTGGGGCGCTGTATGATCCCCGAGGTTTATGACCGCAATTTCGGAGACTGGTTTAAGGAAGGATTACCCAACCTCCTGAACATGGGGATTTATCAAAAAGGTCGCCTTGATTACCGCAAAGTGCTTACCGCGACCAAGGACCTTCTTCTCGGGAAGGGGCGCTCCGGACAGAAGGCGATTTTTAAAAAGGAAGTCGAGATGCCGAAGATTCCCGAGCTGATTGAGAAGACGATCGGCGGTGAGCCCGATCAAGATGCGCGTCAGCGTCTGTTGGGCCGGAGTGTGCTCTTGGTGGCCTACCTCGTCTTTATGGAAGATGGCGGGAAAGCGACCGGGTTACGGCAGGGCCTGCGGTATGCTCACGATTTCCAGAAGAATTGGCCCAAGACGATCAATGCCGCCAACCAGGAAGAGGCTGACCGCAAAAAGGCCGCTCTCATGAAACAACGCGACGAGATGGCAGAAACCGCAACTGCCATGATCTTCCGAAAGCTCCCATGGGCGGAAGTAGAGGCAGACATCACCAAACTCTGGGGTGTGCAGGGCCTCAAGGTCACCTTCTCAAGTGGGAAGGAATAATCTGCGGCATCGGGATAGCGCGTGACACTCCAAAAAATCGACGCCGGAGAATCGTCTCAATCATGTTTGATCGACAAATCACGCAATCTCAAAATTCGTTAGATTGCTCTACGAAATGTCGTCTCCGAAGGAACATACTCCTTGGAGAGACCGCCTTGCGACCAACCCCTGGCGGTGCCTTCCCGCCCTTCGTGTGCATGGAGTGCTCGGACCAAGCCGCTTCGAGCCTTTTCTGTGTCGCGTCTACTTCCGATGGCTTCCCCTTATGAACTCCAGCGGGAGTCTTCCGCCATTGTGCAGATTCCAGCCCTCACGGGATTCAGGTCAATGTAAGCCGCCATCGTTCGACACGCCAATCCGCCCTCAACAATGACGCTGTGAAAGTGCTCTTCCCACAATGTTCCGGGAAGTCCATTCTCCTTGTTGAACCAACGGGTGAAGCGTTGCCGCAAATCCTTCCCAGTCCCCCGCGATCATTTTACGGGCCTCGGCGATTTCTGCGGCCACGCCACTCACCGTTTTGCGGGAGTACAAACCACCCAATCGCCAAATCGGGAACCAGCGAGGGAACACCGTGCCTCAGGGCCTCTTCATCTGTCGGGATGAGAACGCGTGCTTTGGCCATGGAGCGACCTTTGAGGAACGAAAGCATCGCCGTCAAGAGAACCCTTTTTATTTGTCTGCCTAACGAATCAAGCAAGCTTTCTGCCTGTCAGCTGTCGTCGAGGACGAGAGTCCGGCCGTCGTCGAGCGGGATCTCTTCGGGCTGCCAGGCGGGCTTTGGTCGAAGCACTCGGGCTCTGCGCCGGAGGGGTTCCTTTCCTGCTTGTCTCCTGAATTCCTCAGGTCTGCACTAAGGTGCCTCTGGCTTCAGATCGCGCAGCGACCAAATTGTGCCTGCCATTTCTCCGAGGGACTTACGCGGCTCGTACCTGCGGTGTTTAATGTGGAAAATTGTTAGGAATCCAAGAAGCAAGCGGTTCATCATGATTTCCCAATTAGGAAGGGGTGAATTTTTCGCGGCAGCTCCCCCGGTGATCATCAGCCGTCTTTCAAATCCCGGAGGCTCCAGATCTCGCCCGCCAGCTCCATCAATGATCCCTTGGCCCGCCTCGCTCCGTCTTTTCTCTTCTTTCCAAAGGCCTCGCGATGGCTCTCGAAAAAATCATTCACAAATTTCCGTGATCCCAAGACTGCTCCATCCTTAAAGTAACGCACCCGACAGCGCACCACCTTCGCGATTTTCAGATCTCTCGCTTTTTCCTCCTCCAGCCGCGCGAGTTCCTTTTCAGCAGCCGCCTTGTTCATTCCTTTCCGCTGCACGCGCGTTTTCCCATCGGAACACTTTTCCACCTCTTCCGTGGCGTTCGTGAAAAGCAAGCGACGGTAGTCTTTTGACAACCCGCCCTGCGACCATGCCCTTGCCGTTCCGGCGTGGCCTTCATGCCCACGTAAGGCGCGGACCAATCCACTTTGAGCTTTCGCTGCCCCACGTCCTCCTCCCACTGCTTCGCCATAGGAGCACCATCGGTAATCCGCCGGATCTTTACAAATCCCCGCCCTTACCGGATTGAGATCAATGTAAGCCGCCATCGTGCGCGAGGCCAAACCACTTTGCACGATCACGCTATGAAAGCGGTCCTCCCAAAGCGTCCCGCGTAGTCCGTGCCGCTTGTTAAACCAACGCGTGAACCGTTGCAAAAGTCCCCGCATAAACTCACTGAGACTGTGCATCCGTTTGGTATAGCGCTCGTAGATCGCGGCCATTTGGCTCCGCCCATACGCCAGCTCCTTCTTCTGATCGGCCTTGCTCAAACGCAGGTGCCCCTCACGTCTCCCGGCCATGATCTCGTGCGCGTTCAAAAGTTCAGCTTTCACCCCATTCACATAAGTCCGCGAATAGAGACCGCCCAGCCGGTAAATCAGCTCGTCCTCGGTGAGTCCAAATTCCCCATCGGTCGGGGGAGGGGGAACCTCAAGAAGGAGGTGAATGTGGTTTGTGAGTAGACAATATGAAAGCACCCGACAACCCGAGTAGCGCTCATACATCCGCATAAGAATCCGGAATTGCTCCTTCTCCTCCCTCTGGAATAAATACTGACGATGGACGACACGTGAAGAAATATGGTAGGCCGCCAAATCCGGCAACGTCCCATCAGAATCATGAGGAATAATCAGTCTCGGAGCAGGCATGGCGGCACCTTGACCTTCCCAAATC
>Ga0222650_1001108_pt1 | contig 15336 bp, 11 predicted proteins | sample AntAcemetagen367_FD_179820 | JGI IMG/M metagenome (GOLD analysis project Ga0222650, IMG submission 179820) | Saline water microbial communities from Ace Lake, Antarctica - #367 | ecosystem: Environmental > Aquatic > Non-marine Saline and Alkaline > Saline | place: Antarctica: Ace Lake...
AAATCGGAATTCGCCAGCCCGCCCAGCAGAAAAAAAGGCTTGCCAGCCAGCCAAAAATCTCCGACCAATGCCCCGTCAGCCCGTCCTGCAGAGTTTTAACAATTTAACGGAAATAAAAATCCCCCCACAGAATTCCCGAACGCACTTGAGGTTCTGCTAGGCGGGTTTAGGTTTGACAAATTCGGCTTCAGTTAATATTTAATTAATAAATTATGAGTTTCCCCCGTCAAAGACTGCAGAAGCTGATAGCGACGGCGGTGGCCCTTGGGTTTTTCGCGGTCCCGGACATCGGTCAGCTGCGGGCGGAGGAAGTTTATTCTCCCGGATTTTCTACCAAATTTTCTGTTCCACCCTATACGATGGACGGGACGATTTTGGGAGTGGATGGATGGCAGACCCCTGCTAGTTCCGGGGCCAAGGTAGCCGTTGATGCCGTCAATTATCGGGTGGTGGATGATCCGATCGGGGATCAAGGCTCGGTGTTGAAGTTACAGCGGGAGGAACCGGCCCTCATTCATCTCATGAATAAATTTTCTGAGCCGATTGAGGGAACCATTCAGATCAAAGCCGGAATGGTCTTCGATCTCCCGGCTCGCCCTCATGGTTCCGCCACCAATGTGATTGTTCCGAAGGTGGGAGCGGAATTGACCTTTGGGATCGATTACGCGGAGGGCGAGGGATTGTTTTATGCCTATCAAGCTCCCGATGCAGAGAAGCCAGCTAAAGTGATCGTTCTGGGGATCGACGAAGTGGTGGAGCATAAACCCTATGAATTCACGATCACGATGAATCTCTATGAATGTCTCTTTTCGGTCGAGGTACGGGGTGACCGACCGGACGGGAAGCCCTTGGCATACTCCGCCAGCGAGGTAGAATATCAGCGAAGACCCCGGAATCTGGGAGATTCGCTGGCTGCGATCGGGCTCTGGAGTTCGACCGCGGCTGTGAATTCGGTTTATCTCACCTCTTTGTCTGTTCAACCGGCCCCTTAATAAATTATCATGCGTGCGCATTATCAAAATGCAATTGATTCCAAGCCCCTTGGCCATGGGCTTGTCTCGCGACCAGGTCTCCGCAGAACCGCTTTTAGCCTCATCGAGGTCACGATTGCGCTGGGGATTTTCGCTTTTGCGATGGTTCCGGTCATTGGTCTGGTCTCAACGGGGATGACAACCCTTCGCGATTCCATGGATGTCACGGTTCAGATCGATCTCGTCAGGAAGACGGCCGGCGAGGCCATGCGGATTCCTTTCGCGAATCTCTCTGCCGCTTTCGATAATAAGCTCTTCTATTTCGATGATGAAGGCGTTCAGCAAACCTCCAGCAACGCGCAGACTATTTTCGTGGCGAGGGCCGCTGTCACCGCACCGCCATCCCTCCTGACCTCCGATGGGAGCATCGCGCAGCTCTTGAAGGTCACCGTGTATCATTTCGCGGATACGAATAACAAGACGGTTTACAGCCAACTGATTGTCAATACCGCCCAGTGAAGGTCCCTGCACTCTCATTTTTCGAATGGCTTGGGATACGCAGCTTTTCGCCTGTGCGGACTCGCCGTTCCGGTTTTACTCTGATCGAGTTGATGGTCGCGTCTGCGATTTTGGCCATGATGGTGGGCCTTTTCTTCGTGGTCATAAGCCAAATGACTGGAGGCATCAAAACCTCCACCGCAAAGATGGATGCTTTTCAGAGCGCTCGCACCGGCTTTGAGGCTGTCAGTCGAACGCTCGGCATCGCCTCACTCAATACCTACTGGGATTATTTCGACTCCAGCCGAAATCCGAGGGGAGCCAACGCCAACTTCACTCCTGCCCTCTATGGCCGGCAATCCGATCTGCATTTCCTGACCAGGCCGCAGACGCAGCCATTTTTTTCGGCTCCGGGCTCGCTCGAGCCCGTTGGCCATTCTCTGTTTTTTCAGGCGCCGCTTGGATACTTTTCGGACACCATCGCCGCCAAGCCACCGGGGAGCCTGAACCCCTCCGGTTTTTTTGTCGCCTTTGGAAATGATCCAACCAAGCCGGGGTTGGCCGAGCTAAAAGAAAAACCCCGCTTCCGCCTTTACCAATGGCTGCCCTCATCCGAGAGTCTGATCGTCGATCCAAACTCCGGGCGCTTGACGAATGCGAACTGGGTGGCCCCCACGAATGGTGTGCGCCCGTTAGCCGAAAACATCATCGCCTTTGTCGTCCGCGTGCCCTCCACTGCCGGTGGTGGCTACTCGACCAACGCCGCCGACTACGGCTGGGACTCGCTCACACCGTGGGTGAGCGGGGACCAACCGGCGCAGATGCATCAACTCCCGCCCTTGGTCAATATCACCATGGTGGCCATCGAGGAAGCGGCCGCGAACCGCCTTGCCGGGACAGCTTCAACGGCGGCAACCGCCGCCAGCGCGCTGGGCATCGCCAATCTCTCCAGCCGCTTCCGCACCGCTTCCGAATACGATAATGACCTCGACGCCATAGGGTCAGCTCTTTCCAGTAAAAATATTCCCTACCGGATCTTCACCACCACCGTTCCGCTACGCGGCAGCCGATGGAGCCCCTAGATTCCATGACCGTTCAGGAATTCATCTCATTTTTGACGTATAAGACATTGTGCTCAAGAAGAAGGCATCGGAATTCTGCGCGGCAGCTCAACTTGTACCCGGCCACGGTGAGGCCGGTCATTTTGTTTGCGACATCCAATCTCACCGGGGTCAGCGTCCCCGGCTACAACAAATGGGCATCACGATCTTCCTGAATTGCCGAACGAAATTGCCCCTAGATCCCATGCCTAAATTTCTCGTCAAACACCGGCGCTACTCCCCCAAGCCTCTTGAAGGGGCCGCCCTCGTCATCGTTCTGAGCTGCCTCGTTCTGCTCGCCGCCCTCGCGCTTGGCCTCCTCGCCCGCGTGGAGTCCGACCGGATAAATTCCTCCGCCTACCGTGGCAGCACGCTCTCCCGCAACCTTGCGGAATACGCCATCAACGTCGTGATGACGCAAATCTCCGCCGCCACCAAAGCCGATCCCACATTGGCCTGGGCCTCGCAACCGGGAGCCATCCGCACCTACAGCGCCACCGGTCCGAATCTCGTTAATATTTATAAACTGTATTCCTCTCCCGTGATGGTCGCCAATACCTTCCCTTCAGGCGACACCGCCTTGACCGGATGGTCCAACAACCCGGCCCTTTACACGGATCTGAATGCACCCGTCGTTTCCGGCAATGGAGCCAATGTGAGCACCCGTTTTCCGATCCTCGATCCCCGTTCCAGCGGCGTGGTGCAGGGCTTCGCCATTAGTGCTGCGCCCAATGCCACCACGCTCCAACCCGCGCCCATGCCGGTCACCTGGCTCTATGTTCTTGAGGATGGCACCCTCGCCGCGCCTACGGATGGCGGAAGCGCCAACACGGTCACGGTCAGTCCCGCGGCCACCGCCGCCAACCCCATCGTCGGGCGCATCGCCTTCTGGACCGATGACGACACGAGTAAGGTCAACATCAACACCGCCTCCGGGGCTCCTTGGGACTATACCAATGCCACTGTCTTCCCCGACTACACTCCCCCCACGACAATGCCCGCCAATTATTGGGACACCCCGATCATTGGCTCCGGGCAAGATGTGAATCTTGCGGTCAGCCAGCCGTGGTCGGGCGAATATCAGCGCTTTCCCGGGCATCCTGCCACCATCTCACTCTCGGCCGTGTTCCCTAGCCTCAGCACCAACCAGATCATGGATATCGCGCCGCGCATTAACTATGAGGGGGGCGGCTCGCGTTGGGGAAGTGTGGTAAATCCGGGGGCCGCCAGGCTGACGGACGATGCCGCCCGCCTCTATGCCAATGTGGATGAGTTGCTCTTTGCTACCAACCGCTCCGCGAGCGGCACGAACTCGTTTACTCAAGAGCAGCTCGATCAGGGTCGCTTTTTCCTCACCGCGAGCAGCCGCTCTCCGGATGTCACCCTCTTTAACACGCCGCGCCTTCTCATCTGGCCGGTGGATACCGCCTCAAACAAACAAACGCCCTTCGACCGGCTCATCGCGTTTTGTGGCACGGTGGGAACCAATAGTTACTACTTCCAACGGACCGACGCCTACAGCCCGACCACCGATTACAATCTTGCCCGCAACCAGACGCTCCTCGGCTACTTCCGCCGCATGACCACGCAGGCCGTGCCAGGCTTCGGAGGGGCTTCCGGCATTTTAGGAAAATACAACGTCACGGCCTCCGGTGAATCCGAGCAAATTAGCACCGAAATCTTCGACTATGTCCGCGGCATCAATCTTAAGGATACAACCCGAGACACGGCCTCGGCCGCAGCCAACAACGCCAATTACTATAGCCCCAACGGTTTGGTGGTTCCGACCGCCGGGGCCGATGGAACGCGTGGATTTGGACGGTTTCCGACGGTGACCAAGGTCGGTATGATTTTTTGGTATGATAAAGAATCGGTGACAACGAACTCGGTGGTTCCTGAAACTACGACGACGAACACGCTTCTTTCCTCCCGACTGATCCTGGAAACTTTTATCCCCGCACATGGATATCCCAAAATCGATCCGCTTTTGCCGAATTTGAGCGTCGAGGTCAGTGGCTTGACTTCTGGCGGCGGATTTCAGTGGGGAAACAATGCGACGAACATGACCAGTATTTTTTCCTCGGACACTGCGACGTACTCCAGCCAAGCAGCTTACATAGACGAAAGACCATTTGGAGGCCGTAGGGATATCTCCACTTTATCGGGAGGTGCCACCAATACGGGTTCCCCAGCGTTTTCCACTAACGCCCCGGCGTTTCCAACCAACGCCCTGGCAACCTTTAATTTCACAGGTGGGAATATAACTATAAAAACGACCTACGGTGGCCACACCATTCAAACGATCAACAATATCAATTTACCGGATGTGGTGGGTTTGCCAATACCTACACCCGTAACTTCTACCGTCGGATTTAACTCTTCTGCCCCCGCAAGTGACTATAATGGTCAGCAAGCATGGACCAATAGGGATACGAGAGCGAAAAATTCCCATAATGCTCTTATTTTGACGAATGATGTGGTTCGAAGCGTTCAGATCGGCTCGGGGGACTTTCGCATGGTGGCTGCGGGATCGAATCCGCTCAATGGGGCAGCGTATTTCACCAATCACCCGAATTATTTCAACACAAACCCGACAAACTCGAGTTTCCAAACCAAGGCACATAGCTTTGTGCGGGCTGGCAGCTACACGTACTTTGGTTCCACGATGCTGACGAACGGCTATTATTCGCCATCCGACACCAACACTTTTTCGGCCCAGCCTGGCCGTAATCCTTGGGTAAACGCCGACATGATTACGCCGGGACTCACCGCCTCCGGGGATTTTGACAACGGCTATGGCGAGGCGGGCGATGGTCCCTTCATCGGGTTCGCCGACGAGGGTGTCCAGTTAAGAGGCTATTTTGATTCGAAGGTTCCCTACTTGAACGCTGGAGTTCAAACAGCTTATCTCGGCCCGGGACTTTACTCTCCGAATCGCCTGGTCCCCTCGGCTGGAATTCTTGGGTCGCTCCCAACGGGGGTCCTTGCCAACCAACCCTGGCAGACCCTTCTCTTCCGGCCTGAAGCTCTTACGATTTCCGGTCACCCCGGGGCGAACAATCCGCCGGATTACCTCCTGCTGGATCTTTTCAACATGCCTGTGGTCGAACCCTACGCGATCAGTGAGCCCCTTTCCACCGCTGGCCGCGTCAACATGAACTACCAAATCCTTCCATTCACTTATATCCAGCGCAGCACCGCGGTGCAGGCCGCTCTCCATACGGAATGGATGCTGGCCATCAGGAGTAGTCTGGCCACCGATCAAAAGCGAAAAGGGGCTGTCTTAGGAGAGGGCACCACCAGAAATAGCCGCTACCCCCTCGATCTCCCCGCGACGCTGCAAGGCTTCGAGAACCGTTTTGCCGCCAACGATCTCTTCCGCTCCGCCGCCGAGATTTGCTCCCTCCCGCTCGTGCCTGTCGGTTCCACCTGGAACGAGGTGAATAACGGAACATTCTGGTCCACCAATACACTCACTGGAGACAACAGCAAGGAGCGCCCCTACGCCCGCATTTATCCGAAGCTCACCACCAAGTCGAACACCTACACGGTCCACTACCGTGTCGAGGTGCTGAAAAAGAAGCCGAACAGTGCGGCTGCGACCTGGACTGAGGGGCAGGATAAAGTCCTCTCCACCTATCGAGGCAGCACCACCATCGAGCGCTATGTGACCCCCGGTGATCCCGCCCTGCCGGACTACGCGAGCATGGCAGGCCTCCCGCCCACCGGTGTCGACGCCCTGCCGAATTTCTATAAATTTCGCATCGTGGGAGAGCTTCAATTCAATCCTTGACCTCTCGATCCGCACCGATGCAGCTCAAGTGGCCAGAACCTTCGGAGATCAATCTGCCCGATCACATTTCCGTCTCTGCGGGCGCATCTCCGGTCAGTGCAAAGACGCATCTTCACGGGAGCGCGGGCGTCTCGCCCGCTTTCCGAACCAAGCGGGCGGGACGCCCACGTTCCTTTGGTTTGCACTTAACGGAGATGCGCCCCGTCTCTGCGCACCGGGTCCCGTCCCATGCGACGGGACCATCTTCTGCGTTTTCGCTCATCGAGCTGCTCGTCGTGATGGCAATTATTGCTATTTTGTCGGTGCTGGCCACCGCCGGACTCAACAGCATTTCCCGCGCGACAAAGCTTGCCAGTGCCGCCCAGCGTCTCGGCGATCAAATCGCCCTAGCGCGTCAGATGGCCGTCGCCCGCAATCTTCCGGTGGAAGTCCGTCTCTACAAGTTGCCAGAGTTCGATTCCACAACCGGGGGCGCTTCCCTTTGGCGGGGGGCTCAAATATTCATCATGGACGGAACCAATGCCGTACCGGCCTCTCGTCGCTTGTTATTCCCGCACCGGGTCATTATTTCCGAAAATGGTACGGTTTCCCCCCTCTTGCAAAATAGTGCCACCGGCTTGGGAGCGGAAATCATCCCGACCAGCAACGTGGGGGCTTTCTCCTCAGGTAATGTGCGATACAAATCCTTCACCATTCGACCAAACGGCACTCTCACAGCCAGCAACAGCATTCCCGACCTCAACTGGTTTTTCACCCTCCATCAGGAAAACGATCCGAAGCCGGATAGCCTAAAACCGGCCAACTTCGTCACCATTCAAATCAACCCGGTCACCAGCAAAGTCACGATCCTGCGACCGTAGATTCCCGTCCAGATGACAGTGAAACCTAAATAGAAAAATGCAGATATACCACAGAGAGCACAGAGATAGAGATAGAGATAGAGATAGAGATAGAGATAGAGATTTACAAAAGATAGATAGGTCAATGAACCGTCAACTTCCAGGTGGTATCCAGAACTCTTTCCGAATATGCGTAAGCCATTTTTTTTCTTCTACTTCCACTCTGTGTCCTCTGTGCACTCTGTGGTTCATTTCTGTTTTTACGTGAAAAAATGAATCCTCCAAAAATTGTTATTATCGGCGCGGGCAGCCTTTTTTTTGGCCGCCAAGCGATCTGGGCCTTGAACCATCAACCGGGTTTCCGCGGAGCTACCCTCGCCCTGGTTGATATCGATGAAAAGCGGCTTGAGAAAATGCAACGTTTAGCCGTTATGGTGGCAGAGTCGTCGGGCTCTGGAGTGAAGGTGAAAGCCAGCACCAACTACCGGGAGGAACTGAAGGGGGCGGATTTCGTGGTCTTAAGTTTTTCCAAGAACAATGCGCAATACCGGAGAATTGACTGTCGGATTGCCGCGAAATACGGCGTGCGGATGTGCTCCGGTGATACCATTGGACCCGGAGGCGTATTTCGTACGGTCCGTGAATTTCCTCTCATTCTGGAGATCGCCCGGACAATGGAGACGGTGTGCCCCGAGGCCTGGTTGATCAACTACGTCAATCCTTCAGCCGTCATGGGGATCGGACTTATACGTCACTCCCAGACGAAATCCTTTGCCCTGTGCGACACCCATCACATGCCGGCCAAATTTGAGAGCTATGCCGATCTGCTTGCCCTTCAGGGTGAGGAACGAAAGACGTTTCACGCCCGGGTCGCTGGGGTGAATCATTTCACCTGGATGTTGGGAGCAGACGTGGCCGGACGGGATGTGCTGCCGGAAATCCGCGAAGCCTTCCGCGCTCTGGGGCTCGCGGAAAAAGACCAGGGTGCATCCAAAGGGCGTTTCAACAATTTTATTACCGCCCAGTTGGCTGACCTCTTCGGAGCGATTCCGACCTGCACGGGACACACCAAAGAATATCTCCCTTTTTACCAGGGGCGGGCCTCGATCTCCGAGCCCATTCCTCCCTTGGCGATCTTCGATTCGGACGAGCGGGAAAAGAACACGGACGGCATGTGGACAGAAGTGGATGACTATCTTGAGGGGCGGAAACCCATTCAGGAATTTCTCGCTACGGGCCGCGCGGATCATGCCACCGATGTGATTCATACCATGCTGGTTGAGGATGGACGCCAGTATTTCATTAATCGACCCAACAGCGACTGCACCGAAGGCGGCGGTAGTCCGGTTACGAATTTGCCTTCCGATGCCTTTCTGGAGCTTCTCTGCCGACTCGACAAAAATGGTCCCCAACCCTTGCCGGTGGGAAAGTTTCCGCTGGGGCTGCGGGCCATGCAAACGCTCATTCTCGACGTCCATGAACTGACCATTGACGCCATCGTCAAAGAAGACCGCTCGTTGCTGCTTCGAGCCTTGGCGATAGACCCTCTGGTTAACTCGATTGCCACTGCCCAGGAGCTCCTTTCCGAGATTTACGCGGCCGAGGCGGAAATTCTTCCTTCCTGGATGGCCGCTCCTGGAACGCAGACCACGCAGATCCCGGAATTTTCCTCGACCGGCCCCGCTCCACAGCTTTTCTGATTTGAATTTCCCCGTTCCCTCCACCCTGACCAGGAGGACGGCTTTTGTGGATGATGCTTTCTCCGATGCGGACGCCTTCGGTTTCAGCCACGGCTCGGCGGGAGTCTCGCCCTCCCATTTTTGGGGACGACCATTTTGCCGGGAGGGCGAACCTCCCGGTGAGCCGATTCCTTTTCCTGACGGGGGAGCCGGACAAATTTCTTCTACGCCAAAGGTGCAAATCATGCCAGCCCAGGGCAACGCCCTGGGGATTAGGTTGTTATAGAGTGCCAGGGCTGAAGGCCCTGTCTATACGTTCGTATAGATCGTGGAGATCAGTCCAAATGTAGCGTTCATTGTGGACAATTCGATATTTTTTAAGAAACGTACGATATTCCTCTTGGAATGTCCGTGTTCTGTGGTGCTCTTCTTGCTCGTCGATATAGGTCAATAAGGCTGCCAGATCCGCCGGGCTCACAGAAAAGACGCCGTAGCCCCGTTGCCAGGAAAATCTCGTAAGCTGGGAAAATTCAGTTTTGAGCCACTTGGAGGATGACGTTTTCAATTCTTCCACCAATGACGCAATCGTAATCGTGCGCGAAAATTGAATCGCGAGATGAACATGATCGGAGACCCCGCCGACTCTTGGACATTCACAGCCTGCATTGCGAGCCACCGTTGCGAGATAAGCATGAAGTGCAGGCCGGACGGAATCGTTCAAACACGAAGCCCGATCTTTCGTGCTGAAGATGATGTGGAGTAAGCCGTTGTCAAGGGATTGCGGCATGATATGAACCGGGCCTTCAGCCCTGAATCCACTGGCGATTATGCCTGGGGCGGGTGCCCCAGGCTACGATGAAATGCCCCTTCGGTGCTGAACAAAATAGCCAACCTCTGGTGCCCTGGGCCATTTGCTCCTTTGGCGCAGAAGAATTTTGTCCTGCCTGCCGGAGGAATTATCCGAAAATTAGCTCGCAAAACGCAACGGCATCCTCAATAAATCTCCCTCCGAAGAAGCTGTTTTTCCTTGGTGAAACGTGGCAGCGAGGCCGGAAATTTTTCTCGCAATGAAAACCAAAAAAGCCACCCAAAAAGACATTGCCCGCCGGGTCGGAGTTTCTCAATCCCTGGTTTCTCTCGTCCTGAGCGAAGCATCAGCCCCCGTCGCGGTGGAGACCCGGGAGCATGTTTTGGCGGCCGCCCAGGACCTCGGATACCCTCTGGGACGCCGGCAGAAGACATTCCGGGGCCGTCAGCTTTTGGCTTACATCCGTCCGTTGATCGAACGGAAACAAAATTTTGATGACCAACTTCTCGATTCGCATGATCATTTTTACGATGCGATTCAGAATTGCCTGGTTGAGAAAGCCTATGCCGCCGGTTTTGAAATGATCGTGCGTCCCTACGCTCGTCCAGATGAAGTCACCCATTGGTTGCTCGAATGGGGCGTTGAGGGAGTGATTTGGCATTCGGAAGACACGTCTTTGGCCGAGTGGATCACCGCCCGCTATCCGATGGTACAGGTGAACCGTCACTCGGGAATTCCGGCCGACTCGGTCCTTCCCAACCAGGAGGAAATCGTCAGACTGGCCTTCAATCACCTTCGTCGAAATGGTCACGACCGAATTGCTCTCCTCTCCCAGGCCCGGACGGATACGGCCGTGAGGGAACGCAACCAGGCCTATCTCGCTTGCATGAAGGAGCATCATTTGCCCGCTTTTGATCAGTGGATGCATCTGAACGATCTGGATCAAATTGCGGATCTTCTGCTGGCTCGCGATCCTTCCGGACCCACCGCCTTGATTCTGGGAGACATGCAGGCCTTGTATCTTCAAAATAAGCTCCGCACGGCAGGATTCGTGCTGCCAGCCGATCTCAGCATGGTGGGGATTGATAATATTTCCGCGTCAGGATTTTCCCATCCTCGTTTGACTTCCATTGACCTGCAGATGAAAGAAATCGCTGATGCGGTGGTTTCGGCAATGAGAGCCCGCCTCAACAGGACGTCCGGCGCGATGAACAAAATCGAAGTGAGCCCTCGCTTGATACAACGGGAATCAGTTTTTCGAATTTCTAAATGATGAGAATAATCCCTCTTCTCCTCGCCCTTCTGATGGGCACGGTGCACTCGGCAGAAGCAGCTTCCGGAGCCTGGATCGGTGCCGGCGATGGCAATTGGAATGACGACAGCAACTGGACGAGAGCTCCCTATCCCGGTCCGGGGGAGACGGCGACATTTGATGTCGAAGCCACCGAATCCACCCTTTCCATGAATGGTGCGGCGATCAGTCTGGCTGCCATATCCTTCGTGGGAGGTCCGGGATCGTACACCTTCAATGCCGATGGAGGGAGTTTATCGGTTGCGAGGATTACGGTTGATGCCAATGTGACCGGAACCTGGACGCAAACCTTCAATGCGAGGCTGGACTACCCGGATGGTGGAAATTCATTCATAAAGAATGAATCAGCAGCGACCGTGTTGGATCTCCAGGGAGGGATCGATAATGCGTCCGCCACAAAGAACCTTCAGTTTTACGTCGATGGCCCTGGTGTCGTGGTTCTCAATGGCGCAAGTTCAAACCACGGGGCGGCGATATCCATTACCAAGCGTAACACCGGCAAGTTGATTTATAGGGGAACTTCCTCTGGGGCGGTGAGTCTTACGGAGCATGGCGGGATTGTCCAATTTGATACAGCGGGGGCGATGAATTTCAGCGGGAATGGTATAGGCATGACGGGTGGGATCATTGGATTGGGAGCTGAAGACTTCACGCTTGCTCTCGCTACGGGCGGTGCCAATACGATCCGTTGGAGTACCACCGTTAACGGCGACACCGGCTTTGCGGCCTATGGGGCCAATCGGAGTGTGAACATCGGGGGCGAATATACCGACTTCGTTTGGGGGGGACATTTGCAAATTAAAGAGGGGGTGGGACTGGTCCTGGGCTCGGCGGATTCGACCCACACTCTGGACTTTCAGAATCAACTGGATTTGGCTGATGGTGCCCGCAGCATTGTGGTGCATGACGGCACGAGCCCGACCAATATCGATGGCGAGATCAGCGGAGTGATTTCCAGTCCAACGGCCCCCCAGGGATCCGTGACCAAAACAGGGGCTGGCACCCTGCTCCTGAGCGCGGGGAATCTCTATACGGGATTGACCACCGTAAGTGCGGGAACCCTTCTGGTGGGGAATAGTTCAGGCCAGGGTTCGCTGTACGGCGGGGCGTCTGTGGCCTCGGGGGCGATTCTGGGCGGTTCGGGCAGCATCGCGGGAGTGGTGACCATCGATGGCTCGCTGCACCCCGGGAACGGCATGGGGATCTTGACCGTCCAGGACGGCGTGACTTGGAATGGCGGAAACGCCTGGGTGTTTGAATTGGGCGCTGCGGCCGCGACACATACTAATGCAGGGGGCGGTTCCCAGGACCAACTCCAGATCACCAGCGGAGATTTCCTGAAGGGAACAGGAAGCGCCTGGGCCTTTGACTTTGCCGGGACCGGGGCCGTTGGCTGGTATAAAATTGTGGATTGGACGGGCACAAGTAACTTTCAGGCTGGAGATTTTACCGCCAGCAACCTCGGAGCAGGTCTTTCTGGAGCGTTCATCGTCGATGGCGGAACATCGGCCCTTTATCTCAAGGTGGATCGCTCCTCCGCCAAGTAGGTGCATTGAGTATTGTCTGGGGACCGCACGCGGCCCGCGTGCATGGTCCAACGGCTCGCCGGACCAAAATTTGAAAGCCTGGCCGTTCGGACTTCGCCCGATCCGTTGCAGCCTCGGCGAGCCGCCGAGGAACCACACTCGGGCCGAGTGTGCTCCCCAGCGCTTCGCTTAAACGAGTGCCATTCCTGCAAGCGTGGCCGCCTGGCAGACCGCTTTTGTCTGGCTCTTCCCGAGCCAGAAATGATTCGGAAAAAATCCCTTGCTAAAGACCTGCTCTTAATATAATCTCAAAAATTAAGGTGAATATTACCCAGAAAAATATTGCGGAAGCGGCCCAGGTTTCTCAAGCTCTGGTCTCGCTCATTTTGTCGGAGAGAGCAGGGGGGGGCTCACCCCAAAACCCGCTCCGTGTCAGCCCCGAAACCCGGCAAAAAGTCCTCGAGACGGCAGAGCGTCTGGGCTATCGCGGCAAGGCTCCTTCGCGGTCGGACACCGGAGAAAATACCCTGTCGTACCTGGGTTGCCTGCCACCAGACGAGGTGGCGGGGGTGTGTGATTGGAGGCGTGCGGTCGATCAATCCCAAAGTTTGCTGACGCAAAATGCCTTGTTGGAAGCGACCTCCCGGCAGGGGCTCTCTCTCCAGATGCGCTTGCTCGCTCCCGGCTCCGACCTCCATTCCGCCTGGCGGAGTGAGGGCGTGGGCGGAGTGTTTTTGGGGGCGGCGATTCCGGGATTGCGGGAACACCTCGGCCCGAAAGTGCCCATCATTGCCGTGGGGGGACGATTTCTCCCGGAGGGGGATGTGGTCTTGGCGAACGAGCAGGAAGTGGTGGAACAAGCGGTCGAATTTCTCAATCTCAACGGACACACCCGCATTGCATTCCTGACGACCGGTACCGAGCCTGACGTCGCGGCCCGGCGGAGAGTGGCTTTTGCCGAGGCGGCTGATGAACTGGGGATGGAGCCTTGGGATGGGGACGTCCATGACCTGAATGTGGCTCAAATTTTGGATCGCATTTTGGATCCGCAGCAATCAACCGAGGCCCGCCCAACGGCCGTGATCGCGGAGGAATCTCTGGCTCTGGCCCTCCAGACCGAAGCGGTCCGACGGGGATGCACCCTGCCGGAGGAATTAAGCCTCCTGGGTCTGGGCGGATCGTCGGCCTCTGTGCTCACCACCGCCGGGGTCTGCCCCGGAGAGATGGCTCATGCGGCCGCCATGCTCATGAACGAGCGGCGGCAAAACCCAAGCGATCTGGTTGCAGCCCATCGCAAAATTGAAATTGCGCCGACCGTCACCGACCGGGGCTCCGTCGCCCGGCGGACGTCGTTGCCGCTAGACCGCCCGTCGGTTTCTGAGATTTTCCCCCACAAACCCCAGTCGGCTGTTTTGTCCGGCTCGCAACCTCCCGTATGATCATGAAAACAACCTCCCTCCTTCTCGCCGCCGCCTTGGCGCTCACGATTCATTCGGCCCAAGCCGCCAGCGGCGATTGGACTGGTACCACCGACGGCAACTGGAATGTCGACAGTAACTGGACGGGTGCTACGTATCCCGGAACCGCGCTTTTGGATGTTGCCACCTTTAACGCCGACGTCACGAATTCTACTATCTCCATGAATGGTGCGGCGATCTCACCAAACCAGATTGTTTTCGATACCAGTGCGGAGGCCTACACCTTTAATGCGGGCGGGGGCTCATTGCAGTTTGCCAACATAACAATCAATTCCAGCGTAGGCGCGGTCACACAGACTTTTAATCTTGCTGTAAATATTGACTCAACCTCGTCGGTCTCCAATGATTCGACCTCAGCCATTTTGAATCTGGCGGGAGGGGCAAACAACATTGGGGCAGCGAACCGGTTGCTGAGGTTCTATGGCGTTGGAACCACCAACCTCAATGGCATGTCACAGACCGGAGGGGGGGTATTTACGATTGAAAAACGTGAAACCGGGAAGCTGATCTTAACCGGTACCAGCACAAAAACGGGGGTGACCCAAATTCGGGATGGAATTCTTCAAATCAATAGCGTGGGGGCTTTAGGCACCGCCGAAGTCCAGTTCGCGGGCGGTATCATCGGATTGGGTGCGGAGAATTTCACCTTGGGTTTGGGCAGTGGCATCAACAAGATTCGCTGGATTGCACAGGAAGCCACGGCAGCCGGTACGGGATTCGCCGCCTATGGAGCCGATCGGATTGTCAATATCGGGAATGCTAGCGCAACATTTAATTGGGAAGCTACCAGCTCCATCAAAGACGGCCAGACTTTGATTCTGGGATCGGCAGATTCCACAAACAAAGTGATTTTTCAGAATGGTCTGGGTTTGGCCGATAAAGCTCGCACCATATTGGTGAACAACGGCACCAGTTCAACCAATGTCGATGGCGAAATCAGCGGTGCGATTTCCAGCACCGTCGCGGCCTCGGGATCCTTAGTGAAGACCGGCGCGGGCACCCTGCTCCTCAGCGCGACCAATACCTATACCGGCCTGACCACCGTGAGTGTAGGTACCCTTCTGGTGGGGAATAGCTCGGGCGTTGGTTCGCTGGCCGGTGGAGCGACCGTGGGTTCGGGAGCGACTCTGGGCGGCTCGGGAAGCATTGCCGGAGTGACGACCATCCAAAGCGGAGCCAGACTGGCCCCGGGCAATAGCCCCGGTCTCCTCACGGTCAACAATGACGTGACGATTGAAGATGGCGGGATCTTCACTGTGGAAGTCAATGGAACGACGGCGGGAACAGGTTACGACCGCCTTGCCATGACCGGAGGCGGATCGGACTTTTCCT
>Ga0222650_1001111_pt1 | contig 15270 bp, 8 predicted proteins | sample AntAcemetagen367_FD_179820 | JGI IMG/M metagenome (GOLD analysis project Ga0222650, IMG submission 179820) | Saline water microbial communities from Ace Lake, Antarctica - #367 | ecosystem: Environmental > Aquatic > Non-marine Saline and Alkaline > Saline | place: Antarctica: Ace Lake | collected...
CCAAGTGCGAAAAGAATCTCACTCTCACCGCCCGCGCTGGGGTGGCCACCCCAGCGCGGGCTCCTTCGGAGTCAAAGACTCCTCGGGACTACATGGGGAGTATAGCACAGGAATTAGATACAAGTGCTCAAGCACGCTTGAGCCTCAGGTACAAAGGAACTTGCCCCCAAGGGTGGAGGAGGAGTACGAAAGCAAGCTTCCTATAACAGGGCGTTGGCAAGCCACGCGCGCTCCAGGAAATCGTTTCTGAGCGAGGACTACAGGAAACCGGGAATTACACTTCCACTACTTCAACAAAATGTTTGGGCATGATTCCGCAGGCCTCGTGTACCTGATGACGGCAACTAAAGCCATTGGCGACGATCTCTGTACCTTTTTCCCGCTTCCGAACGGCTGGGAAGAGTCGATCTTCGCCAATTTTGAGACTTAAATCTCGGTGTTCATAGCCAAACGCGCCGGCCATACCGCAGCAACCGGCTTGAATCACCTTAGCTCTTGGGAGCAAACGACGTAAGCCCTCAATCCCAAATACCGCTTTTTGGTGACAATGTCCGTGAATCATTAATTTGTCGTATTTAGGTTTGAGAGGAACCTTTTGCTGATATAAAAATTCATCAATCATGAAAATTCGTTTGGAAATTCGATTTCCAAGCTCTTCATCATCGATCAGATCTGGAAGGTCGTCTTTAAAGGAGGATGCACAGCTAGGTTCTAGACAGAGGACAGGCATATCATCGGGGGTTTCGGTATCGATGCGACGCATGACTTTTTCGCCATCACGTTTAGCCAATTTCAGCAATCCTTTGGAGATGCGTGCCCGTTGACTATCGCCAACAAACAACGGCGTGACTTTATATCCGCAAGCCACCAACAAGTTCAGCGCTGCTAACCCCACATGGGGTTCGTAGGCATTGGTATACGAATCAATATACAAAGCTACGTCGCCTCTTTCTCCGCTACCGGCGGGTACCCTGTCCCCCAGTTGGGATTTCAACGAACGTTTCACAAAGGCGGGTAATGGACGCCGGGCATCGATTCCAGAGACACGTTCTAGTCCTTTACGTACAAGGGATAGATTATTGATGGTATTTACTGCCGGAGCCCAGGGCCCGGTAAGAAAATGGGCCAATCCAGGTAAATCACCGATAATCCGAGCCCCGATGGGGGTTCCTTTTACCTCATACTTCTTTTGTAGCACTTCCGCTTTCATTTTGGCTACATCTACCGCATTTGGGCATTCTTTTTTGCAAGCTTTGCAGCCTAGACAGAGTCCCATCACCGATTCCATTTCCTCGGAAGCCATCGCTTTTGCTGGATCTCCTTGATTCAATTGACCGGTGATAGCCAATCGAAGCGCGTTGGCTCTGGCCCGAGTAGAATCTTTTTCATCTCGAGTTGCCATAAAACTTGGGCACATTACCCCGCTACCCAATTTACGGCAAGCACCCACACCATTGCACTGTTCTACCGCTAAGGTTAAACCACCCTGTTCCCTAAAATGAAACCAAGCCTTTTTCTCCGTTTCGGCTGCTTTTTCCTGATATCCGGGCACCTGATAGCGCAAATGGCTGGTTAATGGGGGCGAATCGATTAATTTCCCGGGATTCATGAGATAATCGGGATCGAACAGCTTTTTGATTTCTTTAAAGGCCTGATAAATCTGAGGGCCGAAAAATTTGGGAATGAATTCTCCCCGAACCATCCCATCTCCGTGTTCTCCTGCCCAAACGCCACCATAATGGACACAACGACCGAAAGCGTACTCCGCAATTCGCCTCATTTTAGCAATATCTTCTGGTTTGTGGAGGTCCAATTCCGGTCGGGCATGCAGAACCCCTACCGAGGCATGAGCGTATAAAATCAATTTCACGTCTTCCTGACGGCATTTCTCCATGACTTCCGAAATATAATCCGGTAAGTGGGGCAGGGGAATGCAGGCATCCTCGATCACCGCTTGGCCTTTGGTGGCCCCTTTTACATTGGTAATCAGGCCCAAGCCTAAGCGGCGTACATCCCAAGCTCTGGTTTGGCTCTCTGCATCCGAAAAGAATGGCATGGCGTAGGCTAGTCCATCTTTTTGCAGATCCGCAATCATTCCCTTTGCTTTGGAAGCGGTGTCTTCTGGGTTTTCTCCAAAGAATTCGACCAGCAGCATCGCTTCCGGTTCGCCCTCAATAAAATCAGCAATATCCCGGGTGCTGGGATTTCGTTGGGCTTCTTTTAGTACGGTTCCATCCAGCAATTCGATTGCGCTAGGCCCGTAGTTCAGCATGGGTTCGATATTACGCAGGGCATCCATCATGTTTGCATAATGAACCGCTACCACCCCTGTATCCTTGGGCAGAGGGATTAATTTCAAGGTAATTTCGGTTAAAACGCCTAGACTCCCTTCGCTACCACAGATCAATCGAGCCAAATTCCACGGCGTGGTATTGGGGTCCTCTAAAAAGGCATCCAAAGCAAAGCCGCTAACCCGCCGCATAACTTTCGGAAAACGTTTTTCGATTTCGCTACGATGTAGATCGATCAGATTACGCAAGCCCTTCAAAAGCTCTTGCGCGGGATCGTCCTGCCATTCTTTAAGCAATTTTGGAGAAAAATCCAGAATTTGACCGTTTGCGAGAGCCAATCTACAGCCCAGGACATGATCACTGGTCATTCCATAGAGAATAGAGCGGGTTCCCGAAGAGTTGTTTCCCACCATTCCACCAATGGTAGCTCGACTGGTCGTAGCCGGATCGGGTGCAAAATGTAGACCATGGGCCTCGGCGAGCAGGTTTAGTTGATCTCGAATGAGTCCCGGTTGCACCCGGGCGATTCCCTTTACGGGATCTATATCTAAACATTGATCCATATGACGGGTTAGATCCAAGACTAAACCCGGTCCGTGGGTTTGACCCGAAAGTGAGGTTGCGGCCCCTCGTGGGGTCAGCGGGATCTTATGCGTTGTGCAGTAAGTCAGGGCATGGGCAACATCCTCTTCATCTAAGGGGCAAACCACAGCCAAGGGCTGAATCTGATAATGACTGGCATCTGTGGCATGAATACCCCGAATAATCTCACGGGTATCGATTTCACCTTTAAACGTGGATTGGAGGTCTGTAAGTAATTGCATAGTTCCTACTATATCCTAATCGTAGATGCCTGCACCTCTTTTTAGAATGTTTTTAATGACAACGCTATGTATGAAGAGTACGAGCTCTCTATAAACACAATTTACGTAGGAAATTTATATGAAAAAATCAGCTTTAGTCACCGGCGGTGCCGGATTTTTAGGAAGTCACCTCTGCGATCGTTTGTTGTCCGAAAACTATGATGTCATTTGCATGGATAATTTCTTCACTGGGCAGAAACAGAACATTGCGCATTTGATAGGAAATCCCTACTTCGAACTGGTTCGGCATGATGTGACCCATCCCTACTTCTGTGAAGTGGATGAAATTTATAACTTGGCCTGTCCCGCCAGCCCAGTTCATTATCAGTTTGATCCCGTACAGACCACTAAGACTTCGGTTCACGGTGCGATCAATATGCTCGGACTGGCCAAACGTACTCACGCCCGGATCATGCAGGCCTCCACTTCGGAAGTCTACGGCGACCCTGAAGTACATCCGCAAAGCGAATCTTATTGGGGTAAAGTGAATCCCATCGGCATCCGCAGCTGCTATGACGAAGGCAAACGTTGTGCGGAAACCCTATTTTTCGATTATTTCCGTCAAAATAATGTGGATATTAAAGTAGTGCGGATTTTCAATACCTACGGACCCCGCATGCATCCCCATGACGGACGCGTAGTATCCAATTTCATCGTTCAAGCTCTGCAAGGACAAGACATCACCATATACGGAGACGGATCTCAGACCCGTAGTTTCTGTTACCGGGACGACCTTATTGAGGGCTTCCGCCGTATGATGCAGACCGAAAAAGGCTTTACTGGACCTATAAACATTGGAAACCCCGGCGAGTTCACCATGCTCGAACTCGCCGAAAAGGTCATTCAGCTTACAGGCTCTGACTCCAAACTCGTTTTCCAAGATCTTCCACAGGACGATCCTAAACAACGCAAACCCGATATCAGCCTTGCGCAGGAAAAATTGGGTGGATGGGCGCCCACGATTCAGCTGGAAGAAGGTCTACAGCGGACTATTGAGTATTTCCGTACTCAGATTTGACTAAACGAGTTTCGCCGACTTTTCGACATAGCTCCTTAGCATGTCGAAGGGCGGAAAAACAAATACCCCTCAGGGGAACCAGCAAAAAAGCGGATTAGAAGAAGCTGCTTAACTCAGCTCTATGAACGTAGGCCACTAAAACACTCATCAGAAAAAAGCTGGTGGCGGGAATGGCTTTGAAGAGTGGGTCTTTGACTTTAATGTGCATGGCTAAAGCGCCGAACATTAGAAATCCCAGCATCACACCCGCCAAAAAAGCAATGGGATCGTACCAGATCCCCACCACCATAAGCGTTCCGGCAGTTAGTTTCAACACTCGGATCAATCGGCGGAAGCTGTCGGATAGACCATAGACCTTGAATTCCTCTTCCATGGTGGTGGAATTCCCTCCGCGGAAGCATCCGGGCGTACGGTAACGGAAAAGCCAAACATCATACATGGCGATGGCGAGAAAGATCTGTAGTAAGGTACTGATTAGGTCCATAAGAGGCTCCAGTTTACATGTGGGTAGTTACGTTTAGAAATGTTGGCTCAAAGCTTAGAGGTTACAGGTTTTGTATATAACTCACACAGAGAAAGAGGTTGATCAACAAGAATCCAATGGCCTGAATTGTTTGTGCTAAGCTGTCGTGTATCCGGATGCGCACCCCAACACCCGCCAGCATTTGCAGACTCAGGCCGGCAGATGCAATTAGGCCCCAGACCACGAACCAGGGACCTACGGCCAGAGCTGCCGCTCCCAGTAACTGAGTGATTCCTATTAAAACCCGGAAGTTTGATAAGCCGAATCGATCGAACTCTTTCTTCATCCCCTCGGTTCCCAGACAGGAAAGACCATATCCAAAGAAGGACAGGGAAGAGAGAAAATTTAGAATCAAGAAGGGAAGAGGGAACATTAATTTTTATCTACACTGGATCTGCAGATACGAAAGCTCTAAGCATGATGAAACTATTTTAATTACAAAAGGGCACAAAAGCAACACCTTCCCTATAATCCCGCCATGAAACCCACTGTTTTATGGGTTTAGGTTTAGGAAAGGGGCTATAACCCAGCTATGAAGCCCACTACTAATCCATTTGGGAAGGGGGGGGAGGGAGTTCCCTTCGCATCCTTTCATGGCAAAAAACTCCACGATTCTGCCAAAGAAGTTAATACACCGCAGTTTCAAACAGATAGACACGAATATGTTTCTAGCAAAAGAATATCTGCGTCTTCTGTGGTTAACCACCCTCTTAGGTTTCGGAACGGGGTTATAGCCTGCCCGAGTTGTTGCTCGCGACGGCCAAGGGGGTGGTACTCCTTTTGAGCTCTTTTGTGGCAAAAAAACATCTGTATTCGCATGGTGACTGTGATAAAACCTCCTAATGCATATCTTTTGGTCATTTCTGGCAGGATTCTTCCTTTTAGCAGCTGCGGGCTACGCTTGGTGGCAGTTGGTGGAGAATCGACTAACTACTATTGAGCGCGGGCAGGCTTACACGTCGGGCGTGATGCCTCCTCAACGCCTTAAAAAAGTTGTGAAGCGTCTCGGCATCAAAACCGTAGTGGATTTACGCTGTCCGGTGGAAGGAATAGAAAAAATTGCGGCCGAAAAAGCGGCTTTGGATGAACTGGGGGTCCATCACGTAAATTTAGCATCGGAACAGGCTCCTCAAGATGAATGCCGGGACCGTTTTATCGAATGGCTGGAAGATCCCACCCATCGGCCGGTCTTAATTCATTGTAAACACGGAGAAGGACGAGCGGTTTTATACGGAGCCCTCTGGAAAATTGAATTTATGGGTCTAGATCCGAAAATAGCCCGCACAACATGTCGGATGCTTACGACTAAGGGATCTAGTTTTGATCTGAAAAAGGTGAAAGGGGCTTATCTTCACGACTACAAACCGATTCGAAAGGCATGAAATAGCCCTTAATTCTTATACTATGCTGCCTGAATCTGATTTTTGCGCAAGGAGAGACCTGCACCTGGCGAGCCTTAGGGGGCTTTAAAATAGAAGCCGAATTCATCGCGTATGAAGCGGGATTGGTTCGCTTGCGCAAAGGAGACGGAGAGGAAATTTTGGTTGGGATAGAGAAATTAACCGCAAATGACCTATTGGTGGTACTGGATTTACCCGATCAAAATCCTCGCGGAGCCATTCCGGCCGGCGAAATTCAGAAACCTACTGGTCGTAGAGAATTAACCTGGGAACCTATTGTTCGGGGCGAGGTCTGGCCTAATTTCATGCCGGAAGAGTATAAAACGGCCTTAATCGGCTTGGACCGTGGCTGGAAACATGCCGAGACCCGCTATTTTATTTTTCATAATCAACAAGTGGGTTTTGCGAAGCAGGTTGCCCGCATGGCCGACTTTCAATATCAGTACATCGCAGCAGATTTACCAGGATTTACAGATCGGATCGAAGAAAAATCGCATATTGTGGTGGTTTGAAACCCCGAGGATTGGGTGCAATTTTTATCGTTTACCACATCTACCCAGAGTTAGTTCGCGGCCTTTGTGAGCGGTAAGATGATGTATGTGCATGATTTAGGTAGCTCAAAGGCTAATGCGAACCTGCTGGCCCACGAAATGAGCCATTTGGTGCTGAATCGTTTTTTTGTTCATTATCTACCCCGTTGGTTAAATGAAGGTTTAGCCGAATGGTACGGAAATATCGGTCATAGCGCGTTTAAAGGTCAAAAAGTGGATGTAGAGCGCGGATTAGGCGACCTAACCAATCCTTTTGATTTAGAGAACCTCACATCCATGACCGACTATCCTGCGGATCCAGCCGAAATTTTGCGTTTTTACAAAACAAGTCAACAGCTAGTGGGCATGCTAATGTTACGAAAAGACCAACCAACCTTTGTGGAGTTCCTGAAGGCGATTACGGTGGAAGGGAAATCTTTTGATCTTCCCCTGTATCAAGTCTATTCGATCAGTGACGTCGCCACGCTTCAGCAAGAATTTACTAAAATTCTGGACTGAAAACGGTCCTTAATATGGGGCCTGTTGATTTAGTCTAACTATCATCAGCCAGGCGGCATCAAAATCGAAAAAAACGTAACAAAAAGGCTCTTAGTAGAATTGAAAAAAGGAGCCGTGAGGCACTAAGAATAATTTTTGACCGGATAACAGGATGAACAGAAGCATAATCTCTTGGTCATGAGCTTGAGTTTCACGGCAACACGCCTTAAAATTTTATGGAAAAACGAATGAAATGAGCATCTTATGTTGAAGAAGATCCGATAGACGGAAAGCTGTCTTCCGGTTTTAAGACTCGTTTTGCCTTCCTGTACTTCAGGTTTTTTGAGAAAATAGACGATCTGTGGCCTAAAGGCCTACAGCCACCCTGCGAAAAGTGGCCGGAGCTGTTTACGGCCCGGGAATTCCGTGTCATTTTGAGGTGATTTGAACTAGGAAACTTCGTTTTTATGAAACCCATTTTCTAGGTCCAGTGAAGTAAATAAACCTTATTAAGCAATTTTCTCCTGATACTATACGAGGAGCCAACAAAAATCCGATTTCGATGCGGATTTCGTTTTGGATGGATTGGCTGTAATAGGCCAGAAACAAACAGTTAGTGGTATCCTTAGCTTTCTCTGGAGGGGGAGCTTTTGCTAAGCGGTCATTGGAATCAAAATCTTACCTTTATTAACATGTAGGAATAGGGCTATTTTTTGAAAAAAAAGAAACAAGGGCTTCTTACCCGATGACCGAAGCGCACTACATCAATACACCAATAAAACGCGCACCTTTTCAGCCGGTTCCTCTCAAAGATGTAACGTTGGTATTATTGGAGAAATTGAAGAGTCTGTTAATAACCTATTTGTTATCATTTTTTATCCACAGTATGTTTTTACCTTATTAACAGGTTATCATGGTTGACGAGGTGGTCGCTGTGGGCGTACTGTAAACCTTCACACCCTAATTATCTTTGAAAGAACGCCATAACCAATCCCAATTTGATTTAGAGGCTTTGGAGCCACGAATCATGTTAAGTGCTGACGCCCTAGAGGTCGTCGGCATTGCTGCGTCTGCAGTGATTGAGTCAGTTGCATCTTCTCAGAATCAGAAACCATTAGATCAGGATTTGTCTTTGGATGGGCAGGGCTTGTACGATGCAGAGTCTGCAGATGATTCTCTTTTCACGGGTATTGTTATTGAAACCGAAGCGGTAGGTGAAGCTTCGGATCAGGTCGGAGAACAGGCGCGTGAGGAGATCTTAAATGAATCAAATCCAGAAGGCGCTTTAGATAGCCAAGATGCGGAACCATCACTCGAAGAAAACGGGGAAGCTAACCCTAACGATTTAGTAACGATTCAAATCGAAACCCTCAATGCTGGCCAAGGCCCCCCCGAAAATGGGCTTTTGATAGTTCATGATGGTGAAAAACTGGCGGGCACAGGAGTGTTCGGCGGTTCTGTCGTGAATTACGGTATCGTGTCCCCCGGATACAGTCCTGGCTTTATTACGGTCACGGGTGACTACGACAATGCTGGCGGCACCCTTGAATTAGAATTGGAGGGTCTCACGGCTGGTACAGAACATGATCAGTTGAATATTTCAGGAGCTGCTACTTTCGATGGAACAATTTCCATCATCCTGCTAAATGATTATCTTCCGGAAATTGGCGACAGCTTCGACATTATTACCTTCGCATCTGCGACCGGGACGTTTGCGGAGGGTATGGGACTTTTCGGCGGTGACATGATCGACCGCTATTTAGAAATTACCGAAACGGCTAGCGGGATCTCTTTGACGGTAGTTGCTATACCGGGTCCTCCAAATTTCAGTATCACCACCGATACCTCGCTTGAGTCCGATGCGATCGGCGAACTTTTTAATGCCGACTACTTTAATATTTCCGTTGGCATCAGTGTCAGTGGCTCGGTTGACTTCGGGGATCAGTTTAGTGCATCCGGTACATTCTCCATGGTGATGGACACAAATAATTTGGAAATCACCGGAACGAATATCAACTTCAATTTCGGAAGTGCGGACACCTTAGAAGTGGATGTTACAAATGGAGCCTTTGGGGTGGTAGTGAATAGTAACTCTACATCGGTCATGGAAATAGTAGGAACTCCCTCCTTAACCGCTGGAAATCTTGCATCCGCAACCGCCACTCAAGTGGTGTATATATATAATGACACGTCCGCGAACCCAAATGGGACCACGATTGGTACCGGACTGGGTGAATACACCTTCAGCAATTTCAGTGATACATCGGATGTCCAAGCCTTATTGATTACCGGATTTGAAGCACAGATCAGTGACTTTGTGAAATTGGCAGGGGATGTTGCGGTTTCTAAAACGGGAACCGAAATCACGATTGTAGGTGAGGACGTCACCGCTTCTCTAGAAGCCGGCGTTGCATATGTTCGCTTAGCCAATGCAGATTTCGGGTTAACGACGGATACGGGTGTTTTCGGTTTTGAGCTGAGCAACGGTACCTTTGAACTGAATTTAGGTCCGCTTGCCTCTGTAACAGCTGCCAGTGTTTTAGTTCGCTTCACCGATGCGACCACCACCTTGACTTCCGGTACGACATTGACCGCCGGTAACCTGAGCTACACCTTTACTCAGAATGCAGCCAACAGTACGGTGGCTTTTGCGGTGACCGGCTTTGAAGCGGAGATTGCAAATTTTGTTACACTGAACGGAAATCTTGGATTTAACCTTTCAGTAGGTTCATATATTCAGGCGGTAGGAAACAATGTCGGAGCGGAACTTGTTGCCGGAACCGCGAAAGCAGGAATCGCGGGTGCAAACTTCGGTTTGATCGCAAATGCGACGGAATTCGGTTTTGAAGTTTCCGGAGGTTCGTTAGATTTCAGTTTATCCGATTTTGCCGGAATTACTGCGGATGATGTTTTTGTTCAATATACCAACGCTGCCACGACCCTTGCGGCCGCAACCATCACCATTGGTTCGTTATCCTACACCTTTGCAGAAGAGATTACGGCCAACACCATATCTTTTGCAGTTGTAGGATTTGATGCGACCGTATCCGATTTCGTTCGGGTAAACGGAAATTTGGGATTTGCACTTTCCGGGTCCGACTTGATTGCAGTGGGCAGTAGCGTGACGGCTTCCCTAGAAGCTGGCCCCGTTTTTGTAAGACTTTCCGGAGCCAACTTTGGTTTAACCACCGCGACCGGTCGTTTCGGGTTTGAATTGAGCGGCGGTGCCTTCGAGTTGAACATGAGCCCGCTGGCTTCTGCCAGTGCAACTTCGGTTCTGGTGCAATTTACAGATGCCTCAACCTCCATTACTGCTGGTGATGTCCTGACGGTTGGATCTCTAAGCTACACCTTTACAGAAAATAGTGCGGTGGATACGGTTGCTTTCGCTGTAACGGGATTTTCTGCAAATATTGCAGACTTCGTTTCAATATCTGGTAACCTTGGCTTCCGCCTGAATGCCGGAACCATAGAAGCTGTTGGATCGAGTGTGGATGCTTCTTTGGAAGCAGGCACGGCCAAAGTCGGCGTGACCGGAGCAAACTTCGGTTTGATTTCTAACGCAACCCAGTTTGGATTTGAAGTTTCTGGCGGTTCCTTAGATATCAACTTGAACCCGTTGGGAAGCATCACCGCTACCGACCTCTTGGTTCAGTACACAAATTCAGCGACCACGATCGCCGCGCTAACCACCATTACCGTCGGTTCGGTATCGTACACCTTCGATGAACTAATTAATCCAGATACCATCGCAGTTGTAGCTATTGGTTTCGATGCAACCGTGTTAGATTTTGTGAACATCAATGGTGAACTTGGATTCAAAAAATCGGGAACCGAGATTATCGCGGTAGGTAATGGAGTCACCGCGTCACTCGAAGCGGGATCGGTCTTTGTTCGACTCTCCAATGCAGACTTCGGATTAAAAACTGGAGCCACGACTTTCGGCTTCGAACTGAGTAACGGAGTTTTTGAACTCAACATGTCACCTCTGGCTTCGGCCACTGCGGATGATGTGCTCATTCAATATACCGATGTAAATACGACGTTGACAGATGGTGAAGTTCTAAGCGTCGGAGCTATCAGCTACACCTTCACAGAAAACATCGCGGCCGACACTATTGCGTTTGCAGTCACCGGGTTCTCCGCTAACATTGCAGACTTCGTTTCAATATCTGGTAACCTTGGCTTCCGCCTGAATGCCGGAACCATAGAAGCTGTTGGATCGAGTGTGGATGCTTCTTTGGAAGCAGGCACGGCAAAAGTCGGCGTGACTGGAGCAAACTTCGGTTTGATTTCTAACGCAACCCAGTTTGGATTCGAAGTCTCCGGTGGCGCACTTGACATCAACTTAAATCCCTTGGGAAGCATCACCGCTACCGACCTCTTGGTTCAGTACACAAATTCAGCGACCACAATTTTATCCACCAAAACCATTTCCATCGGTGCGGTTACTTACAACTTCACTGAACAAATCGATCCCAACACGATCGCGGTGGTTATAAACGGACTGGATGCGGTAATCGCGGACTTCGTTCGAATCAACGGTGACGTTGGATTTAAAATGGTTGGCACGGACATCATCGCAGTGGGCCAGGGCATCACCGCTTCCCTGGATGTCTCCCCCACCGTTTTTGTACGACTTTCCAATGCAGACTTCGGTTTAAAGACCGGAGCCACGACTTTCGGCTTCGAACTGAGTAACGGAGTCTTTGAACTCAACATGTCACCTCTGGCTTCGGCCACTGCGGATGATGTGCTCATTCAGTATACCGATGTAAATACGACGTTGACAGATGGTGAAGTTCTAAGCGTCGGAGCTATCAGCTACACCTTCACAGAAAACATCGCGGCCGACACTATCGCGTTTGCAGTCACCGGGTTCTCCGCTAACATTGCAGACTTCGTTTCAATATCTGGTAACCTTGGCTTCCGCCTGAATGCCGGAACCATAGAAGCTGTTGGATCGAGTGTGGATGCTTCTTTGGAAGCAGGCACGGCAAAAGTCGGAGTGACCGGAGCCAACTTTGGTTTAATCAGTAACGCAACCCAGTTTGGATTTGAAGTCTCTGGCGGTTCCTTAGATATCAACTTGAACCCGTTGGGAAGTATCACCGCTACCGACCTCTTGGTTCAGTACACAAATTCAGCGACCACGATTGCCGCGCTAACCACCATTACCGTTGGCGGAATTTCCTACACCTTCGATGAACTAATTAATCCAGATACTATTGCAGTTGCAGCTATTGGTTTCGATGCCACGGTTTTGGATTTTGTGAAGATCAATGGTGACATCGGTTTCAAAAAGTCTGGAACCGAGATTATCGCGGTAGGCAATGGAGTCACCGCGTCACTCGAGGCGGGCTCCGTCTTTGTTAGACTCTCTAATGCAGACTTCGGTTTAAAGACCGGAGCCACGACTTTCGGCTTCGAACTGAGTAACGGAGTCTTTGAACTCAACATGTCTCCTCTGGTTTCGGCCACTGCGGATGATGTGCTCATTCAGTATACCGATGTAAATACGACGTTGACAGATGGTGAAGTTCTAAGCGTCGGAGCTATCAGCTACACCTTCACAGAAAACATCGCGGCCGACACTATCGCGTTTGCCGTAACCGGATTCTCCGCTAACATTGCAGACTTCGTTTCAATATCTGGTGATATCGGATTCCGCCTGAATGCCGGAACCATAGAAGCGGTTGGTAACGATGTAGATGTTGCACTAGAAGCTGGTACAGCCAAAGTCGGAGTGACCGGAGCGAACTTCGGTTTGATTTCCAATGCAACTTTGTTTGGATTCGAAGTCTCCGGTGGCGCACTTGACATCAACTTAAATCCCTTAGGAAGCATCACCGCTACCGACCTCTTGGTTCAGTACACAAATTCAGCGACCACAATTGCTGCGCTAACCACAATTACTGTTGGCGGAATTTCTTACACCTTCGATGAACTAATTAATCCAGATACCATTGCAGTTGCAGCTATTGGTTTCGATGCCACGGTTTTGGATTTTGTGAAGATCAACGGTGACGTTGGATTCAAAAAGTCTGGAACCGAGATTATCGCGGTAGGTAATGGAGTCACCGCGTCACTCGAAGCGGGATCGGTCTTTGTACGACTCTCCAATGCAGACTTTGGTTTAAAGACTGGAGCCACGACTTTCGGCTTCGAACTGAGTAACGGAGTCTTTGAACTCAACATGTCACCTCTGGCTTCGGCCACTGCGGATGATGTGCTCATTCAGTATACCGATGTAAATACGACGTTGACAGATGGTGAAGTTCTAAGCGTCGGAGCTATCAGCTACACCTTCACAGAAAACATCGCGGCCGACACTATCGCGTTTGCAGTCACCGGGTTCTCCGCTAACATTGCAGACTTCGTTTCAATATCTGGTAACCTTGGCTTCCGCCTGAATGCCGGAACCATAGAAGCTGTTGGATCGAGTGTGGATGCTTCTTTGGAAGCAGGCACGGCAAAAGTCGGAGTGACCGGAGCCAACTTTGGTTTAATCAGTAACGCAACCCAGTTTGGATTTGAAGTCTCTGGCGGTTCCTTAGATATCAACTTGAACCCGTTGGGAAGTATCACCGCTACCGACCTCTTGGTTCAGTACACAAATTCAGCGACCACGATTGCCGCGCTAACCACCATTACCGTTGGCGGAATTTCCTACACCTTCGATGAACTAATTAATCCAGATACTATTGCAGTTGCAGCTATTGGTTTCGATGCCACGGTTTTGGATTTTGTGAACATCAATGGTGAACTTGGATTCAAAAAATCGGGAACCGAGATTATCGCCGTAGGTAATGGAATCACCGCGTCCCTCGAAGCGGGATCGGTCTTTGTACGACTTTCAAATGCAGACTTCGGTTTAAAGACCGGAGCCACGACTTTCGGCTTCGAACTGAGTAACGGAACCTTTGAACTCAACATGTCACCTCTGGCTTCGGCCACTGCGGATGATGTGCTCATTCAGTATACCGATGTAAATACGACGTTGACAGATGGTGAAGTTCTAAGCGTCGGAGCTATCAGCTATACCTTCACAGAAAACATCGCGGCCGACACTATCGCGTTTGCAGTCACCGGGTTCTCTGCAAATATTGCTAACTTCGTTTCCCTCTCCGGTAACCTTGGCTTCCGCCTGAATGCCGGAACCATAGAAGCTGTTGGATCGAGTGTGGATGCTTCTTTGGAAGCAGGCACGGCAAAAGTCGGAGTGACCGGAGCGAACTTCGGTTTGATTTCCAATGCAACTTTGTTTGGATTTGAAGTCTCCGGTGGCGCACTTGACATCAACTTAAATCCGCTGGGCAGTCTCACCGCCACATCGGTTTTGGTTCAGTACACCAATGCGGCGACCACAATTTTATCCACCAAATCCATTTCCATTGGTGGGGTTACTTACAACTTCACGGAACAGATTGATCCCAACACGATCGCGGTGGTGGTTAACGGCCTGGATGCGGTAATCGCGGACTTCGTTCGAATCTCCGGTGATGTTGGATTTAAAATGGTTGGCACGGACATCATTGCAGTAGGCGAGGGCATCACTGCTTCCCTTGATGTTTCCCCTACCGTTTACGTTCGTCTTTCAAATGCGGACTTTGGTTTAACTACCGGGGTAAATAAATTTGGTTTCGAACTTAGCAACGGGACTTTCGAGTTAAGTCTCGATCCCCTAGCTTCGGTAACTGCCACCACGGTTCTGGTTCAATATACTGATCTCAATACTACCTTAAGTACAGCAACTCCTTTAACCGTCGGGTCTCTTAGCTACACCTTCACGGAAAACATCGCGGCCGACACTATCGCATTTGCGGTAACCGGGTTCTCCGCAAATATTGCTAACTTCGTTTCCCTCTCCGGTAACCTTGGCTTCCGCATGAATGCGGGCGCGATTGAAGCAGCCGGCAATAATGTTTCAGCATCCCTTACTTCTGGCACTGCCAAAGTCGGCGTGACTGGAGCAAACTTCGGATTGATCAGCAACGCGACCGAGTTTGGATTCGAAGTTTCCGGTGGCGCACTTGACATCAACTTAAATCCGCTGGGCAGTCTCACCGCCACATCGGTTTTGGTTCAGTACACCAATGCGGCGACCACAATTTTATCCACCAAATCCATTTCCATTGGTGGGGTTA
>Ga0222650_1001112_pt1 | contig 15261 bp, 17 predicted proteins | sample AntAcemetagen367_FD_179820 | JGI IMG/M metagenome (GOLD analysis project Ga0222650, IMG submission 179820) | Saline water microbial communities from Ace Lake, Antarctica - #367 | ecosystem: Environmental > Aquatic > Non-marine Saline and Alkaline > Saline | place: Antarctica: Ace Lake...
AAGCCGACCGGCTGACTTCAACTTTGGAACGTGAAATGGTTACTTTGCGGGAAGGTCAAACTCCCACGGGCATAAACACCGGATTCGACAAGGCCTTCGATTGGCTCTTGGAGGGCAATGATGCGGCCACAGCCATTTTCGTTTACCAATACCGCGGCGACACCTCAGAGCCGCTACGTGCCGATGGCACACCTGAGCCTATGGACAGTATCACCGGGAAGCCGGGAACTGACTATACCATTCAATCAATGGCTAGACGAGCGAATGACGATTTTTTAGCGGCAGATCTCCAGGCTATCGAAGGTTCGATTTTCTATGTGAAACCCACCCAACTCGTCTACGAGAACGACTCGATGATGCTCAACCTAGATCCCGGAACGATCAAGAACGCCGATGGCTCGGATGCAAAAAACACTCTGGACAAGCCATACAGCGAGGCAGTTTTGGCTTTTTCCGCCGAATTCTACAGCGTCCCCTCAAAATCCTTGAGCTATCTAAATAGTGATTCCTTTAAAGAGCCTGACACCGGGCGATTCTATACCGCAAAAAAGCCCGTATTCACCCGTAACTTGGCTGTCCGCCGGTAGATTTTCAACTCCATTCACCTTATGAAAAATCAATCCAAGCAATCCACCCGGGGCTTCACCCTAATCGAGCTTCTCGTGGCGATGGTCATCACCACACTCATTGTCACAATCCTAGTCAGTGTTACGGCTATGGCATTGGATACATGGAACCGCAGCCGCTCGGAAATCCGCGCTGCCCGCCAAGGAAAAGCCATGATCGACTCCATGGCACGCGATTTCGAATCGCTCGTCGTTCGTAAAGGAAACGATTTCGAATGGCTCTACGCCGCCTATAGTATCAACGGTTCCAGTAATGATGGCCCTGGCGGCAACGAATCGCCAAACGCAGCGGATCTCGTGTTTTTCTCCGCAGCCACGGATAGATACAACGGTAACATCGGAGATCCCGGAGACCCGACGGCAACTCCGCCAGTCGCAAGCAAAGACAAAGGCGGCGACGTCTCCACCGTTGCCTATCAGCTTGTATATCAAGATCCAATTGATCCCGATCAGAATTACACTGATATGAGCGATAAGGAAAAAGAGAAGCTGCAAACTTTCGTGCTCTACCGGAAGATCATTAGCCCTGACGTGACTTTCACCGATACCTTGGGTAAAACCTTCACGGCAGATACTAGCACTGTTCTATTGGACAGTGCTAAAAGTGCCGCGCTCGACGACCCCAATCCTGACGACGGCATTACGCCAGCCCCTGAAATCGATAACCCTAGCAACTTTATCTGCGAGAACGTTTATCAGTTCACCACCACCTTCCATGTTGATGTGACCACCGCGAATGGTAAAACCGTCAGTGTTCCGGTTCCCCTCGGGAACGGCACCGATTCCACGAGGATCTTCAAAGTCGGAGGCAGCGGAATGTATCTGGAAAATAGTATCAAGATTCCGATTATTCCCGGAGATTCCATTGACATTGCTATGATAAAAGCCGGGCGTCTCACCGCAGTTGAAATTTCCCTAACCGTCCTCACCGACTTCGGACTCAAGCAGATGCAGCAGCGTGGCAATATCCCCGACATAGACGAGTTCATCGCGGAACACTCATACCAGTATTCCAAAGTGATCCCTGTCCCTGGCTCATGATCCAAAAACAGAAAATGGAACCACGGAAAATGAATACGTTACAGGATTCTTCACATTCATCCATAGGGCGACTGACCCGGATTTCATAAACCTCTCACTATCCGTGAGTTCCGTGCTATCTGTGGTTTCTATCTTCCTGTCTAGCGTCCAGCCCGGCAACGAGCATTGACGAGCGATCATTAACCCCGTCTGCTCATTCACATCGATAAACTCAGCTTTCATTTTCAGCAACGTTAGAAGTGAGGCACGGCGCGGACTGGGCCACTAGAGCGAAGCGAATGAGAGGCGTTGTCCGCTGTTTCTACCACTGGTTTGTTCTCTCCATTCGTCGTTCGAACATACTTGAAGTATATGTGCAATCGCCCAACTCAAAATCTGAGCTGGAGGTAGCCGGAGCACACGCTTAGCCTGAACAAGAATTTCTATCCGATGTCAAACACCGCGCTTTCTGCATTAAGTTCGCGAATTCTCTGCCTAGTGCTGTTTTCTTCGTCCCTTTCCCTCGCTCTCTCACCGCTCGAACAGATTCCCGTGAAGACCTTCGAGGCGATGCGAGAAGTCGAGCGCTACCAGATAAAAATCGCCGAAAAGCATTACACCAAAGGCGACTTCAAAACCGCCCTCGCCGAATACGATAAATTCATCACTCTCTACGAAAGAAGCCCCGGTGCCCCCTACGCCCAACTCATGTGGAGTCACTCGATGATGCATCTCAAGAAACCCAAAACCGCTCTTCGCGATGGTTTCCAATCCGTGATCGATTACTGGCCGGAATCCCACGAAGCAACCATCGCCGCATACTGTATCGCCGATGCCTACCGCACGATGGGCGAGGTAGAACAAGCACAGAAAGCCTTCCGCTTCCTGATCCGCGAGTATCCCGACCACGCAATCGCGGTCCGCTCCCGTGTCGATCTCCTCCACTACGCCCGCCTCCACAAAGACAACGACGAACGCATGTCCCTGCTCAACGAACTCACCTTCAAAGTCGAGCGCACCGACGTTTCCAAGGAGACCTGCGCGAATTCCGCCCGCGAACTCGCTGAAATCCATTTCTTCGCCCAACGCTTTGACGAAGGGAAAAAATCCCTCGCTACCAACTCCTCTGGACGCGAACTTCTCGACAATGTATTCAGCCTGTCAACCAAAACCGTTTCCCATCTACTCAAGGATGGAAAAACCAGAAGCGCCGCGATCAGTCTCGCCGACCAATTGATCGCCAGCTTGGAGCAGGATATCACCGAGCGACCCGACGAAGGTAAATCCATCCTCTACCGCGCCGCCGGACTCAACGCCACCCTCGGCCGCCCATCCGAAATCTGGAAGATCTACGAGGAAGTAGCCCGCCGCTACGGCACCGACGACGACCTCCGATCCCGCATGGCCGGTTGGCACAAGAGCCGTGACAACAGCAAGGAAGCCCGCCGCATTTACGCTGAATTTGAAAACCCGGTCGCAGGCCTGAAAAACATCGCCGCCATGGACCTCGAAGAAGGAAAGATCAAGGAAGCCATGGAAGTTTTCCGAAAACTTATCGAGATCGATGGCGACCACGCCGATGACTACCTATGGTCCATCGCCGGGTGTTGGGAGAAACTCTCCGACTGGAAAAAAGCCATCGCGACTTACCGCCAGATCGACCGTTTCCCCGCCAACCACTTCCGCATGGCCTCATGCCACCGCCGCATGAAAGAACACGACGAAGCGATCGTCCTCTACAACCAAACCAAAGTCGTCGATTCCGCCGCCCCGGAAGCCAGCCTCCAGATCGGCTTCACCTACGAAGAAGCCGGCGAGAAGGAAAAAGCCATCCGCACCTTCCAACTCACCTGCAAGCGCTACCCGAAATCCTCCCAAGCCAGCAAATCCCACGCCCACCTGCAAAACAAATACAACATCAACGTCACCCTCGGCGGCACGGAGGAGGAATAGAAAAGGATGCCGTGCTCGTGATCGTCCTCACTTCGCCGAATCGCAATACGGATTCCCGCGCACGCACCACCTCATTGAAAGCAATCTGGCAGCCCTTCGGATCACGTGGTTTGGCAACCCTGTCCAGCTCCTCCTGCATCGCCGCTTGCGCCACCTCATACTTCCTCTCGCTCTGCTTTGGGAACAGCTTCGTCCATTGTGATGAAAAAACTCTCGCGAGGGATTAGCTTGCGCTCACCAAACGGTTTGTCCACAGAACTGATTTTTTCTATGAGCGATCTCTAAACGGATCACTCCTTCCATCGGAAATGCCCGGTGAGGGGAAAGTCCGTGAGCCTATCCTCCTCACGTGCGCCACCGCCGATATTGTGAATGACAAGCGGCATGCCATCCGCGTTCTTCTTGTCGCTGATGATCATAATATGCGGAAGGTGCGGCGGAACAGTGCAGGTGACCAGATCGCCGGGTTGAAACTTCACCGGATCTGGCTTGGCGGTAACCGGAAGTGTTGTGTGATGCCTTTTGAAGTATGCCATCAGATTCGGGACGCGGCGGTGGTCGATATTTTTATCAGGCCGTTTCAAACCCCATATTTTCGGGTATTTCCCGAAGTTGGCGCGCATATCCTCATGCACGAGCTTCTGGAGATCCTGCCCGAGTCCGTCACGCAGTGCTCGGATAGCCACATCGGTACAAACGCCACGTTCGCGAGAGATATCGCCTCCAGGGTAGTCGAGCGATACGTAGGCCGGATCGTATGTCTTGGTGACACCGATCTGTTTACGCGCGGCCGTGACGATTTTACCTCCTGTATCAGCCAACGAAAGTCCACAGCTCAGAAATGAAACAATTAGAATTTGGAGCATGACCTGCATTTCAAAGGTGCTTTCCGTTGAAAGCAAGCTATCATCAGCAAAATGATCGAATTGTTAAGCACGCGGATCCCCGGACGAATCGCCTTTTATCAGGACCTTCTGGAAAACGCCGGAATCCAGACTTTCGTGAGAAACGAGAATCTTTCGGGTGTTGAAGGCATGATCCATATTTTCGAACCCGCCTTGTGCGTTGTTAACGACGATGACGAACCTCACGCCCGCAAACTGATGGAGCAGGCCAAGCTATCCGAGGACCCCGGCGACGGACCGGAGATCATCTGCAGCCAATGCGGTGAGAAAAATCCGTCAAACTTCGGCACTTGCTGGAACTGCGGCGAGGAACTGACGGGATAAGCTGCGGCATGCGGATACCTTTGCTTGATCAAAAGCCCGTCTACAGGAATGGTGGATCATCTTGAACGAAGATCCGCCGACTGTCGATTATTCTCCATCATCCCCACACCCGGCCCTGGGTTTGGATTACGGAAAATCACGTATAGGAGTCGCCGCCACGGATGACTTCGGCATCATGCCCCACCCGATAGAAACGATCGACAGGATCCGCATTCCCGATCCCATCCGGAGAATCGCCGAGATCGCAGCAACGAGAAAAACCAAAACTCTGGTGGTAGGTCTTCCGCTCAGACTTGACGGATCTGAGGGCGATTCCGCAAAAATGGTCAGAGCCTTTTCCAAAAAACTCGCGCAGACCTTGCCTGATCTGCCAATGGTTTTTGTCGACGAAACCTACACGACTTCAGACGCCTCGCAGAAACTCCACGAAGCGGGTCGTAACACTCGTAAACAGAAAGCAGTGATCGACCAAGCCGCTGCCGTGGAAATTCTAAACCGCTGGATGGAGGAAATCTCATGAGACTGAAACTGACGATAGCCTATGACGGACGCCCCTTCCTCGGATGGCAATCCCAGGCCATTGGAAACACGGTGCAGGACCTCGTGCATGAAGCTATCGAAGCAGTCGCCAAACAAGCGCTGAAAGTGCATGCCGCTGGTCGCACCGATACAGGCGTTCACGCCTTCGGGCAGGTCGCCCATTTTGATACACCGGATGGCAGCAGTATGAATCCATACAACTGGGTTCCCGCCTTGAACACCAAACTACCCGCCACCATCCGTGTGATGGAATGCGAGGAAGTCGCCTCCGATTTCCACAGCCGTTTTTCCGCAACGAGTAAGCGCTATCACTACGATATCTGCACGGACCCGGTGCTACCTCCCCTCAAAGCCGGACTCGCATGGCACCTGCCACGACTCCTGGACGCTGACGTTCTCACGCAGGCATTGAAGTTGTTCGAAGGTCGCCACGACTTCCACGCCTTCGCCGCATATCGCGGAAACGAACAAGAAGACACGGATTATGTCCGCTCGATATTCTCCGCTGAACTCGATATGCTTGCCGACGGCTACCGGATGCGTTTCCACGGCGACGGTTTTCTCTACAAAATGGTCCGCATGCTTGCCGGCTCCGCGATCAAAGCCGCCCAAGGCAAACTACGCCTCGATGACATGGCACTTCTTCTCGACCAACCCCAAGGCCTGCCCCACGGCAAAGCTCCGCTCTGCGCACCGGCTGACGGACTGTTTCTGGATCAGGTCATTTACGAATAGGAGACGATGAAACAGTGGATCGCTCTTGATGCCGCGGGCACTCTTTTCGAGCCTGCCGAACCAGTCGAAAACACCTACGCGGATTGCTTTTCGAAGCTGGGTTTCGACCGTCCGGAGGCCAATTGGAAATCCGCATTTCAAAACGCATTTCACATCACTCCCGATCCCGTCTATTCCAAAGCTGGTGATGGCGAAGCAGTGGAAAAGGATTGGTGGCGGACCGTCGTCCACCATTCCGCTAAGGCCATCGGCATCCGCCCCGATCCCAATACGATGGCGAAAGCCTTCGAGGAACTCTTCGAACACTATGCCAGAGGTTATGCATGGAAGCTTTTCCCCGAAACCGAAATGGTTCTCGCTTCATTGAAATCCGGGAATACCGGCCTAGTGGTGACCTCAAACTTCGACTCACGCCTTCACCGCGTGCTCAAAGAGCTGGGCATTGCCGACCATTTCGATTTTATCGTCACCTCTGCCGATGTCGGAGCGCGTAAACCAGCACCGCTGATCATCTATCGTTTGATCGAACTGGTAAAAACCGAACCCCAATCGTGCTGCCTTGTCGGTGACTCGCTCCATGCCGACGGAGGAGCCGCCAAAGCCGCAGGAATCAAATTCTTCCACTTGGACAGGTCTTCGCTCACGCTTGAAAATTTCGCCGAATGGCATCGGACGCACTAGAGCATCGTTTTCAGAGCTGGTATTTGATAAAATACCAGCCTCCAGTCCAGCATCCCAATAAAAGTCCTCCCCACCCCCTCCAAACTCCCCTATAAACTCCCTACCACTCCAAATCCCAAAGCCATTTTCTTCCTTAGAGTTTAAAATTTAGAATTTATAGTTTCCTGAAATGCACCCGGAACTCCAAACCCTCCTAAAGCAGCGCTTGGACATCATCGACGACCACTCTTTCCGTGACCGCGACCCTGCCGCCCATCTCGAAGCGCTCAAGAGCGTATCGGAAACAATCACCACTTACACCGGAGCTCACCAGTCAGAATTTGATGCCAAGCTCCGCCACTACCTCGCCAATTCCTCGTATCAGAAAGCCCTCGACCATCTTTCCGCCTGATCAACCCACCAAAATTTATGAAAACGCTACTCCTCACCCTACTCCTTCTCACCCCCCTCGCAGCGAAGCCGAACATCATCTACATCATCACCGACGACCTCGGTTACGGTGACCTTTCCTGCTACGGGCAAAAGAATTTCAGCACTCCGAATATCGACAAACTCGCCGCCAGCGGAGTTCGCTTCACCCGCCACTATTCCGGCGCGACCGTCTGCAACCCCTCCCGGTGTTCATTGATGACCGGCAAGGACAGTGGCCACGCCCCCGTCCGTGGCAACGGTCCCTTCGCCATTCCCAAAGAGGAAATCACAGTCGCCGAGATTGCCAAGAGTGCCGGCTACAACACCGCGATGATCGGTAAATCCTGCGTCACCGGAAACACCCAGACACCGGAAGATGTGCTCGGCAGCGGTTTAGATTTTTTCTATGGCACCACCGACCACCGCGACGGCCACTTCCGTTACCCGAAGTTCGTCTACAACAACCTGGAGAGAATCGAGTTTCCCGAGAACAAGCTCCATACCGGCAACCAATACGATGCGAACCTCTACACCGAGCAGGCCCTCGGCTACATCGAAAAACAAAACGCTGAAAAGCCCTTCTTCATGGTGCTTTCCTACCCTATCCCCCATGCCTCTGTCGTAGCTCCGGAAGAGGAACTCAAAGAAGTCCGCCCCCTCGTAAAAAACGAAGTCGGACTTAAGAAATCCGGTCACTACACCGCCACCCCCGAAGTCAAAGGCAACTACATCGGCATGCTCAAAGTGCTCGACGATGCGGTCGGTGACATCGTCGCGGAGTTGGAGAAAAAAGGACTGTTGGAAAACACCATCATCATGTTCACCAGCGACAACGGCCCCCACTACGAAGGTGGCTACAAACCGGATCTCCTCGACTCCAACGGCCCCCTCCGCGGCGGCAAACGCGATCTTTACGAAGGTGGAATCCGCGTCCCCTTTATCGTCTCATGGCCCGCCGTTATCAAACCCGGCCAGACCTCCGACCACCCTTCCGCATTCTGGGATTTTCTCCCCACCGTGTGCGAACTCACCGGCCAGCCCATCCCGGAAAACATCCAGGGCATTTCCTTCGCGCCCACCATGCTCGGAAATGACAAGCAGCCCGAACACGACTACCTCTACTGGGAATTTCACGAGCAGGGCATCCGCCGCGCCATCCAGGTGGGCGATTGGAAACTCGTGCAATACAACCTCGCCACCCCCAAGAAAACCACTACCGAACTATACGACCTTTCCAAAGACATCGGAGAAACCACCGACCTCTCCTCTAAGAATCCGGAAAAAACCGCCGAGCTCTTGAAAATCATCTCCACCGCACGCACGCCCAGCAAAACCTTCCCCGTCCCGGCCTTGGATCAGCCATGATCCGACTTCCTTGAAAATTAAGACCCAGTGCTCCGCCACCTTCGTCTCCAAAATTTCCGTTGTTTCGGCTCGCTGGCTCTCGAAGCTCCGCCCTCCGGCGTGATACTCATCGGCGAAAACGCGCAGGGAAAAACTTCTCTCCTCGAGGCGATCTGCACGCTCATTCGCCTCCAGTCCCCCCGCACCAACCGCCTCAACACCCTCACCAAATTCGATTCCCCCGGCTTTGGTGTGGCCGGTGACCCATGGGAGCAAGAACGCAAGATTCAGCAGACTTCTTCAAAAGGACTCGTCCTCAAGGCCGACGACGAACCCCGCCACTCCCGCACCGGATACCTCGCCGATGGTGGCCTGGTCGTCTGGATGGGAAACGAAGATCTCGCCCTCATCCGAGGACCAGGCGAAGCCAGACGCCACTTCCTCGATTTTCTCGGAGTCCAGCTCGACCCGAAATATCGCACCGCCATCACTCGCTACCGCCGATCCTTAAAAGCCAAAAACCTTCTACTCAAGGAACCCAGACTCCGCCTCCCGGAGCTCCTCGCCTACGAGGAGATTCTCATCGAACACGGCAACTTCCTCACTGCGAGCCGCCAGCAGCTCGTCGCAGATCTCTCACCCCTCGTCGCCGCGGCACAGCTTGAAATTTCCGGGAAAAACGAAGCACTCTCCCTCACCTACCTCCCCGCATCGGGGCCATCGATGAAGGATTCCATACTGCAGGCCCGCCAGCGCGAGATCTCCACCCGCCAAGCGGTCGTAGGCCCCCATCGCGACGATGTATCCATCCGCCTGCACGGGATGCCAGCCTCCGACTATGCCAGCGAGGGCCAGCAAAGAACCATCGCCCTCGCTCTCAAACTCGCTCAAGGCGACCTCCTCAACCAACGGCACTCAAAAACGCCCATCTACCTGCTCGACGACATCTTCGGTGAACTCGACCCCGCGCGCCGCAACGCCCTCCTTCATCACCTCCCCCCGCACGCCCAGAAATTCATCACCACCACCCACCTTGACTGGATGAGGTCCACTGAATCAATCTCACCCCTCCCTATTCTTGAAGTTAGGGAAAACTGCATACATCCACTATGAAGCGGAGTCCTCGATCGCTTCACCCATAGAAGGGCCCCTGGCGAAATTTTCTTACAAGACGTTGAATAGGATGGGAACCCAATCAGTCAAAACTCCGAATTCACCTTCACTTTTGAAAATCAGACCCTACCTTGAAACCATGAAATCGGTAATAGCCGCTACTTTCGGCTTCGCTCTGGCTCTGCCGCTTACCGCGCGAGCCATCGACGAACGCAAATCACTGCTCGACGATGACCCGGAGGTCGTCTATCTCGAAAACGTGGTAAAGGAACCGATCAAACTGAAAGTGATCAAGGAGGCTCCGGTCTATTCGGACAAGGATGGTAACCATCGACTGGGATTCCTCCGGGCCGATCAGACAGTCGAACTCGAAGGGATGACGGCAAAAGCCTATCGCGTGCGAGGGAAAGGCACGAAATACGGTATCGCAGGCTGGGTACCACCATGGGCGTTCTCTCATCCCGAAAAGGATTTCGTCGCGAAACTCAAAAAACTCTACGAACGCCAGATCGTGGTGAACGAAATCATCAAAGAGCAAGGTATCGCGATCGGAATGACTCTGGACGAAGTCGCGCAATCACGCGGCAGACCGACCAAAACTTCAATACGCCGCACGGCCAAAGGAGAAGCGGGCAGCTGGGAATACATCGATTTCGATGAAGTGAAACACTACATCACACGCATTGATCCGGTCTCTGGCCAAGCCTACCGACAGTTTTCTCACATTACGCGTGAAGAAACAGGTAAAACGGTGGTTGAGTTCGAAGACGGACTGGTGACAGCGCTCGAAGAAAGCGAGAACAATGGTCCGGGTAACGTGCGGATCATTGTCCCACCGTTAGTGTTCCAATGGTGAATTATCGCTATCTCACAATTGCTCAGCGAGAGCCGTCTCTGTAAATCTCGTCCGCTTGGTTTATCGTGATGTCGTATAGCAGACCTTCGATAGGAACTTCCAATGGAATCCGTCCTGTCTGTTCCGAGACTGGATAATTCGTGGCCAGCTTTGGTGCTCTGGCAAAAGCCTCCTTGCTCAATGTGATCGCGAACTTTCCCTCATAGCGATAGGATCGAGTGAGGCGCTCGGCCGCATTTTGCTCAAGGCGGCGGGTTTGCCCTCTCGAGCCGATCTTATCAAAAAGCGAATCTTCTTCTCCACCTTTGAAGCCGATCTTCCGCTCCCTCGCAGCAAGTTCTGCCGCTTCTTGCAGGGTGAAGGAGTCGGCTGCGACATCCAATTCATCATCCGTGAAAATGAGGTTTGAGAAATCGTCCCTCTCACTTAAATCGAAGACTTCCTGACTCGTGGGAGTCCTGACCACCAAATCTCCTTTCAGGGTCATCAGCTCTCCAGCGGAGAGATCCACATCCTGGATCTCCAGTCTACCCGCGTGAGATGTCACACTGAAGGAACCTCTTGTGAAATTCACCCGGCGATAATTGTTAAACGCGTCGATCACGCTGAGCGCACGCAGCAGATGGACTCGATCCCGCAGAATGATCGCATCGTCTCCATCCAGATATACGACTCCCTTAAATCCAATCCCATCTGACGAGTTGGTGGAACCTATCACATCAAAATTACCCGAGATTCTCCCTTCGACAAATCCTCGAACCGCAGCAGGAAACAACAAAGACAAATCCACATTCCGGAGTTCCATTTCTCCTGAAACCTTCGGTCTGTCTCCTGATTCCACCTTTAGATTGGTAAAAATCACCATGCCATCAGCCTTTTTGAAGACCGCTTTTTCGAAAACAATCCCCTGCGCACCAAAAACAACATCAAGCTCTTCAATGTCTAGTCTCTTGAGCCAGTTTTGAGAGAACTTACCGCCACGGAACGTGAGACTCCAACCGTCTGGTGTCCGCCGCGCCGTCATCTTGCTGCCGGAAATCTCACCCCGAGTCCTCTTGGAATAACCCCACCGCACAGACATGTCGTTCACCTGGATAGCATCAACCTTCACCCTTCCAACATCCTGAAAGATGACATCGCCAATGGCATTGGCAGAAGCTTCCGAGTCGGCACCCGCACGCAGGGACACGTCGGCCCGGCTGATCTCGACCATTCCGGGATCCCACTCCTTTGTGAAAGTATCAAACAGCCCCATCTCGCACCTCAGGTCCCTAGCCTCCAGACTGGTGAAAAACGTATCATCCCCACCCAACATCGCCATCCGGGAAATCTGAAACTCACCTTGCTCGCGTGACACGCCTTCAAGTTTGATCTCCTGCGCCGCGAGTTTTTGCTGAAGCGAATCCGAAACGCCCTTCACGTAGCCCTCCGATTTGGTGAAGGTGAACAAATATACCCAGGCCCCTGCTGCCAAAATAACCAGGAAGACACCAATACGAGCCAGTAATCTCAGAGCATGGAATGTCAGTATCCCTCTGTCTCCGCTACCGGAAAGTGAATATCTGAGCTGGAACCAAAAGCCCTGATTTGAGACCCATTGGCTCAAGCGCTGATCGAAGTTTTGCGATTGCTCTGTTTCAGACTGTCCGTTCATGCTTGATCGATATACAACCTCCCCGTCAATTGACTTGCGAGAAGAAATTCTCGTTTATCTCCAACCTCACACCACACCCTTGGAAACCGCCGACTACAAAGTTCAACTCGAAATATTCGAAGGACCACTGGATCTCCTGCTATATCTCATCAAGAAGGATGAACTGGATATCCACACCATCTCGATCGAGAAAATCACGAAACAATACCTGGATTACATCAATACCTTCAAACTATTGAACATCGATCTCGCATCGGAGTTCATCGTGATGGCTGCAAACCTGATGTACATGAAATCGCGGACATTGCTGCCGCGCACCGAACAACCACCTGAAGAGGATGCCGAAGACGACGATCCCCGCTGGGAACTCATCCGGCAACTCATCGAATACAAAAAATTCAAAGATGCCGCCGGTTTCCTTTCCCATCGAGAACTTGACCAACAAGGACGCTTCGCACACCAACCCGACCCGGGCGACAAGCCGGAAGTCGAGCCGCCAGCTCTGGCAGAAGTCTCGATTTTTGATCTGATCCGCGCGTTCCAGAATGTATTGAAGCGCTTCGAGGAATCTCATGACTTCGGCGATATCGTCGATGACCGCTTCACAGTGGCCGACAAGATCGAGTTCCTGCTCGACCACTTCATTCCCGGCCAGGCGATGACTTTCGACGCCCTTTTCCAGACAGCGACAACCAAATCCGAGGTCATCGTGACTTTTCTGGCAGTTTTGGAACTGATGAAACTCAATCAGTTCGTGGTGCGACAGGACAATTTACTCTCCGCGATCACCGTTGAGCGGCGGACTGCGGTGGAAATGGAACACGAAGACGCACCCGAAGAAGTGCCTATGACTTCCCACTGATTTCCAGAAAATCGTTGAAACATAAACCTAGCATGGAAAAAAATCGTCGCTGCCAGCCTCTTAACCCTTGCATCCCTCACCCGATCACAGGCAAAACCGGACATGCCTGAAACACCAAATGATGTAGCGGCCGCTCCGGCAGATGCCGAGAATACAGACTCCGGTTTGGCCTCCAAAGTCCTTGAACAAGGAAATGGTGAGACCAAGCCGAAAGCCACCGATATGGTAACGGTCCACTATTCCGGTTGGACGACTGATGGTAAACTGTTCGACTCCTCTGTAGAGCGCGGACAACCAACATCCTTCCCGCTCAACGGAGTGATCGCAGGATGGACCGAAGGACTCCAACTCATGGTCGAAGGCGAAAAGCGCCGCTTCTGGATCCCCGCCAAAATGGCTTACGGCGAAAGCCCCCCTGCCGGATATCCGGCGGGAACTCTCGTCTTCGACGTAGAACTCATCAAAATCGGCAAATGATCCCAATTTTCGGAACGCATCCAGAACTGCAACGGAGTATCCTCTCCGCTTGCCTGCTTTGTGTGAGCATCGGTTCGATTGCTTGCTCGGAACCTCCGGAAAAACCCATCCCGCCTTTCGATCCGTCGAAGGCGGTCAAAGAACCGACAACCGATGTCAAAGAGAAGCCAGCGACCCCCGCTCGCCCCGGCACGCTTACCCGCATGCCGCTTGGAAATCTCTATCAACTCGTCCAGAGCAACGCCGCTCTGATTTTCGATGTGCGTCCCGCCTTCATTTACAAGTTGGGCCACATTCCCGGTGCGATCAGTTTCCCAAAATCAAATTTCGACCGTGACATCGAGAAATACGAGACGCGCATTACTACAGCCAATTCAAACAACACGCCTGTCGTACTTTACTGCACCGATCTGGCCTGCCCTGACGCCATGACCGTCGCGACACGATTGGCTCAAAGAGGATACGACGTTTCCATCCTGCAAGGAGGCTATGAAGCGTGGAAAATCGCAATGGACTAGTCAGAATCTCACACAGCACCTCTTTTTTTATAAAATTATGCAAACCTTCAACAACGTAACCGTCGATTCCATCGCCAACCTTTACTTCGACGGAAAAGTGGTTTCCCACACCGTTCATCTACCCGACGGATCAAGGAAAACCCTCGGGATTATTTTTCCCGGAACCTATCGCTTCGAGACCGCCGCTCCGGAACTGATGGAAATCACCTCTGGATCCTGTGACGTGGCGATTGACGGCTCCAACACAACACGTTTCGTCCCGACTGATGAGTCTTTCGAGATATCCGGTGACAGCGGTTTCTCACTCACAGTGAACGAAGGGGTCTGCCAGTATGTTTGCTCGTATCTGAAGTCATAGCCTGCCTGTCAGGGCAATCATCCCAGATCAGTCCCATGATTGCCCGATTCACACGTACGCTTGGAGTCGCTCTTTTTGCTCTATCGGCAAGTTCCTGCAACTTCATTACTCTTCCTCCCCCGCCAAAACCTTCAATGGAATTGGTCAGGAAGAATACCGTGAATGTCTACACACCTGAGCGCCCTCCCGAAGTTCAGGTTTGGCTGATTGCCGACAAACTCCACACAGGAATGGTTTTCCCATATTCGTGGCTTGTCGAGTCAGGCTTCATACCACCGAAAGACTTCCCCGACTGCAAATACGTGACCTTTTCGTGGGGCGACAGGCAGGCATATGTCAACAAGCGTTGGCTCTCCGCGCCAGAGATCGTGAAGGCGATCTTCCTGCCCTCAGCCGCCGTCATGGAATGTATTCCGATCAATTGGGAGGTTGCGGAAGTTTCTCCGAATCAGCATATCTGGATGAAATCCATACCCCGCGAGCGCGGCCCGTACGTGGCGGCTTTCCTGAACCACTGCACGATCCCCGATTCCGAAGGACTGCCGACTGTCGCCGGAAAATCGAGCTGGGGTGAGGGCGTCTTGCTGGAATCGCCCCAAGTCTATTATTTTCCCCGGATCTGCAATGTTTGGACCGGTCAGGCACTGGAAGCATGTGGCGGAAATATCAACCCGCTCATGTCCATCCACCGAGATCTGCTCGTTATTGAAGCCAAGCGAAACGGCTTCAACGAGGTATGGGATGCCTCGGGGAACAAGTAAACAGGAACACCCAACGTGCTGTCGTAGATCCACTGGCCGTTTTCCTTGATGGGGTCTGCGATTTCATACGCGGAAAACCCTGATGCTTCGGATTCCCAAAGTAAAAAATTTCCATAGTGCGGT
>Ga0222650_1001118_pt1 | contig 15244 bp, 14 predicted proteins | sample AntAcemetagen367_FD_179820 | JGI IMG/M metagenome (GOLD analysis project Ga0222650, IMG submission 179820) | Saline water microbial communities from Ace Lake, Antarctica - #367 | ecosystem: Environmental > Aquatic > Non-marine Saline and Alkaline > Saline | place: Antarctica: Ace Lake...
TCGTCACCGCCGCCTCGCCATCTTGCACCAAAACGCTCTTATAGCGTTCCTGCCAAAGAGTCCCCCGCCGGCCATGACGCTTATTGAACCAACGGCTAAAGCGCTCCTTCAACTCCTTCATAAAGCGACTTCAGATGCTCCATCAAACAAGCTTCTCGCTCCGCCTGACTCCCCTCACGGAACCTCCGCAAAAAATCCTCCTGACAAGGAACGCGCAGCAGGATGTGGAAATGATTCCCCATCACCGCATAAGTCAGGATCTCCAAGCCCGAAAACCGCTCCATCCGCCGCATCAACTTCCGAAAAGCCTCCTTCTCGACATCCCCAAACAACAAATCCCCACCCGCCACTCGTGACATGACATGGTAGCAAGACTCTCGATCGGCGAAAACAAACCTCCGCCTCTTCCCCTCTCCGTGTCCCGGAGCCTTCAACACAATCCCACCCATCGCCTTCCCCGTCAGACAATCCGCCTTCTCCAGATCCGTCAGTTCAGCCTTTTGTCCCCGCTTTCTTTCGCCCGATTTTGTCTCTAATCCCATATACCTAAGGTAATTGAATGCAAGAAAAGGTTACTGGGTGTCGCACACCTTTTTCCAACCGCAGGACACTGTTTGGAAGAGAGTTGATGATACATCGGACGTCAAAAAATAAGCTTAAGGATTTCAGTCAAATAAACCCCTGCTGCAAAAACCAGCCAAAGGATTAGATTAAGTCTTCTAATGGATCAGCAACGCTTCAGAAAGAAGAAACATTCTTGATGATGGGTAAATTCGTCCCAAACATCACCAACTCATCCGCAGTCAGCTACTCATCAACATCTCCCAAAAAGCTAATCGCTCGTAGCCGACGTCGAAACCCTCGCCTAAATCACTTTTTCCCAACAAACCACCCAGTGGCATAGTGGAGAAAAACCATCTCAAAACCGTTTGCATTTTCGGCTCTTCGACTTCTACGCATGACGCTTTTTTCAATCTCGATGATCCCCCCAAAACAGGCGGCGGGACTCGTAGTCCCCTATACAAGTCGGCTACCTCTTCCGGTTCTGGGGGAAACCATCGAAGAAAGGACCAATTGGTTCAGATCCCGTAATCAACGATCGCAGCGACTTCCCGCTTTTTGAAGCGGACTGAGGCCCCTAAAAATATTTTTTCGATCAATCCTTGGGCAGCGAGCCGATCCAAGGTCCTGACGGAAATCGCCAACCGATTTGCGGCCTCTTTTTTTGTGATCAAGCACTCTTTTTCTTTCGGGGGGACTGAGGACTCTGGTCCTTCATGCATTGGAACTGTGATCATTGTCTCTTTCATCTCTCCCTTGAATGCGTCGTTGAAAAGACAATTGCCCGCCATTCCCTGCCCTAATCTCTCCGCACGAATCCAGGATTCAAGATCCTCGAGACCACTGGATCGATTAACGCCCCGGGAATTTTATCACTAAAGCAGAGGAACACGCTGTCTTTCCTCAGAAACAGATCGCTCTTCAAAAACTCTATTCTGCTTTGAATTGGAGTTTTTAGCCTCATGAAAATACGACAGTCTAACTCTGACTACCGCTGTCTTGGGGGTGAAAAGTGGCTAAGAATTCATTTTTCTCCCAAAAAAACCTTCTTCCCACAAAGAGAAAACCCTGTAACTCACTGATTTACAGGGTTTAAAAAATGGAGCCGCCTGACGGACTCAAACCGTCGATTCAAGTACAGAGATTTCACTAAGTCCCAAAAGGTCCCAAATCCCCTATTCTATTGTGATTTAGAACTATGTCGTATTTCACCGAACGCAATTGACTGTTGGCACTTTGTTAGCACAGACTCAGATATGCCAACTCTCTATCGTAAAAAGTCATCCACCGGCAAAGTCCTGCCTTGCTGGTATTGCGCCTTCAGAGTTCCGACTGAAGACGGTGGCACGAAGCAAATTCACCGCGCCACTAAGATGACGAAGAAGGGCGACGCCATGGATGAGGCGAGGAGCTTCGAGAAGATTGCCCAAGCAGAAGCCACTTCCGACGATGAGAGCAGCAGAGCGATTCTTGCCAAAGTCAAGGAGGCCGGAGAACTCGCCTTGAAGGGCCGTCTCAATCCTGCCCATGGCCGTCGTCTCATTGGTGAAATCATGGCTCTTGGTGGAGATGCCACCGGAGGCAACTTTACGATGCGGGAATGGATCGACGATTGGGTTAAAGAGAAGGAAGGCTCTACCAAATCGTCAACCGTCCTATTCTACCGGTCCACCACCAAACAGTTCCTTTCCTTCCTTGGGGAGAAGGCGGACGCCCCCATCGACGCTATCACCACCCCACAAGTGCGAGACTATCGCGACTCCATAAGAGCTGCAGGCCGCGCCGCAAAGACCGCCAACCATAAACTCAAGTGCCTCCGCTCCGTATTTGGCGATGCCGTCAAGAATGCCGCACTCCTCCACAACCCCGCCGCCCCCATCAAAACCCTCGACGAGATCGATTCCGTACCTCGCCTCCCCTTCTCCATTACCCAGGTTGGCAAGCTCCTTGCCGCCGCGCCTTCGTCCGATTGGAAAGGCGTCATTCTCCTTGGTGCCCTGACTGGTCTCCGCCTCACTGACATCACTCGACTCACCGCTGGCAATCTCGATCTCAAGCGCAATGTCTTGAACCTCATCCCGGCCAAAACCAGCCGCAAGGGCACCACAGTCGAGATTCCACTTCACCAGGACATCATCGACTTCTTCGCCACGCACCCAGTCCCACCTTTTGCCAAGTCAGAGGTTTTCCCAACCCTCGCCAAAGCTACCCCCGGGAGTCGCTCAGGCCTCTCCAAGCAATTCGCCGACATTATGGAAACAGCAGGCCTCGACCGTGGAATGGTCCGCACCACGAAAGACGGAGCCGCACGCAGCACCGGTTCCTATTCCTTCCACAGCCTCCGCCACACCTTCACCTCATGGCTTGCCAAGGCCGACGTCCCCGAAGAAGTCCGCATGAAAATGACCGGCCACACCGAGAGCAAAACTCACCAAAAATACACTCACCAGGAAATTTCCCCTCTTCGCGCCGGCGTTGACAAGATCCCAAGTATTCAAGCAGGCAAGTAGCCTATTCCTCAATCCGATTTTGGCATCGACGCCGGCGTTGCTGCTTTACCGACACCGCCCTCACTTTCTTCAAAACGAGCCCGAAACTCGCCGAAAAATGTTACGGTTAATATACGGTCCACCACCCACATGATCAGCATCTTATACAACATCAAGAACATCCTGGAACGTCACGATCCTCAATTATCATTCCCATCCCCCCGTCGATCATCTTCAATGGCCGCGACCCATGCCCGACCGGGCTTCCATCCACCATATCTTCGTAGATTTCTCGGACGAATACCTTAACAACCGCGACTTGGTCAACCACTTAGCCACCCTCGCCTAGAACCAGCCCAATGCTTCGTCGCCCTATCAGCAGCAATTTCGCTCATCTGCAAGCGCATGATGAGCAACTGCTTCGTCTCGGCTTGCTGGCGGAGCAATATTTCACCGACGATCCGAACACCTGCCTTCTCAAGCTTCGCCAGCTTTCCGAGCTTTTAGCCCAGCTCGTCGCCTCCAGCGTCGGAACCCTCGATCAGCCGGATGAAAGCCAATACGAACTCTTGGGACGTCTCCGGGACCAAGGCATTCTCCCCAGGGAAATTCACCAACTTTTCAACGAGATCCGCCGCACCGGGAATGCCGCCAACCACTCCCTCGCCGGCGATCACCGCAGTGCCCTCTCCGTCCTAAAGATCACCTGGCAACTGAGCGTCTGGTTTCATCGCACCTTTTCAGACCCACGCTTCAAATCCGGCCCCTTCATTCCACCCCGGCCACCCGCCGACGAGACCCTCGAACTCAAGGCCGAGCTCGAAAAGCTCTCCAAATTCCTCACAGATCACCAGGCAGCCCATCACGAAAAATCCCAGCAATTCGACGCTCTGGAAGAGCAACTCCAGGCATCCAAGGACGAACAATCCTTCTGGGAGGAAATGGCCTCAGAAGTGGAAGCTGAAAAAGCAGCCCTTCAAAAACGCCTCACCGAGAAGCAGACCATTGCCGCAACCCAACCCGCGAAAGCCGTTTCTTCAATTGTTACCGCATCCGCCGAGGCCGCAACCCACGTCCACCTCGATGAAGCCGAAACCCGCCTTCTCATCGACCAACAACTCCGCGATGCCGGTTGGCTCGCTGACTCCGTCAATCTCCGCTACTCCAAGGGAACCCGCCCCGAGAAGGGCAAAAACATCGCCATTGCCGAATGGCCCACCACTTCAGGGCCTGCCGATTACGTTCTCTTCATCGGCCTCATCCCGATGGCCCCCATCGAAGCGAAACGCAAGAATCTCGACGTTTCCTCCGCGCTCCAGCAAGCCAAGCGATACAGCCGGGGCTTCGAGCCCTCCTCCGAAACCCTCGTTCATCCCGAGAACTGGGGCGCACAGAGCGAATTCCGCCTCCCCTTCGTCTTTTCCTCCAATGGCCGCCCCTACCTCCGCCAACTCGCGACCCGCAGCGGCATCTGGTTCTGTGACCTACGCCGCCCGGACAATCTCAGCGATGCCCTCCAAGGCTGGTTCACCCCCATAGGCCTCACCGCTCTTCTGAAACGCGACGAGAAAGCAGCGCACGAACAACTCGCGACCGAGACCTTCGACTACGGTTTTACCCTCCGCTTCTATCAGCGTCTCGCCATCCTCGCCACGGAAGATGCCATCCAAAAAGGTCAGCGCGAAATCCTCCTCGCCATGGCCACCGGCACCGGGAAAACCAAGACCTGCATCGCTCTCATCTATCGCCTCCTGAAAACCCAACGTTTCCGGCGCATCTTGTTTCTCGTCGATCGCTCCGCCCTCGGCAGCCAGGCCGCCGACTCCTTCAAGGACACCCGCATGGAAAGCCTCCAGACCTTTGCCGACGTCTTCGGCATCAAGGAAATCGGCGAGCAAAAACCAGACACCGCGACCGCAGTCCACATCGCCACCATCCAGGGAATGGTGCATCGCGTCCTCAATCCCTCCGAAAACAACTCTCCTCCCCCCATCGATGAGTATGACTGCATCATCGTCGATGAGTGTCACCGTGGCTACCTTCTCGACCGCGAGCTTTCCGACACCGAACTCACCTTCAGAAGCCACGAAGACTACGTTTCAAAATATCGCCGCGTCCTCGATTACTTCGCCGCTGTGAAAGTCGGCCTCACCGCCACCCCTGCTCTTCATACCTCTGAAATCTTCGGCCCTCCTGTTTATTCTTACAGCTACCGTGAAGCGGTCATCGATGGCTTCCTCGTCGATCACGAACCGCCCTTCCGCATCAAAACCGAACTCTCGGAACAGGGCATCATTTGGGAAAAAGGGGAAGAATTGTCCGTTTACAAAAGCGACACCTCTGAAGTCGATCTCTTCGAAGCACCCGATGAAATCAAAGTCGAAATCGAACAGTTCAACCGCAGAGTCATCACCGAGCCCTTCAACCAAGTCGTCTGCGAATACCTTGCGAAGCAAATCGACCCAGCTTCCTCCCAAAAGACCCTCATCTTCTGCGCCAACGACGTTCATGCCGATCTCGTCGTCAAACTCCTCAAAAAAGCCTTCAAAGATCAATACGGCACCGTGGACGACGATGCCGTCATCAAGATTACCGGCACCGCCGACAAGCCCCTCAAGCTCATCCTCCGCTACAAAAACGAACTCCTTCCCAATGTCGCCGTCACCGTTGACCTGCTCACCACCGGGATCGATGTCCCCCCGATCTGTAATCTCGTCTTCCTCCGTCGCGTCAATAGCCGCATCCTCTTCGATCAGATGATGGGCCGCGCCACCCGACTCTGCCCCGAAGTCGGAAAGGAAGCCTTCCGCATCTACGACGCCGTCGGCATTTACGAATCCCTCCAAGGCATGACCGCGATGAAACCTGTCGTCGTCGACCCCTCCATCACCTTCACTCAACTCACCCGGGAATTAAGCGAAGTCCCCGATGACGAAGCCCGCGCCCTCATCCGCGATCAACTCCTCGCCAAGATCCAGCGCAAAAAACGCCACCTCGGCGAAAAAGCCAGACAGGATTTCGAAATCGTCGCTGGCATGCCGCCGGATGACTTCGTTGAAAAACTCCGTGAAATGCCCCTTGGCGAGATCGCCTCCTGGTTCACCGAGAACCCCGGACTCGGCGAAATCCTCGACCGCAAGAAACAAGGACCGGTAGACTACGTCTTCATCTCTCATCACGATGATCGCCTCCACGAGGTCGAACAGGGATATGGCAACAATCAAAAGCCCGAGGATTACATCGAGGCCTTCAAGGATTTCATCAACACCAAAGGAAATGAGGTCCCCGCCCTCGTCACCGTCGTGACCCGTCCCCGGGAACTCACCCGCCAGCACCTCCGCGAGCTACGCCTCGAACTCGACAAAGCTGGTTTCAGCGAGACCAACCTCGCCGGAGCCTGGAAAGCCACCACCAACCAAGACATCGCCGCCAGCATCATCGGCTACATCCGTCAGGCCGCCCTGGGCGATCCGCTCATCCCTTTTAAGCAGCGGGTCGACAGCGCCCTCACCTCCATGCTCTCCTCCCGTGCTTGGAGTAATCCCCAACGCGATTGGCTCAAGAAGCTCGCTGCCCAAACCAAAGCCAACCAACTCGTGGATCGCGAAGCCCTCGACGACCCCAACCTCATCTTCAGGCGCGAAGGCGGCGGCTTCACCCGGCTCGATAGAATCTTCGACGGGAAGCTCGACCAGGTCCTCAAACACTTCAATGATTCAGTCTGGCCTCAGGCCCAATAAACTTTCTCCATGCCCACTCACGACATCGTCCAAAAACTCTGGAACCTCTGCAACGTCCTCAAGGACGACGGAGTCACCTACCACCAATACGTCACCGAACTCACCTACATCCTCTTCCTCAAGATGGCCGAGGAAACCGGCACCGAGGACCAGATCCCCGAGGGCTACCGCTGGGCTGACCTCGAAGCCCAATCGGCACCCGACCGACTCCAGTTCTACAAGCTCGCCCTCATCCACCTCGGCGGCGAAGGCTCACCGCTCGTGAAGGAAATCTTCGCCAACGCCTCCTCCTTCATTAAAAAACCCGCCACCCTCTCTTCCCTCATCACCGAGATCGACAAGCTCGATTGGTATTCCGCCCGCCAGGAAGGTCTTGGAGATCTCTACGAAGGCCTCCTCGAAAAGAACGCCAGCGAGGTCAAGTCAGGCGCGGGTCAATACTTCACGACCCGCCCGCTCATCGACTCCATCGTCGCGCTCATGCAGCCCACCCTCCACGACATCATCCAGGACCCCGCCGCCGGCACTTGCGGCTTCCACATTTCCGCAAACCACTACCTGCGCAAGCACCACGACTTCGACTCCCTCACCGAGAAGCAGCAAAAGAAATACCGCACCGGCACCTTCTTCGGCATGGAGCACGTCCAGGACACTCACCGCCTCGCCCTCATGAACCTCATGCTCCACGGCATCGAAGGAGGCATCGCTTACGGCGACACCCTCTCCGAGGACGGCGCGGCCCTTCCCAAGGCCACCCTCATGCTCACCAATCCTCCCTTCGGCACCAAGAAGGGCGGCGGCCTCCCCACCCGCTCCGACTTCACCTTCCCCACCAGTAATAAGCAGTTCTGCTTCCTCCAGCACATCTACCGCTACCTCCTCCCCGGCGGACGCGCCGCCGTCGTCCTGCCCGATAATGTCCTCTTCGAATCCGGCATCGGCAAAGAGATCCGCCGCGACCTCATGGACAAGTGCAACCTGCACACCATCCTCCGCCTCCCCACCGGCATTTTCTACGCCCAAGGCGTCAAAACCAACGTCCTCTTCTTCACCCGTGGCAAGACCGACAAGAACAACACCAAAGAAGTCTGGGTCTATGATCTCCGGGAAAACATGCCCCAGTTTGGCAAACGCACCCCGCTCACCCGAGAACACTTCGCCGAGTTCGAAAAAGCCTTCGGCAAAGATCCGCAAGGAAAACCCGCCGCCCTCAAAAAGCGCAAAGACACCGGCGAGACCGGCCGCTTCCGCAAATTCACCCGCGAAGAAATCGCCCAGCGCGACGACTCACTCGACATCGCCTGGCTCAAGGACGACGACGCCGAATCCAGCGCCGACCTCCCTGAACCCGCCGTCCTCGCCACCAGCGCCATTGAGGAGATGGAAGCCATCATGGAAGATCTCAAAGGCATCCTGCTAGAACTCGGCGAGGAAATCGAAGAGGAGGTTGGAGCGTGAGTAGGAAAAGCAACTTCATCTTTAGCCCCAACGGGGCGAAATACGTCAGCCCAGGGCAACGCCCTGGGTCCCCACGCACACGATTCAGCAGCCCTGAAGGGGCGGCATATCGCACCGGAAAGGAAGGAAACCGATGAATGACGAATTGCCCAGAGGGTGGGAATCCATCGAACTACAAAATATCGCCTCTTGGGGATCTGGTGGCACCCCACCTCGGAAGAATCCAAAATTCTATGGCGGCGATATCCCATGGATCAAAACCGGAGAATTAGGCGACGGATTAATCCTCGACACCAAAGAAAAAATCACTGCCGAAGGCTTAAAGAAGTCAAGTGCGAAGTTGTTTCCAAAAGGTTCCGTCGCGATTGCGATGTATGGAGCCACAATCGGAAAGGTTAGCATTCTGGGTATCGATGCCGCGACCAATCAGGCATGTGCTGTGGGAATCCCCGATCTTCGTGCGACCAGCGCACAATATATTTTTCAATATCTACGTTCTCAGAGGGATGCCTTCATCGGTGCTGGAAAAGGAGGAGCACAACCAAACCTCTCTCAAGGAGTCATCAAAGAATGGCCGTTCCCCCTCGCCCCCCTCGCCGAGCAGAAGCGGATTGCGGACAAGCTGGAGTTGTTGCTGGGGCGGGTGGACGCCTGCCGCGCCCGCCTCGACCGCGTCCCCGGCCTCCTCAAACGCTTCCGCCAATCCGTCCTCGCCGCCGCGACCTCCGGCAAACTGACGAAGGAATGGAGAAATCAGAATAGCGGTATTGCCGATGCCGCAACGGTATTGGCTGAAATTGAATCGACCAAAGAAGGAAAGCTCCGTGTTCGAAAATCCAATGCTAACTTGGATGCACTCAGTCTGTTCGATGTGCCCCCAAAATGGAGCTGGGTGAAGAACCATCGATTGGCCGCCGATGCTAACACGGCGATTTGCGCCGGACCATTCGGCACAATCTTTAAAGCCAAAGACTTCAGAGACTCAGGAGTTCCGATAATCTTTCTGCGCCATGTTGCAGAAGGACAGTATCTCACGAGGAAACCCGGCTTCATGGATAGAACAGTTTGGAAGGCTCAACATCAGGAATACTCCATTCACGGTGGTGAGCTTCTTGTGACCAAATTAGGCGATCCGCCAGGGACGGCATGCATTTACCCGGAAGGAATTGGCACAGCGATGGTAACACCAGATGTCATGAAGATGGATGTCGATCAGCGCGTCGTGGATCCGCTGTTCTTGATGTATTTCTTCAACTCTCCCTTGTGCAAAGACTTGGTGGGTCAGATGGCATTCGGTGCAACTCGATTGCGTATCGATCTTACGATGTTCAAGAATTTCCCAATTCCACTCCCTCCCCGGGCCGAACAACAAGAAATCGTCCGCCGCGTCGAAACCTTGTTCGCCTTCGCAGACCGGATCGAAGCCCGCCTTGCCACCGCGCAAAAGACCGTCGAACGTCTCACCCCCGCCACCCTCGCCAAAGCCTTCCGAGGCGAACTCGTCCCCCAAGACCCCAACGACGAACCCGCCTCAGCCCTCCTCGAACGCCTCTCCGCCCTCAAGGCAGCCACTCCCACCAAGGCCAAAAAGCGGAAGCCCCGTGTCACCAACAAACCAAAATAGTCGACATGCCAGCTTCGATCACCCTCTACCGATTCCTCGCCGCAAACTGGGCCCTCAAGACTCTTCGCGAGCGGCGTGTCCGCGTCTCCCGTATCACCGAACTCAACGACCCATTCGAGTGGCGGATCGGCACCATTGCTGAGACACCAGAACTCGCTAGAGACGGACGAAAAGCATTCGATGATTTCGTTGAACGAATCAACGATAAGTTTGGAATCATCAGCATGAGTGACGACAACTCGGACCCCGTAATTTGGTCCCACTACGCCGACTCTCACCGAGGGATCGCCTTAGAGTTTGATCATCTTCGCGATGAGGGGCTTAAAGCCGTGGTCTATTCCCATGCTCTGCCCGTTTTCGATGTCAGCAAGCTCATCAATGATGGAAACGACAGCAACTACACACACGGAATCCTAAAGGCAGCCCTCGCCTGCAAGTCTCTGACATGGGGCTACGAGCGCGAATACCGGGCCCACCAAGACCTTGCCCAATGCGAGGAAGACGGCGGGCACTATTTCACCCCTATACCCAACGATTTCCTAAAGCGCGTGATCCTCGGAACCCGCTGCGAGGAAACAATCGAAAGCGTCGAACAAGCGCTCAAAGACGGAGGATTCGAGAATATTCCGGTCGTTCGAGCCAGCATGAGCGACTCGTCCTATGAACTCATTTGTGAGTAAATACCAAAACGTTAATCAGTGAAAATTCTAAACCCAGTTCTCATCGCTACGTGGAAGTCGAGAAGGCAAAGTCCGCGACCTTTTTTGTTCTTTGCTGATCAGGGCCAATCGTTAAATGTGGCCATTACCCACCTAAGAAAACCACTTTCTCCATGACTACATATCTTGCAACCATCACAACTGGCGAAGGAATCGTAATCGGATGCGCGATCATTGGATTGGTCCTGCTCTACTCTCAAACTGCCGACCGCTGGAGTTGGGGAGCCCCGTTCCGATGGACTAGGAGTTTCTTTCCCTGGATAGCGCTTAAATTCAGTCGAGCACAGCGAAGGAAAACCACCCAAACGCCACCAACAGAAACCAAGAGAAAACGTCTCTCGGCAAAGTGGATACGTCGATCAATAACAGTCTTGATCGCCGTCAGTGTCTTAAGTGGGATTGTTACCTTCATTCTCTACAAGAAGGGCCACTTCCGTTACGTGGATCGTGACGACCTCATCGAAGCCGGGCCAGAAGGCGATGAACTATGGGGGTGGGTCGAGGAGGACAAGCGTGGCCCTTACACCGGTTGGGTGAGGAAGTGGAGTTCGGATGAACAAAGCCGAGACAAGAAAAACGGCTACCTTGAAGAAAAATACTTTGTAAAGGCCGGCAAGTTGGATGGTAATTACGAAAAATGGTCGGAAGAGGGTGAAAAACTCGAGGAAGGTCATTTTGACAATGGGAAACAAGAGGGGGACTGGTCAGTGTGGTATGAGAACGGACAGAAGAAGGCGGAGATACACTATGGCCTTATTAATTTCGTTGAGACCGCAATTGTGTGGAAGCCAAATGGTGTGCCATGTCCGACAACAAGAGTAATAAATGGCAACGGCACAATGGTCTTCTATCACGAAAATAGTGAGAAAATGGAAGAAACTACTTTGTCAGAGGGCGTGCGCACAGGTCCTAATGTCAGTTGGCATGAGAACGGCCAGAAATCTAGAGAGGGCGATTATTCAGAGGGCAAAAAAAACGGAGATTGGACTCAATGGCATGAGAATGGGCAGAAGTCTGGAGAGGGCGTTTACAAGGATGGAAACAAGGAAGGAAAGTGGATTATTTGGTACGACAATGGGGAGAAAGAAGAGGAGAACATTTTCAAGAATGGAAGGAAGGAAGGAAATTACACTTTTTGGCACGACAATGGGGAGAAGTGGGAAGAGGGGATTTTCAAGGATGGCAAGCGGGAAGGCGAGTCGCAACGTTGGCGCAAAGATGGCACTTTTGATCGGAATTACTTCTACAAGGACGGCAAAGAAATCGGGAAATGATTACTGATTCACGAACGCCCTTTTCTTAAAGCTCAAATTTGCCAAGCTGGTCATTGGACCTCAATAGCTTCATCCACCGCTGGCTGCGAAATCTGCGATCGAGACACCCTAGCTCCTTTGCCATACAACCCGAATTCCGAGTCCCCCTTTCTTCCAACGCTGCGCTTCAACCACCTTTTCCATGTCCGACCTCAAACTCTCTCAAACCGGCCCGCAAAAAACACGCGAAAAAAAGTGACTCCCCTTTTCAGAATCCTGTCCTTAGAGTCGCCCCAGCCTTAAGGACAGCCACACGACCTTCTCAATTTGGCCTCCATTAACCACGCCTCCCATGATCACCCGCTTGAAACTTGAAAATATCGGCCCCGCTCCAGTTCTCGAAGCGGACTTGGGGGAGCGCCTTAATCTCGTCACCGGCGACAACGGCTTGGGGAAAACCTTTCTCCTCGATGCCTGCTGGTATGCGCTCACCCAAACTTGGGCCGATGATCGGGAGTTCCACCCCTCAGCGGACACTCCAAAAGAGAAACCTCCCGTGATGACTTGGGGGAGCCGAGGCAAAGTGGGGGGGGACACCGATGGAGGCGCAGAATTTTCCTTCGAAACCCAGAAATGGAGGGGCACGAAAAAAGGACGTCCCTCCATGCCCGGGATCGTCCTCTACGCCCGGATCGATGGTGGCTTTTCCCTCTGGGACCCAGCGCGGCACTATTGGCTCGATAAGACCGAGCACGGCGAAAAAGTTGCCCCCTACCAATTTAACAAATCTGAAGTCTGGAATGGCCTACCATCAGGTTCCGGCAAAGCCGAGGAAACCATTTGCAATGGCTTACTCCGCGACGTCGAGAACTGGCGACTCAAACGCAACGGTGCCTTCGGCATGCTTCAGGACGTCCTCAAGCGACTCTCCGCTGACGGGGCCGAAGAAATCAGCATCGGAGAAGGAGAACGCGTCGGTGGAGGAGTCACCGACATCCCCACCCTCAAAATGCCCTACGGCAAAGTTCCAGTCACCTTGGCGTCCTCCGGTATGAAGCGGGTCCTCGCACTCGCCTACCTCTTGGTGTGGGCCTGGCAAGAACACCGCATAGCCTCCGAAAAACGACGCGAGGAACCGACCCGCCGTGTCGTCCTCCTCTTCGACGAAGTAGAAGCCCACCTTCACCCCAAATGGCAACGAGTCTTCCTTCCCGCCCTGCACGAAGCCGTCCGCTCGCTCCTGTCCGGAGAGAACCTCGAATCCGTCCAAATCATCGCCACCACCCATTCACCCCTGGTCATGGGTTCAGCCGAGGAACTTTGGAACGACGAAACCGACCAACTCTTCGATTTCGATCTCGAAGGGAGCAAAGTTGAATTTGAGAACATTTCCTTCACCAAACGCGGTGCCTCGGAAAACTGGCTGGACTCGGATTCCTTCAACTACCTGAGCAGCTACCCCGTGGCTGCGAAGAATGCGATTGATCGAGCCAACAAGTTCATGCGGACATACCCAGAGCCAAACGACGCACCAAAAGAGGAGGCCTCGGAGCTTCAGACAGCACTTCTCCACGCCCTGGGAGGAGGAGACGAATATTGGCCTCGTTGGACTCCATATTACCATCGCACCCAGCCTCAGAGCCATGATTCACGTCGCTAATCCTATTCCCGAACCAACAGCTTTCAAGGTGGAATGCCGCCATCAAGGAGAATACTGGATGTCGGAGAACCCTACGGCCAAATCCAGCAAATTCCCACCTCTCTGGAGGGACTTCGAAAACGACCTGGCTGCAGGGTTCACATACCGCTGCGGTTGGTGGGCCATGTATATTCCAGCAGGACACGTCGACCACTTTTTGAGCAAAGATAATTGTCGGGACCTTGTCTACGATTGGAACAATTATCGCTATGTCGAAGGGACCGTTAACAGCTCAAAGAAAAAGCTCGATGATCAGATATTGGATCCCTTTGAGGTGCAAGACGATTGGTTTGAAGTGATTCTGCCATCAATGCAGTTGATTGAAACCAGCTCGCTACCAAGCAATCTCGAGGCTAAGGCAAAAACTGACTCTTGAGAAACTGCATTTGGTCGATGGCGACAAGGTGCTAAGAGTTCGAACCCGCTGGTACGAATCATACAAACAGGGCACTCCATTTTCCGAACTAGAAAAGTTTGCGCCTTTAATCGCGAAAGCGGTGAAGAAGCATGAAGATCAGGGCTTGCCACTCCCTTGATTCGCTAAAGACCTTCCTCCCATGTCCGACCTCAAACTCTTCAAACTCTCACCCGACCAAGTCACCGAGCTTCCAGCCTCTTCGATGGCGCTGGAGAAATCTCTCCAAAGCCTCATCGAGAAGCACCTCGACACCTTCCTTGGCATCACCTTTCTCGCTTCCGAATTCTCAACGGGCCCGCGCAAATGACCGTCGCGCGACTCACCCTCGCCAAAGCCTTCGGAGGCCCACTCGTTCGCTAGGCCCCCAACGCCGAACTCCTCAAACGCCTTCGCGCACAACAAGCCCGCCAACCCTCCCAAACCGGCACGGAAAAAACGCACGAAACAAAAGTAACTCCCTTTTTTAGAATCCTGACCTTAGAGTCTCCCCAGCCTTAAGGACAGACACCCGACCTTCTTGAATCCTCTCTCGATTCTTCCCACGAACCAATTACCCTACGAACCATGACCACCGAGGAGCTTCAAACTTTAATTTGCTCCGGCGAGACCTTTCGCATCGAGTGCACCCGCTCCACAACCAACGTGGACAAATTCAGGGAAGCAATTTGTTCTTTTTCCAACGATTTGCCCAACAGCGGACTCCCTGGCTATCTCGTCATTGGCCTCGACGAAGCAGACCCCCAATTTCGGCTCCCCATCACCGACCAGCTACAGCAGGATTTTGCGGCCTATCGTTCTGATGGGCAAATCATGCCGCAACCAAACCTGAATGTCCAATTTCACCCACACCCCGAAGGGGGTGAGGGCGAGGTGCTCGTGATCGAAGTCTTCCCCCATGACCTCCCTCCCGTGCGATACAAGGGCCGCACCTGCATCCGCATTGGCCCCCGGAAGGACTACGCTTCTCCAACCGAGGAGCGTCAACTCATCGAACGGCGCACCGCCAACTTCCGCACCTTTGATGCCACACCGTGTCCCGAAGGTGATCTCTCGCGGCTCGACCTTAATTACTTCTCTTCGACATACCGCCCCCAAGCCATCGCACGAGCTGTCATCGAGGAAAACGGGAGGGAACTCCCCGAGCAACTGGCGGCCTTGCGCTTCTACAACTTGGCCCGCGACTGCCCGACCAATGCCGGGATGCTCGTCTTCGCGTATGATCCCCTCGACCTTTTTCCAGGTTCGACGATCCAGTTCGTGGAATTCGACGGCCTGACTCTCGG
>Ga0222650_1001119_pt1 | contig 15238 bp, 17 predicted proteins | sample AntAcemetagen367_FD_179820 | JGI IMG/M metagenome (GOLD analysis project Ga0222650, IMG submission 179820) | Saline water microbial communities from Ace Lake, Antarctica - #367 | ecosystem: Environmental > Aquatic > Non-marine Saline and Alkaline > Saline | place: Antarctica: Ace Lake...
TATTAAGTGTCTTCCAAGACCAGTCGTTTATCTGGTGGAATAAACCCGATATTATAAAATTAATAGAAGCGATTGTAGGAAAATATATTAGAAAGAACTCTTGTATATATAATATATCAATCCAATTTAAGATGTCTTTAAAAAGTTTAATAGATAGACCAAAGGAATTATTAGAATTAATTAATGAATGTTTGAAACCCAAAGAGGTTGAAAAAAAGAAATTTGGGGAGGTTTTCACCCCGATGAGTTTTATTAATAATGATATGTTGGGAGATTTAGAAATATATTACAAAGAAAAATATAATAAAAATATATTTGAAGATGAAACTTTAAAATGGGGTGATACAACCGCAGGAATGGGAAATTTTCCTATTGCGATTTATTACAAGTTAATGGATGGTTTGAAGAAGAAAATACCAAACGATAAAAACCGCAAGAAACATATTTTAGAAAAGATGTTGTTTATGGCGGAAAACAATAAAAAGAATTGTTTCATCGTTAAACAAATATTTAATATGAATAATGAGTTCAAGCTCAATTTATATCAAGGCGATTCTTTACAATTAGATATTCAAAAAGAGTTTGGAATTGATAAGTTTGATATTGTAATTGGTAATCCGCCATATAATGAAGAATTAACAACAAAAAAAGGTTCAGCACCAGCATTATATAATAAGTTTGTGGAGTATTATATTGAAAAATGTGATTTACTATGTTTTGTAATTCCTTCAAGATGGTTTTCAGGAGGAAAAGGATTAGATAGTTTTCGCAAAAATATGTTAGACCGAACTGATATTGTATACATTAAACATTTTGATGATGCGTCTAAAATATTTGGTAATTTAGTTGAAATAAAAGGAGGCGTCAATTACTTTCTCAAAGATACTAACCATAATGGAGATTGTAATTTTAACGGTTCTATAACAAAATTAAATAATTATGATGTATTTGTTGATGGTAAATATCATACTCTAATTGATAAATTAGTAAAGTTTAATAGTATTGCTAATCGATTTATCGGTCAATCATATTCAGGTGTAAATTCAAATGATAAACGATTAAAAGATACTGAAACGCAAACAACCCTTAAATGTTATGTATCTAAACAAAAAGGATTTGAAAAATATATTGAAAAAAATGAAATAAATAAGGATAGAGATTTTAACAAATGGAAGGTAATAACTACACGGTCATCATTTGGTGCAAGTAGTGGATTTGGAAATATGTTTATTGGAAAACCAACTGAAATTTGTAATCAAAGTTATGTATTATTTGAAGTAGTAAATGAAGAGGAAGCAAAATCATTAGTAAGTTATATGAGATGTAGATTGCCAAATTTTATGCTATCCCTAAGAAAAGCATCGCAAGACATAAGTGAGTCAACATGTAAATGGATACCCTTACCGCCATTAAATAAAGAATGGACGGATGAGGAAGTCTATAAACATTTCAAATTATCCGAAGACGATATCCAACTAATCAATGATACAAATATTGTTGGTTATAAGAATATTGTTAAACAACCAAACATTATTGTAGAAGAAGATGTAGAAATTGAAGTAAAACCAAAGGTAAAAAAGTTGAGAATTATAAAACCTAAAAAGTTGTTGCTTATTGAAGACAATGACGCATAAATAGTTAGAGTATAATTAGTTAGTTATAGATGTAAATTGTATATATTTTTTATTGATTTTATATATTTGTTGTGATTACAATAAATATATTGGTTATAATTTAATACTCATTTATTTTTACAGCATTTTTGTGCCGTTTTAAATGTGCGAGGGTGTAAATAGATTAATTATTTAAAATATATTATTTAAAATATAGCATTAATATCAATATTGTTTATTTGATTAATAACATCATTTACTTGTGAAATACCTTCTTGGGAACTAGCAATTATTATATTTACACTTTCATTTATAGTTCCTAGGAGGGAAACTTGTATATCGGTTAAATTATTATTCAATAAGTTATTTAAATAAGGCTCTATGGAGCCAAAAGATAGATCATTCAAAATAGTATTATATGTATTTATTGTAGGAATCAACGAACTAGTATAAATACTATTTAATGATTGGTCTATTGAATCAAAGGATATTTGTTGTAAAATATCTTTGTAAGTATTCAACGTAGATAACAGCGAACTAGTATAAATACTATGTAAGGATTGATCGATTGAACCAAAGGATATAAGGTCTAAAATCTCTTTATAAGCATTTATTCTTGCGTTAATAAACGGTATACTAGAATTTTTTAAACTAATGATATTCGTATTTATAGAGTCAAAAGATAGATCATTCAAAATAGTATTATATGTATTTATTGTAGGAATCAACGAACTAGTATAAATACTATTTAAGGATTGGTCTATTGAATCAAATGATATTTGTTGTAAAATATCTTTATAGTCATTCAACGTAGATAACAACGAACTACTATATATACTATTTAAGGATTGGTCTATTGAATCAAATGATATTTGTTGTAAAATATCTTTATAGTCATTCAACGTAGATAACAACGAACTATTATATATACTATTTAAGGATTGGTCTATTGAATCAAATGATATTTGTTGTAAAATATTTTTGTATTGATTCAACGTAGATAATAGCGAACTATTATATATACTATTTAAGGATTGGTCTATACTATCTAGATTATCTTGTATGATACTATAGGATAAATCTCGACCTATATTACCAGCCCAAGTATCGAATTCATCATTATTCCAAATAGGATTATTACTTGTTTCCAAATAAATAAATTCAAATTGTTTTTGTAGGATAAATATTTCATATGAAATAGAGACAACTGACCCACTTATAGAATCCGCAATAGTCAATAATGGATCCATAGATACATCGTTCAAACTTGTCTCTATGACATGGAGTTCATCGGATATAGAAATCACTTCACCACTTATAGAATCCGCAATAGTCAATAATGGATCCATAGACACATCATTTAAATTTTTCTCTATGACATAGAGTTCATTAGATATAGAGACAACTGACCCACTTATAGAATCCGCAATAGTCAATAATGGATCCATAGACACATCATTTAAATTTGTCTCTATGACATAGAGTTCATTAGATATAGAAATCACTTCACCACTTATAGAATCCGCAATAGTCAATAATGGATCCATAGACACATCATTTAAATTTGTCTCTATGAGATAGACTTCATTGGATATAGAAATCACTTCACCACTTATAGATTCAGCAATAGTCAATAATGGATCCATAGATACATCGTTTAAACTTGTCTCTATTGTAGAAACCTCACCTTCTATTGTATAAATATTACCACTTATATTAGAGACAAGAGTCAATAATGTATTCATTGAAATATAATTCAAATCTGTCTCTATGGAATAGAGTTCATTGGATATAGAAATCACTTCACCGCTGATCGAATCCGCCATAGACAATAATTGATCCATAGACACATCATTTAAACTTGCCTCTATGGCATAGAGTTCATTGGATATAGAAATAACTTCACCACTTATAGAATCCGCCATAGTCAACAATGTATCCATAGACACCTCATTCAAACTAATTTCAATTTGGTCTAATATACCCGAAATAGATTCTACATTTTCACTTATCAACAAAATGGAATCACTAACATCATTCAATGTAGTAGTCTGGATTGTTTGAGATAAAACATTTGATTCATCAATGATTGTATTAAAATCTACACGTGGATCCAAAGAGACTGTTTGAACTATACCTAAGACATTATTTTTCAATAATACTAATCTATAGTTGGCACTAATTCCACTACGACCTCCTCCTCCACCACCAATCAATGATTTAGACATTAATTTATATATACTGAAGTATTTAAATATTTCATAGCTCTATTGTATATGTTATCTAATTATACCATAGAACCTTATAGTTCAAATGGTCATTTCTCAACTTTATACAAAGGTATCCATAAAATAAAGCAACATAAGGTTATTGTAAAGACATATTATGATGATACATCCAAAATATTATTGGAAAATGAACTGAAAATGTATTCTTATTTATTGAACTCCAAATATAAACATATACCGGTTATAAAAAATATAGGTCATTTATATGTTATTATGGAATATAAATCACAAACACTACAACACGTTACTATAGATATACTATACCAATTAAAATGTATTTTAGAACATTTACACAAATTAAATGTGATTCATAGAGACATCAAACCTGAAAATTTTTTAGTAGATCAAAACAAATTGTATATCATTGACTTTGGATTGTCTACATTTCATACTAACACTATATGCAAAGGATTAATTGGAAATAAAAAATATTGTAGTTATAATTGTCATACTACGAATTATATATATAATTTCAATGATGATATGATTTCAATGATATATATGTGTTTAGATTTATACAATGGTTATGTTCCGTGGAATGAAGATTATACCATAAAACAACATTTCAAAGAGTTTTATAGTTCCAATACCATAAACGATATTTTATTTAAGTGGTTTGAATCGTATTCATCTTTATTGTAAAAGAATAGTCATTGTTGTTTAAATTCAAAGGAGTACCATATTCGTCTATTAATTTTATGGACAAGTGACTCAAATCTACTAATCCATTGTATTTTCTTATGTCGGAATATACCGAAAAACTATTCGAATTATACAAAGAAAAGGGAGCTCCTTGTAAAGAAATACGTGCAAATATGTTCAACGTATCTTTGATAGATGACATTTTTCTAGAAAATGGAATAAATGCTGAATTCATATACTTATTATGGTCATCTATAATTAAATATAAATATCGTGGACCACCCAAATCAATTGTAGATTCGCTTGTATAGTTTTGTTCATTACTATAAAAATTTGGTGTTATATTTCGAAATCCTAAATTCCAACCTAAATATTTAGAACAACGACCATAATCATTACCAGAATATATGAATTCATTTGGATTGTCTGAAAAAAAATCTAAATCGTAATTAATATATGGGACAACTACTTTATTGGTAGTTCCTGTATAATTATTTCTTTCAATGAGAGTATTGGATATATCTTCGATATAACTATCTACCGAAGTAAATGAAATAGTACCTGTACCACTCGGTGTTCCACCAGCATTTGCTAAATCTAAATTAAGAGATGTTTTTACAAATTCAAATGAATTATAAGAACTATCTTCGCCAGAAGAAATATTTGAAATCAGGGTAAGTTTTTTATTGACTGAATCGAATAAATCTTGATAATAATAGGCCTGACTAGATATGTCAAATCTTATCCATTCGCTCATAGAAGAGGCTTTTATATGAAAAAATGTATTACCTTGCGTTTCATCGAATGGATACCATGTATTCGGAAACTCAATGTCGGACAATTGAATACTAATCACATTTTTCACTACATTCGGTAATACTATATTAAAATTTGTGGATGTTTCTGTAAGAAAATTATCCCTATATTTCGTGTCTACTACCAATACCTTTTCAATAATATTTCTTTCGTAGTATTTATTATTATTTGTGTTGATAAGAGAAAATTCGTCAGATGGTTTCATTTCTTCTCCAAAGTTAATTACATTATTCTCAAACCCACAACTTTTCTTAATATGCCGAATTAATCGTTCTTCTACATTATTTATAAATGCGTGAAAATCTTCGTCCAAAAACTCTTTTTTTAATTTTAAGGCTTGTTGTTGAATCAATGATTTTGTCGATAGTTCTGCCGATAGAGACAACAGTGCAAATAAGTCGCTATTGGTATAATCGTCTATATTCATGTTGATATTATCACACATAATTATATAAATAATATACTATTTAATATTAAAATTTTTTCATTAATGTATCTATTATGAATATATTTGAAAAACTAAATAATTTTTTTGAAAAACATAATGATTTTGATAATGAAGTCATTGTTCAACAAATTTCAAATATATTAGATGAATATAAAGAACGACCTAGTAATCCACACGAAATTATAGAACTATTTTTTTCATCCAATAATTATTATTATATACATACTAGTAATTTGTATATCCAATACAAAGATTCTTCTTATAGCGTCATAAATGAAAATGAACTTTTACATAAAATATTACATTATTTAAGTGAACATAGACAAGAATATGTAATCGATACTCACACAAAAGGATTATTAAAAACAAAAATACAAAAAATAATAAAAACACGTAAAATACATGAATCTATACCCGACTCAGATACATTACAAAATATTTTATCTTTTTTTTACCCCAATTTGTTTGCTGAAAAACAAACTTCAAAATATTTTTTAACTATATTAGGAGACATCATTATGAAAAAAAATAATTGTATATATTTTGTACCCATATTTATGAAGACTTTTTTACAAAAATTAAATAAATATATTTCATTATATTTTCATTCGATAAATATATTTCATTGGTTTAAATTTAAGTACTCGGAACACGATACGTCCATATCGCGAATACTTCCAATGAAATCATTGAATATGGATCATTTTAATTTGTCGTGTTCATTTTTTACGAATATTATATGTGTAAGTATTCATTATTCTGTTAGACATATATCTAGCGAATTATATTTAAATGAAATGCATTATGACATACAAAGACAAGTATTATGGCTACAAGAAGAAACGAAAGAACATATGATACAACAATTCATAGAATCACATATCATTGAAAAAAAAGATTGTACTATGGATGAAAAAGATATATCCTTTTTATGGAAATCTTATTTGACCAAAGAAGGTAAACTCAACATATTTCAAAAAAAACAAGATTTATTTGATATTGTTCAGCAATATATTGAAGTCAAACACAATAAATTTATGAATGTTTATAGTTTGTTTTTACCTTATGTAGAATCATTCAAAGATTTTTGGGATAAACATATTTATTATGATAAGGAAGAATATGATTTTGAAATAAATGAATTATATTACATTTTTTGTGATCTTTACAAATGTAAAATAAATGAATCTATATTCAAAGACTTGATAGAATTTTATTATCCAAATATAGTTATCATAGAAGATAAATATATCAAACAAATAGGGTGTACATTATGGAATAAAAAAAAAGAATTGGAACCTTTTATTAAAAAAGAAGGAGACATACAAGAGTTATATTACAATTATTGTAAAGAGTTCAAAAGTAATCGCAAAGTAAGTAAACAATATTTTATACAATATTATGAAGATGTTTTAATCAAATAATTTCTTTTCAATAATGTAAACAACAAATATAATTTATTTACATCTACATCTATACAGGTTTTTATGATATCGTTTAACTTAGTATAAAATTGCTCTTCATTTAATGTTAAATGAGAATTTAAATAATGTTCTCCTTTATGATTTTTGACTTCATCACTTGTAGATTCCTTGGTTGCCAATTGTTTATACTCAGTAGACCTATAATATAAATCACTCATTTCAAATATATTTACTAAATTAGAGTCTTCTTTTGGTGCTTGAAATAAGTAAATAAAATTAAAAAAAACATCTTGATCTACTGGTTTATCTGGTGATTTATCCATTATAATATAAAATTATTTTATATATATATATGTCGGTTATAAATACTTATCCAAATAGTTTTAAAACAGACTCTATTTATGTTGATTCAGAATTATTGTATAATTTTAATAGTTCGATTGATATTCAATTGAAGGATCCATCTGATATTTCAAACTCCATATATTCTGAAATAAGTGTAAATAATCCGACAAACAATGTCAAATTTAATAACGTAATTTATTCATTCAAAGGTATTTACATTACAACCAATAAAGATTTGATTGATGAAAATACAAATTATACCTATGCGCTCATAGTAAAATGTGTGAATTATAATTTAGATAAGTATTTATATATTGTTTTACCTGTATCAAAAGTAAATACCAATACGGAATTGAATGATGTATTTGAAAACAATGTATTAAAAGACCTAAATATGTATATTCCAATGGATAAGGGATTTTATTCTTACAAAACGATTGGCATAAATGAACAAATATCTGATATTATTTTATTCAAAGACTCTACATTGACTATTAACCATGTAGAAATAGAAGATTTTCCGGTCGATCAGCGAACCTCTGTAAATGTACCTCTTACAATATCTAAAAAACCTGCTATGAAAGTGTCTCGTATATCAAATAGTTATTCTGAAAATGACATTTATATTGACTGCCAACCTGTAGATGAAACTCAACAAGAAAATGTTATTGAACTCATTACTAATTATCAATCTATATATTCTTTTTTTGAAAATGTATTTCCATACATTTTTGTATTTTGTATTTTGTATATGATTTTAAAATATAAATCTATTCAAAAAATGTTTACACCTAAAACGAATGACCTATAATTCAGACATATTCATATTTTCAGACATATAAGGTTGAAATGTTACCTGATTATGTTGTCCAGAATGAACAATAGGAACTTTATCGCGAATAATACTTTCTTCCAATTGGGTTTGTGGAATAGGGTTCATTGCCTTCATTTTAGTATCTTTTATAAGAGTTGGTACATCTTTTATGGTATCATATAAATAAATTAAAAATAATATACCAACAATAGGATTCATAAAAATAAATAATAAAATAACTACTAACAACGAAAATATAATACCTAAGGGGGTATTTAATAGTTTTGATATATTTTCTTCTACTTTCAAGTCAAATATAATTAAAATGGCTAAAAGAAGTCCTATTGCATTTTCGAGAGTAAAGATTGGTTCTTTTTTGAAAAAACTGATTTTTTGGTTCATTATATGTATAATATATTTTTTTAAAAGTTAAATACAATATATTATATTTACTATGGCCTATTTAGGTAAAAAAGGGTATACCATTTATAAAGATGGATTAAAAGATTCGTATACTATTCGTAATGAGTTGAATGTAAAACCTTATTCCACTCATTTAGGAAATGCAACCTCTTATCCGATTTATCGTGAATCCAATACTAAACTTTATTTACCAAGATATTACGGAATTGAAAAATTGGGGATGTATTCTACAAATGTACTTTCTAAAGGAGACCCTATAGATTTGTCATTTCGCGGAGATTTGTTTGATTATCAACACAAGATTATTGATAAATATATTCAACATGTTGGAGACAGTGGTGGTGGACTTTTAGATGTAGAACCTGGTAAAGGTAAAACCGTTATGGCGCTTAACATCATAAGTAAATTAAAGAAAAAAACATTAGTGATTGTCCATAAAAGTTTTTTGATGAATCAGTGGATAGAACGCATTGAACAATTTTTGCCTAACGCAAGAGTTGGAAAAATTCAAGGCGAACACATTGATATAGATAACAAAGATATTGTATTAGGAATGTTACAAAGTCTATCATCTAAAAAATACGATGATACTGTGTGGGATTCATTTGGATTATGTGTCTTTGACGAATGTCACCATTTAAGTGCGGAAGTATTTTCGAACGTGATGATCCAGTTTGTATGTAATTATAATTTAGGATTAAGTGGAACGATGACACGTAAAGATGGTCTTACAAAAGTATTCAAGTACTTTATCGGCCCAGTCATTCATAAAGAGAAAACAGACCTAAGTGTCGAAGTACACGTCAAGACCATTCATTATCAAGACGATGATTTATTTCAAAATGTCAAAACCGACTTTAGAGGAAATCCTTTGTATTCTACGATGATTAGTACTTTATGTGAATGTAAATCGCGTACAAAATTTTTAGTAGATATTGTGCGTAATGAATTTTTACTGAACCCAAATCAACAAATGATGATTTTAGCTCATAATAAATCATTGATTCAAAACCTATATGATTTGATTTCACTATTTGAACCAAGCGTTGGTTTTTATTTAGGAGGTATGAAAGAAAATGCTCTTAAAGAAAGTGAATCCAAAAAAATTATCATTGCCACTTATGCCATGGCCTCTGAAGGTTTAGACATAAAAACATTGACAACCTTATTTATGGCGACGCCTAAATCAGATGTATGTCAAAGCGTTGGGCGTATTTTGCGTAGTAAACATAGTACCCCCTTAGTCATTGATATTGTAGACCCCCATACTATTTTTAGCAATCAATATAAAAAACGAAAGGCTTATTATTCCAAAAAAAAATATTTAGTAGAACTTTTTTCTAATTCTAATCAATATTTTAAAAATGAAAAAACAAAAGAATCTAAAAAAAAATGTTTATTGAAAATATAAAATATTAACTATATATATATGAAAGATGAAGGAGAAAAAGATTACGAAGGTAATACAGTCATGAACGGAGGTTCAAAACAAAGAGGTGTTGGTACCAAACGCAAATCGCAATCTAGACTCAAATCGCAATCTAGACGCAAATCGCAATCCAGACGCCAATCGCAATCCAGACGCCAATCGCAATCCAGACGCCAATCGCAATCCAGACGCCAACCGCAATCCAGACGCCAATCGCAATCCAGACGTCAATCCAGACGCCGTTTGTTTGGAGGAAGTGGTAGTATGTTACCAGGTTCCGGAACCTATTAAATATTAATATTAATATAATATAATGTTGTTATCATTTATTTTGATAATCATTCTATTATATACTTACTATTATTTAGTAGAATTAGCTCATTGTAAATGTTTTCATAAAGACAAGGTGGATTTAGAGTATATGAAATTTTACGTATTATTAGACCTATTTACGATAATCATTTCTTTGTTTTTGATGAAATCCAAAGTAAACACTATTGAGAATATGTTATTACTTTTTTCAGTTTTATTAGTTATTTTTGTACACGGATATATGACCTATAATGTGTATCATTTTTATAATTCAATTCGCAATGATTGTTATTGCGTAAATAAATGGCAAAAATATATGGTCTATTATGAAGGCATATTCTCGGGTTTAGTGTCTTTACAATATATTGTTGCGTTCTTATTTATTCTTACTTTTTTAATCAATACTCGGTCTTGATTTATTCCAATCATACATCATTTGTTGCATATCTTCTCCTGTGGATACATTAGGAATTACAAATGACGATTGAACAGGGGTTTTTTCTTTTAGGAAAAGTCCTTCTTCTTGAACGTATTTTTTTTTACTCCATATATGGTATTCTATTGTTGGAGTATCGCTATTTAATTCTCCTAATAAATTGAACCCGCTAACCAATAATAATGATAAAAATAAAACCACGTTCATATTATCATTGATTATACTCAATAACATTATGGTTAACGCAAGTAATGCTAAACTACGTATATCATTTAAGTATATGAAATAGTAGACCATAATTATCAATATTAGCAACAAAAACCATAAAAATCCTATATTATTCATTATATATAGCATTTAAATAATTTTCTATAATTTCCATATCTTTTTTGTTATAGTCTTTGTTGGACAAATAGTATTTTAATTTTAGGATAGGTTCTAAATATTTTGGATTTTTTTTTATTTCATAATTTAGTATTTGTTTCAAGCAATTTTTTTGTTCGCGATTATAATCTTCGATCGACATTTCTTCCATAGTATTATATTAAAACAAAATAAATATATATTTATACTATATTCTAAGATGTCCAAAAAAAATACCGAACCGCTATTGACTGAAGATGATAACCGATTTGTTATGTTTCCAGTGTCAGATGAAACTATATGGAAAATGTACAAAAAACAAGTGGATTGTTTTTGGCGACCAGAAGAAATAGATACATCCAAAGATATGACTCATTGGAACAAACTTAATACAGACGAGCAATATTTTATAAAAATGATTTTGGCATTTTTTGCGTCTAGCGATGGTATTGTTTTGGAAAATTTGGGATTACGATTTATGAATGAAGTACAATTGTCAGAAGCACGTGCGTTTTATGGTTTTCAAATTGCGATGGAAAACATCCATTCTGAGACCTATAGTTTATTGATTGATAGTTATATCAAAGATAGTGATGAAAAACACAAATTATTTCATTCGCTAGAACATTTTCCATGTATCAAGAAAAAAGGAGATTGGGCAATGAAATGGATTCAAGATAAAAAATCAAGTTTTGCCACTCGTTTGGTTGCCTTTGCTTGTGTAGAAGGTATTTTCTTTTCTGGGGCATTTTGTTCGATTTATTGGTTGAAAAAACGCGGTCTTATGCCTGGTCTAACATTTTCCAATGAACTTATTTCTAGGGATGAAGCATTACATACTGAGTTTGCGGTGTATTTGTACAATAGATTAGAAAAAAAACTCAATAAAAAGAAGGTACGTGAAATTATAGAAGAAGCGGTTACTATCGAAAAAGAATTTATTGTGGATGCCTTACCATGTCGAATGATTGGTATGAATTCCGAATTGATGACCCAATATATAGAATTTGTTGCGGATCGTCTTATGATGCAGTTAGGTTGCGATGTAATATATGCTACAAACAATCCATTTGATTTTATGGAACTTATTAGTTTAGAACAAAAAACCAACTTTTTCGAGTCACGCGTATCGGAATATTCGTTGGCTGAAAAGTCTGGCAAAGACGAGGCGTTTGATTGTGCGTTTGATTTTTAAAACTAGAACCATTTTTTGGTTGGTCTTTTTTTTTCTTGGTAAATACCATTTATCCATACTCCGTCACAAAAAGGTTGTTCCCTTTTGTATTGTCTACCATGACCGTGGTAAAATCCATTTTTGAAATTTCCTTTATATACTAATTTACCGTTGGTATATAAACAACCATATCCGTGAGCTATATTATTTTGCCATTGTCCATCATATTTTATTTCACCATGCTCGTAAGATTTACCTTGACCATATCGTTTTTCGTTTTCATAATATCCTTCGTAACATATTTGTCCATTTTCATAATATTTTCCGTAGCCACGAACCTTTCCATAGTAAAAGTCGCCCTCATATTTTACACTTCCATTCTCGTAATATAGTTTTCCCATTCCGTGATATAGATTATGTTTCCATTGTCCGTCGTATTTTACCTTTCCATTTTTATTATACGATTTTCCTTGTCCGTCACGTTCGTCGTGTTTCCACTCTCCATAATAACTTAATAATCCTTTTTCAAAGAACATGGTTATGTTTAATCTTATGAAAAAATATTTCAATTTTAATTCAAGTGTATTGTCTTCGTAGAATTCTTTCATCATGATACAAGACTTGGTTTAAATAAAATTGAATTCGTTATGAAAAGTTATTTCATCTTATAGATGATGGACTATTTATACGAACACCAAAAACACGCAATCGAATCGTCTAATCTACACAAAAAATGCTTAATCAATATGTGGTGTGGGACGGGAAAAACACGAACATTTACTATGGATATATTTATTCAAGGAGAACCTATAAATGTAGTTGTGTTTCCTTCCCTTGGTCTTATTAATCAATATTGTAATGATTATATTTTGTCTCTTGAAGAACCTTTCCAAAGCGAATTTAAAAAATATAAAGGTTTAGCATTTTGCTCAGACAATGATGGTAAATTAAAATCAAAAGAAACTATTATATTCACATCGAATGAAAAAACACTAATGAAATTTATTCATTGTAAACACAAAAAAATAATTGCGGTGACCTATCAATCGTTTGAAAAATTCGTAGATATTTGTATTAAATTAAACCTTAAGATAAATAATCTAATATACGATGAAGCACACCATATTATTGGAGACAAAATACAACAAATCGTTTTCCAAAATGATTATTTGAATAAAATAGTAGATAAAACCGCCCAAACAAACAGGGTCACACAAACCACCACGACAAAGTGCGTTGTCTGAACTACATAAACAATAACGTCCGAACATCTTCCCGACCAATGGATAAAATATCATGAGATATCGCAAGAAATAAAATGATACATTATCTGAATACATTGCCAGGAAAGAAGCGAAAAGTAGTTGCCGATTTGGGTTGCGGGAGAGCAGAAATCAATCAGTATTTTAAAGAGAATCATCGCTTTGAATTTCATAATTTTGACCATCATTCCGATAACGACTTGGTGATTTCCAGAGATATCAAACATATTCCCTTAGAAGATTATTCTGTCGATATTGCCATATTATCTCTGGCAATGTGGGGAAGCAATTGCAAAGAATACATACAAGAAGCATATCGCATTCTGGACACGGGGTGTACGCTTTTGATTGCCGAACCATTCAAACGATGGAACAAAGAGTTAGATGATGAAGATAAACCGGTCAACAAATTTGTGAAGTTATTGGAAGAAAATAACTTCACGATCATTCAAAACGAAGAACGCAAATTTATGTTTATAGAATGTAGGAAATAAAAATATTTGTAACAATATGTTTTAGAGACAATATTTAACCTTTAAAAACATCATTTATCCATTGTCCTTGATATTGAACACTCCCATCTTGACGGTAATATTTTCCTTGTCCGTGATGCAAATTATTTCTCCATTGTCCTTCGTATAGAAGTATTCCATCTTTGCGGTATGATTTTCCTTGTCCATTTTTCATATCATTCTCAAATTTTCCTTTGTAGAGAAGTGTTCCGTCTTGACGATAATATTTACCTTGTCCGTTTTTGATATTATTTTCCCATTGTCCCTCGTATTCAATTGTTCCATCTATATAATATATTTTTCCTTGTCCATGAGACAAATTATTTCTCCATTGTCCATCATATAGAATTGTACCATCTTCATAATATTTTCCTAATCCGTTAAACATATCATTTTTCCATTGTCCTTCGTATTCAAGAATTCCATTATTTAGATTAAAATTGTGTGAATGGTAAACATTATTATTTTTGTAATAAGACTTTCCTATTCCATTTCTCATATTATTTCTCCATTGACCTTCGTATAGAATGATTCCATAACGCCGATAATATTTTCCTTGCCCGCAAAACATATCATTCTTAAATTGCCCTTCGTATAGAAGTGTTCCATAACGCCGATAATATTTACCTTGTCCACAAAACATATTATTTTTTAATTGTCCTTCATAACGAAGTGTCCCATCGCCTTCATACATTTTACCTATTCCATTTTTCATATTATTTTTCCAGTATCCATCATATTCAATATCTCCATCTTTGTTGTAATATTTACCTTGTCCGTTAACCATGTCTTTTTCCCATTGTCCATCGTATTCGATGGTTCCGTTATTATGATATGATTTTCCTTGTTCGCGAGACATATCATTTTTCCATTGTCCTTCGTAGCAAAATGTATCGTCTTCGTAGGATTCTTTCATCATAGTTGTTTATGTTTATGG
>Ga0222650_1001120_pt1 | contig 15234 bp, 12 predicted proteins | sample AntAcemetagen367_FD_179820 | JGI IMG/M metagenome (GOLD analysis project Ga0222650, IMG submission 179820) | Saline water microbial communities from Ace Lake, Antarctica - #367 | ecosystem: Environmental > Aquatic > Non-marine Saline and Alkaline > Saline | place: Antarctica: Ace Lake...
ATGCTCGCTGCGATGGAGGACGCCTTGAGAATTTGCGAGCGTCGTGGCCACCCTGTGAACCTTGCCAAGATCCCCAAAGACGACACCGCGACCTATGATCTCCTCTGCCGGGCCGACACCGTGGGCACCTTTCAGGTCGAGTCGCGCGCCCAGATGGCGACCCTTCCCATCATGCAACCTCGTCGCTTTTACGACCTCGCGGTCGAGGTCGCGATCATCCGGCCCGGCCCCATCGTGGGCGACCTCGTCCACCCCTATCTGAACCGCCGCACCGGACGGGAGCGCGTGGAATACATCCACCCGGATTTCGAGCCTATCCTGAAGCGCACCCTCGGCGTCCCGCTCTTCCAAGAGCAAGTCCTCCGCATGGCCATGGTGATTGCGGGTTTCACGGGCGTGGAAGCCGATTTCCTGCGTAAGGCGATGTCGTTTAAGAAGTCGGACGAGCGCATGAATGCCATCGTTGCAAAACTCAAAACCCGTATGGACGAGCGCCGTGTTTCGCCTGAGGTCCAGCAGCGGGTCATTGCCTCCATCGGCTCCTTCGCCCTCTATGGCTTCCCGGAATCCCACGCCATTTCCTTCGCCCTCATCGCCTACGCCTCCTGCTGGCTCAAGGTTCATCGCCCGGCCGAATTCTACTGTGGACTTATCAATAACCAGCCGATGGGATTTTACTCGGTCAATACCCTCATGCAGGACGCGAAACGCCACGGAGTCCGCACCAAACCCATCTCGGTGATCCATTCCATGATCACGACCGAAGTCATCGATGACCACACCTTGCGTCTAGGCTTACACCGCCTGAAAGGCCTGCGCCAAAAAACGATGGAGCGTTTCATCGAGGAACGATCCCAGCAGACCTTCACCTCGCTCACAGACCTCCTGCGAAGAGTCCGCCCCAACGTGAAAGAACGCCGCCTCCTCGCCGCCTCCGGTTCGCTCAATGACCTCCCCGAAATCGAACACCGCCGGGATGCGCTTTGGCAGGCCGAGCAATTACCGCTCGATGATCTCTTTTCCACCCCGCCGCCCAAGGAGCACGTCCTGGGCATGATGACACCCGCTGAGCGCCTCAATACCGACTTTGCACTCCAAGGGTCCACCACCGGACCACACCCGATGAGACTTTGGCGCAAGGAGCAAAAGGTCGATCTCGCCACCTCCGCCAGCCTTTTTGAAATGCCCCACGGCAAGCCACTCGTCATCGCCGGTCTGGTGATCTGTCGGCAACGTCCGGGCACCGCCAAAGGTCACTGTTTCATTTCGTTGGAGGACGAATACGGCATCGCCAACCTCTTCATCCCACGCAAGACCTTCCATGCCTATAAGCTCGTCATCACGAGCGAATCATTCCTCCTCGTGCAAGGCCGCCTCCAAATCACCGAGGGCCGGCAACCGATGGTCTATGTCACCTCACTACAACCTCTGGGCCTCTCGGGTGATCTCGCGACCGTTTCACACGACTTTCACTAGAGTTGCCAGAGCGGACACAAAATGCCTCAGTTGAGCCGTGATTTCACCTCTCTATCTCGCCGACTTAATCGGGGTATTTGTCTTCGCGGTCTCGGGTGCGGTCGCTGCGCGACAAAAGGAAATGGATCTCTTCGGGATGTTCATGCTCGCCACCGTGACCTGTGTGGGAGGCGGGACTCTGCGCAGTCTCCTCATCGGGGTCACCCCTCCACCGATGCTCACCGATCCTGCCTATGTCATCATTGCCGCAATCGCTACCGTGGCCTCTTTCTACGCCGAGCCGATCTGGAAGCGCGGCGAGCGCGTGGTCTCTATTTTCGACGCCCTCGGGCTCGGAGTCTTCGTCTGCATCGGCGTGCAAGTCTCGCAAGCCAATGGTCTTGCCTGGTGGGCCTGCGTCGGGATGGGGATGGTCACCGCGACTTTCGGGGGGGTCATTCGTGACCTCCTCCGCACCGAAGTGCCCCTGATTTTCCGAAAGGAAATCTACGCAACCGCCGCTCTCGCAGGCGGACTCATGTATCTCGCCCTCGACTATTTCGAACTAAGCACCGGGCTGAACATCCTCCTAACTACCAGCCTCACCGCCGCAATTCGAATTGCCGCGATTCGCCTCAACCTCAATCTTCCTACTTTTGTAATAAAACAACCCTAGAAATGAATTGACGGGATAATGTCCCCCTCACGACCGTTTGGATATCGAACATAGCGATGAGCCGATCACTCATTTCTTTTTCCCAAAGGACTGGAATCAGAAAGGTGATGCGCAGGGAAGTATCGTCGCTGAAGCCGCCACCGAGACTCAGACCCCTGTTGTGGAGAGAATCCGAGAGGGGCTCTCCTTCTGGGAATTTGCGACACTCAGAAACCTCCTCGAGACGACCGACTCAATCTTAACCTATCGGCTGGTTGCTCCAAAGTGGGTCAAAACGGCCCTCTCAGGTGAGGGTGCCCACCTCTATCGAGGACGTTGGAATTCACCCGGTCGCCCCATCGTTTATCTTGCCACAAGCCGCGCCCTTGCAGCTCTCGAACTTTTGGTTCGCCTGACGAGAACGGGCTCCCGCCGTCTCCCCCGATTTTCTAGAAGTGGCAATCCTATCCAACACTCCCTTTTCCTTTGATTCCAGGCTTTCGGATCTGGAAGCGAAAGTCTCTTAATTCCGGCCTCCTCATTCTTGGCAAGCAACGCTACCCTCTTCTCCATGGACGAGATCAAGCGTTTTCCCGAACAGCAGTTGGACTTCGTAGAGAGTCGTGTGCTTGGCTGTATTCTTGAGAAAGAAACAACCACTCCCGATTACTACCCGATGACTCTCAAGTCTATCGAAGCCGCCAGCAACCAGTCTTCGAACCGTTACCCGGTCACTCACCTGACTTCCGAGGAGGTCGGAGAAGCTGTTCAACGACTCCGCAAAAAAGAGATCCTGATACAAGTCCATATTTCCGGGTCACGGGTCCCAAAATATGAACACCAACTCCCAGAGATCATCGATCTCACTTCCGGGGAAAGCGCCGTCCTCACAGTCCTCCTATTGCGCAGTATTCAGACTGCTGGCGAACTCAAGCAACGCACCGAGCGCATGCATCCCTTCGAGAGCGTGAATCAGATTGAGGAAATTCTCACCGGCTTCATGGAATATTCCTACGGCCCGCTTGTGAAGGAACTTCCCGTCGGCAGTGGTCGCCGCGTCAAAACCTATGGCCACTTGCTCGGAGGAGAAAATGGGTTCGAGGCCGACACCCGCTTCGAACCCGAAACCGGGCCCTCCGTTCCCGAACCGTCAGATCTCGAGGCCCGCGTGCTCGTGCTCGAAGAAAAGCTCGCCAGCATCTGCCAACAACTCGGAATCGAGGGAGAATAAGAGGCCATGTTTTTGACCTCCCGCGAGATGTATGCTGCTGAGGAAGCCGTCTTTGCCACGGGCGTGCCCGCCGAAGATTTGATGAATCAAGCGGGTGGCAAAATCGCCCGCGAAATCTTGCGGAGGTTCAAAACAGTTCCGCAAAACCGGGCCATCGCCGTTATTGGAAAAGGTAACAATGGCGCCGATGCCCTCGTCGCGCTGCGGCATCTCAAAGAAGCGGGTTGGCAAGTGGGCCTCCGCGCATCAATCGATCCTTCCCAATTAGAAGGACTCCCACTCATAAAATGGCAGGAACTCGCAGACGTCCCTCTCCTCTCTTCCCTCGATCAGTTCCACGGTCAGGGCTCGCTGGTCCTTCTCGATGGTCTCGTGGGAATCGGGACAAAGGGAGACTTGCGCGAACCCCTCGCCGGACTGGCTCGCGAGATCAATGCCATGGGCGAACGGCGGGCCGCCTTTATTGTCGCCATCGATATCCCCTCAGGCCTCAATTGCGAGACGGGACTCGGTGGCGAAAACACCGTCAAAGCGGACCTCACTTGCACCCTCGCCTCACCCAAAATTGGCCTCATTCGCGATCACGCCATCTCTTACGTCGGAGCGCTCACTCTTCTGAAACTTGAGGGCCTGAGCAATTGGGATCTTAGCAAAGACCACCTCATTACCCCGGCCACTCTTCCCGTTGAAAAACTCACTCGTCCTTTCGATTTTCATAAAGGCCAAGCCGGGCGGGTTGGGATCATTGCCGGATCGCGTGGCCTCGCCGGAGCCGCCGCCCTCACGGCACAAGGCGCCTTGAGGGGCGGAGCCGGACTGATCACTCTTTTCGTCAAAAAAGAAGATTACCCGCTCATTCTTCCGCTCATACCTCTTGAGGTCATGGTCAAGCCGATCACTTCTTATCGCGAAGTTTTGAGTGCTCAACTCGACGCTCTCGCGATTGGCCCTGGTCTTGGCATGGCCGAGACGGATGCTCTTTCTGTCATCACAAACTTCACCGGCCCCATCGTGATTGATGCCGACGCACTCAATCTCATCGCCCGACGTTCTTCCATCACAACTCTCCGACCCGAGCAACTGGTGACTCCCCATCCCGGGGAGATCGCAAGGCTCTTGCCTTCGCGATCAGAGCACATGACCCGTGCTGAAATCGCCCATGAATTTGTGAGGCAATCCCAAGCCACTCTTCTTTTTAAAGGAGCCCGCACGATCGTAACGGATCAAAATTCGCCCTTAGCTTATAACACCACCGGCACTCCGGCGATGGCCACCGGCGGGCAAGGCGACGTCCTCTCAGGACTCCTGGTCGCCCTCTTGGCACGCGGAATCCCTCCCCTTGAATCAGCAAAATTTGGAGCTTGGCTCAGCGGTCGCGCCTCGGAACTGGCACTCGCCGTGGAGTCAGAAGAATCGCTCTCGGCAACCTCAACGGCAGCCCATCTCGGCGCAGCCTTTCACAGCCTCCGCTCCGCCGTCACCTAAAAATCGCCCCGATAGGCCTCATTCGTTTGACGACCCACCAGATCTCGGCCAAACTCCCAACGGAGAGTGCTGTGTGCCTGGTGGTCGCCGCGGTTTTCAAAACCGTTGAAAGGCAATTTGTCTTTGGTGGGTTCAATTCCTTCCCTCTCCGCCACTTTCCTATTCCAGAAGGGTTACAACCCTACCAAGGGGCGGGTTTTGGACTTCTTGTTAGTCTCCGTTATCGCCCATTAACCTCCAGTTTTCTTCCGAAAACGGAGACAGAACGGAGACAGAACGGAGACAGAAAAACCCCCTCCATTTTGAAGAGGTGCTAGTTCACCCTCTGTTTGCGGGCGATTGCCACACGAGGAAGCCATCGTCATTCTCCAAATCGGGCGCAACCTCGATGCTCTTGAAGAGATTCCCGTCCTGATCGTTAATCTTGATCGTCCCGCCTTTGGTCTTGGCGGCCCACCGGGCATGACTGGCGGCTTCCCGGGCAGATCCAAAGCAAAGCTTGCCATTTGCTCTTGCCGGACGGGAAAGGCACCATGACTGATCCCACGGCTGACACGCAACCTCATACTGAATTATCGGGGGCTTTAAAGTGGACCCCGTGTAGCCTGCTGCAACGTCTGCTTACAGAGGAACGACACCGGAGGCGACGGAATTCAGCTCGGAGATCGGGGTGATCTTGAGGGTGATCTTAAAGTTGCCTATCCCTCTGCTCACCGATGTGAGTCCGGTGAACTTATTACCCTTGGGGGTAATGCTTGAGACGGCAGAATCTGACTGGGAGTTCTTAGAATACACGCCACGCAAAATGAGATTTTGGGTTGCGCCATCCGCAAATACTAGGGCCACCACGTCCGTGCCGATTGATGCAATTCCTGAATAGCCAACGATCTCGATTATGGCTGTGGGTGCTACTGATTTGGTTTTGGTGACACTGGTGAGCGTCACATCCTCCACGGCACTTGAAGTTGCTATGAACATGAGAGACGCGCAGAGAATTGGTAGTAATTTCATAGGGCTACCAAGCTGAATTTCCTCCTGGAACAGGGCAAGGGTAGAATGCGCTACACCCCTACCCTATCGACTCACGTTAGTATTCCCCCCAACGCAGAAATAGGGATCTTCCTAATCGATTGAAATTGGTATGCGTCTCAGAGATGGCAACTGTCATTTACCACCTGACGATAAATTCATGGCGGGATCATAATCAGGATTAGGTTTCATCATTTGCGCATCGACCTCTTTGCGCCATCGCTGAAGCTTTTCTGTGAGCTCTTTTGTTTTCTGGACTTTAATTTTCGACAAATCGTTTTGCTCACCAATATCACTTACTAAATTAAAGAGTTGCACGGTTCCGTTTTCAAAATATTCCAGCAACTTGTAATCACCATCACGAACGGCGCCGCCCGGACTTTGCATTCCATGATTACTGTAGTGTGGAAAATGCCAGTAAATTGGAGCGCGTTCGAACGGCTCACCCCGCAGGGCGGCGATAAAACTCTGCCCATCTGGGGTCTCGCCTTTCTGGCCAATCATCTCCAAAATCGTAGGGTAAAAATCCGTGCTCATCACAGGTTCCTCGATCACGCTGCCCGCTATCGAGTGCCCGGGCCATTTCACAATCATCGGCACGCGCACGCCCCCTTCATAGAGCCAGCCTTTAGCTCCGCGCAACGGCAGACAGGAAGTGGCATAGGCCTTGTCGACCTCTTCCTCGGAAGCGACCCGCTGCGGATTCCCTACGTTGATCGCGGACATGCCACCATTGTCCGAGAAAAAGATCACGACCGTGTCGTTCTCAATCGCCAGTTCTTTCAATTTTGAGACAATGCGTCCCAAGCTCTGATCGACGCTCTCCACCATTGCAGCGAACTCGATGTTGTTCTGCTTCTGCCGGATCTTGATCGTTCCACGCGGTAACACTCCGTGCCGCGCATACTCAGGCGTTTTGATGAGCTCGGCCAATTCCTCCTTGGTGGGGTTATCAGGATTATCTGGGTTGCCTTCGAGGATGAAATCGGGCGAGTCCGTTTTCACCATCGCGGCCAGCTTCTTGGTATATTTTTCCACCAAATCCGGCCGCCCTTCAAGTGGGTCATGCACCGCGAAATGCGACATGTAGAGGAAAAAGGGCTCCTCCTTCACACCCTCCATCCAGATTAGCGCTTCGTCCGTGATTCGGTCGGTCAAATAGTCGCCCTTCTTGCTTTCGAACGTCCTCATCCCAAACGGCCCATGAAATGTTCGCCAATTCGAGGGAACATCAGGAAGATGAATGTCAAAACCGTGGGCTGTTGGGTCGGACGGTTTTTTGCCAAGATGCCACTTGCCGAAGATACCGGTGGCATATTCCAACGCCTTCAGCCTTTCGGCGATCGTGACTTCTTCGTAAGGCAGATGCTGAGTGATTACCACGTTCTTCAGCCGCTGAAACGGAAAATCGCGCCGTCCCTTCAGCCAATCCGTCAGATTCAGCCTCGCCGGATACTTGCCGGTGAGGATACTCGCCCGCGTTGGTGAGCAGACATGGCAGGCCGCGTAGGCGTTGGTGAACTTGACGCCGTCTTGCGCCAATTGATCGATGTTCGGTGTTTCGTAAAACTCGCCGCCAAAGCAGCCCACGTCGCTCCAAGCCAAATCATCGACAAGGAAGAAAACAATATTAGGTAATTTTGCTTGAGCGGCAACGCAAAAGAGGGTGGTGGTTAAGGTGACGAGTGTTCTATTCATGGATTTGAAGTGTTCGACTTGGGTTTGGATCAACCGTCCAACCTGGAGTGCTGATTGTGCCGTAGTACGGATAGTGATCCCAATCTATCGCGCCGCCCACAACGCGGGGATCTTCGGTGGTGCGGAGATGATCGAAAAGCTGCTTTCGAAGCTCAACCTGGACGTCAACGTGAGCACTCGAGCCCGCCAAGTTCACCATCTGATGCGGGTCGATCTTCAAATCGTAGAGTTCCTCAGCCGGTCTCATTCCGAAGGCAAGCTCTGCCAACCGCGCCACGCCGTGTTGGTTGCGATGCTCCATCATGAATGTCTTCGTCGGTGCTGAATCGATTTCGCCATACGGAATTGCTCGCGCACAGACCAAGGGATCGGGCGAACCTGAGGGCCAACGAGTGGGTTCAAAGTTGTGAATGTAGAGAGAGTCCACCGTCCGAATTGCCCGACATGGAAAACCTTTTCCGCCTTTGCGACAGCCGTCGTGTCGTTCCATCGCAATAAATGCGGCGTCGCGGTTTTTCGGGATTTCGTCGCGGAAAACGCCGAGCAGGCTCTGCGCGGTCATCATCTCCGGTGACTCCAAACCGGCGACTTGGAGAAAGGTCGGAGCGAGATCGCTGAGGTTGACGAAGGCGTTGACCTCGCGATTCGGTTTGGTGATTCCCCTAGGCCAGCGAATCGCCAGCGGCACTCGGGAGCCGGCATCGTAGAGGCTGGCCTTGGCGCGCGGAAACGGCATTCCGTGATCACTCGTTACCACGACAATCGTGTTGTCCAATTGCCCCGATCCTTCCAGCATCGCAATTGCCCGCGATACCATCGAATCGAAATGCTCGATCTCGACGAGGTAGTCGAGGATGTCATTGCGCACGATTTCGTTGTCGGGGAAAATCGGTGGCACGATGACCTTTTTAGGATCTTTCCCCGTTCGCCTGCCAGCCCCCAGCTCATAGCCACGATGCGGCTCGGAAGCACCTAGCCAGAAGCAGAACGGGTGGTCCTCCGGTATCTTCGTGAGAAAATCGGCGAAATTTCCGGCGTAGTCCGTGTTGCTCATTGCCTTGAACGGTGGCGTGAGCCTTTTGTGTTGAAACTCGGCACCTGCTGGATTTTCAGTCCGTCCACCCGGCTCCAATCGGCCCGGGCTCCAACCTTTGCCGGTGAACCCAACAAAGTAACCTGCCCTCTTCAGCATCTCAGTATAGGTGGCGAACTTCGCGGGGAGCGTGCTGTGGATATTGCCCGCTTCCTCCAGTCGCCAGATTGGTTGCCCTGTCAAAATCGCGCTACGCGAAGGACCACAAGTCGGCGCATCGCAAAACGCATGCATAAACCGCAAACCTTCGCGCGCGATCCGATCGAAAGCGGGCGTTTGCACCACGGGATCACCATTTGCCCCAGTGTGGGCGTAGCTTTGGTCGTCAGAAATACAGAAGAGGATGTTAGGGCGTTTCTGCGCGGTGAGGTTACTCAACGCAGCCGCCGAGAGTAAAAGGAACACCGCCCATCTTGGGCTGGGGCAGCCTGTTGTCGCTTTCTCGAAGACCGCTTGCTCTTGCTTGGTCGTTTGACGTTCCATTGATTGATAGGGATTAAGAATTTCTACTGAGTTGTCGTGGCGTTCACCGTCGGTAAGAACGACTTGAGCCGATCGATGACGGCGGCGCTCTCGGGGCGCTTGGCGATGTTGGCAAACTCATCAGGGTCAGTCTGATGATCGTAGAGCTCAATCTCGCCATTCGACATGCGGATGTAGCGATAGCGTTGGTCGCGGACCGCGTGATTGTTCTGCCCCCAGGTGGTGACTGCCGGGCGAGCGCGATGAGAGCTAGGATCGCGCAGTAACGGCACCAGACTCTGCCCCTCCAGTTGGCGGTGCTGCGCCACGCCGCAGAGATCATTAATTGTCGGGAAGACATCGAGGAGGCTGACCGCTTGGCGGCATCGCCCACCCGCCTCGGTGACGCCCGGCGCGACGATGATCAAAGGCACCCGCGACGATTCCTCCCACAGCGTGAATTTTTCCCAATGCTCCTTCTCGCCGATGTGCATGCCGTGGTCCGACCACAAGACGATGATCGTGTTGGCGGCATGCGGGCTGGCGTCGAGCGCGTCGAGTAGCCGACCCACCTGGGCGTCGGCAAAGCTGATGCTGGCCAGATAGCCGCGCACGGCCGGCTTCCATTCATCGTTAGCTACCATCCATTGATGCCACTTCCGGCGCAGCCACTTTTTGTGCTTCGGGGCAACGTCATCGAGGTCACCAGCCTTGATCGGCGGCAGGAACACCTTGTCGGGCGGATATAAGTCGAAGTACTTCTGCGGCACAAACCAGGGAATATGCGGGCGGAAGATGCCGACGGCGTGGAAGAACGGCTTCTGATGCCTTTTGGCCAGCTCGGCGGTCGCCCAGTCGACCACTTTGTAGTCTGCCATGCCGCTCTCGTCCTTGTGGATCGGCCCCCAATCGAAGAAATGCGATGGCGGCTTACCGACTCCTTTGCCTTTGGCGAGACGTGACCAGTTGACATAGCCGCTCGGCGCCGTTTTGGACCTAGCCGCCTCAGGCCACAGCGACGGCGGTAGCGGCTTGGTCGCTTCCGGGAAATAGTGATCCCACAGCTTCGCCTCGTTCTGCTGTTTGCCATAGCGATTGACGATCCACGACAGGCTGTGGAAGATTTTACCGCCTCCATAGGCGCTGTAACCGCTGGCGCGCAAGTGATCGGGGAGGGTCACGGCCGTCACCAAGGCAGGAGAGCGGCGCCAATCCTGACCGTTGTTATAGACACCCGAGGTCGACGGGCTGACCCCGGTCATGATACTCACGCGTGACGGATTACACGCTGGCGCCGAGCAATGGGCGTTGGTGAACAGCACACCGCGCTTTGCCAGACGATCGATATTGGGTGTATGCACCCCCGCCCGGCCACCCATGCAATTGACCCAGTCGTTGAGGTCGTCGACGGCGATAAAAAGAACGTTTTTCCTGAGCGAAGTTGAGGGATTTGCTGTTGAGGCAGGCTCAGCGTCCGCCGGCAAGAGTGCCGTCGGGCCGCTCAGTAAGAGTGTCATTATGAGCGGTCTTAATTTGTTTGGCAGATTCATCGTTGATCTCGTTTGTTCATCACCGCGGCCTTGATGAGCTCCCGGGCCCGGAGGGTTTCATTGCTTTGCGGTGCGCGTTTTTTGAGCTTCTGGGAGACTTTGCCGACGGCGGCGATGCCTATGGGTTTCAAGGCACCAACATTAGCGAACTCGCTTGCGCCGGGCGAGGTATGGCCGGAGAAAGAGGTGGAGACCAGTGAACACCAAGGTGGCGAGCACAATGCCAGCGGGCAGGAAGACCCAAAGCTTAAAATGATCGTTGAAGTAGGACCCGTCATGAATGCTCTCGATCAGATCGGAGCGGCGGAAGGCCACCTGCAGGATCTCGGCCGTCCCGGTGTCGATCTGGACCTCATAGCGGTTCTTGCACTGCACTTTGACCACGCCCCTGCCGGGCCTTACGTCTAGCCGATCAACATCTTCCCAAGACTCAATCTCGGCCTCGGGGACGGTCCTTGCTACCTCGAGGATGCGCTCAAAGCCGATTGCGGGTTCGGTCCCGGCACCGCGCTGGGTCGGCGGCTGGATGTAGGCTGATTCCTTCTTCAATTGCAGGACAATGCCGGAGAAGATGATGATCGTGATCGGCAGCAGCGCGATGAGGGATCCCCACCGATGCGAAACGCGGCTTAGCTTGAAGAGCTTCATACTGAGGGCTACTTCGCCACCTCCTGCTTTATCTTCTGAATCTCCTTTGCATGGAGAACAAAAGCGCTGCGGCCATGAGTGCCTGCGACAAGGTCGCCGGTCCCCGCATGGAGGGCTAGATCATGCACCGCGCAGGTCGGCAGCGTCTTGCAGAGCGAGTGCCAGGTCTGCCCCTTGTCAATCGAACAATAGGCACCCAGCTCGGTCCCGACATACAGGATATCCTGATCGGTCGGGTCTTCGCGTATCACGTTGATTGATTCCGAGGGCAGGTTGTTGACGATTGACTTCCACGTCTCCCCGAAGTCGCTCGACCTATACAAATAGGCCTCAAAATCGTCCTCCCGGTATCCCGTCAGTGAAACAAAGGCGGTCCCCTCATCATACTTCGATGCGACCACGCGACTGACCCATCTGTCCGGCAGGCCTTTGTTGATCTTTGTCCAAGTGGCGCCGTCGTCCTTCGTCACATGCACTTGTCCGTCATCCGTGCCAGCATAGAGCAAGCCCTTCTTCAGTGCCGATTCAGAGATGTCGGTGAGTGTTCCGAAGGGAACGTCTCCCTGCCTTTCGGGGCCCGGATTGCTTGACAGGTCGGGGCTGATGCATTTCCACTGGTCGCCCCGGTTCTCGCTCTTGAATACGTAGTTGGCGCCGGCGTAGAGCGTCTTGGAGTCGTAATGCGACAGGATGAAGGGAGTCATCCAGTTGAATCGCAGTTTTCCCCCCTCCGGCGCTGGGCCGGGACGGATGCCATGATTCTTACCTGTCTTCATATTTTGTCGCGCCATCGAGCCAAACATGCCCTCGGCATACATCGTATCGAGATCGTTCGGGTCAATCAGGGTCACGTAGTTGTCGCCGCCGTGGTCCCACTCCCAGTGCTCCTCGCCGAGGACCATCGGCTTCGCCTCACCACCAAGGATGCCGTTATCCTGAGTCCCGCCCCATATCTTGTAGGGCTCACGTGCGTCCACCGAGATGGCGTAGAACTCGGCGATGGGCAGCGTGTTGACGTGGAGCCACGTCTTGGCCCGATCGTGCGAGATATAGAGCCCGCCATCGGTGCCCAGCATGACCCGATCGGGATCGTCGGGATCGATGAACATGTCGTGATTGTCACAATGGGGAGTGGCGCGCCGGGCTTTGTAGGAAAGCATGGGAACGGTGCGCTCGGAGATAATGCTCTGGGTCTTCCCTGCGTCGGGTGAATAGAGAAGGTTGAAACCCACGATGAAGATCTCGTCTTCGTTGTCCGGCATGACCCTGATGAGGCAGAAATCATAACCGATCCCAGTTTTAACATTTCCCTCATGGGTTTTGCGCCAGCTTTCGCCCTTGTCACCGGATCGATAGACTTCGCCCCCCACGCCACGGTGGTCGCAGATGAGGTAGAGAACATTCGGATTGGAGGGCGCGATGGTGATGCCCATTCTGCCAACCTTCTCACCGGTAGGAAGACCCTTGGTCAAAAGCTTCCACGTCTCGCCCGCGTCAGTCGACTTGTAGAGTCCGCTGCCGGGACCGGCGATGACATTATTCCAAGCCTTCCTGTCGCGCTCCCAGGCCACGGCATACAGGGTCTTGTTGTCGGAGGGGTCGATGGCGACTTCCACCACGCCGATCTTCTCGGAGATATAGAGGATCTTCTTCCAGGTCTTGCCACCGTCGCTGGTCTTGAAGACGCCACGCTGCTTGTTGTAGGTATAATGGTGGCCGAGGGCCGCGACATACACGACGTCATCATTCTCAGGGTCGATGAGGACGCGGCCGATGTGGTGCGTGTCATTGAGCCCCATGTTCTGCCATGCGCCCCCCGCGTCGGTCGACTTGAATACGCCCGTCCCGGCAATCGAACTGCGCGCCATGTGCGGCTCGCCGGTGCCGACCCAGACCAGGTTCGGATCCTTGTCGGATACCGTGACGACCGAGATCGAGGAAGTCGACTCGCTCTCAAAGATCGGTTTCCAAGTCGTGCCGTTGTTGACGGACTTCCAGAGGTTACCGGAGCCGGAGCCGCAGTAGAGGGTCGACTTCCGCTTCTTGACCGACCAAATGCTCTCGATCTTTCCTCCCTGGATCCTGGGTCCAACAGCCGTCCACTCGACATCCTTGAAGATCGACGATTCTCTCAGCTTCACGTGGTGATCCCAGGCCTTCATGCGCACTTCGGGCGGCGTGGCCGGACCGACCTCTACTTCAGCCGAGAGGCAGAGTGACGCGATCATTGAAACCATGAAGAGGGCAATGCTGAAGGTGCGGGTTCTATTGGGCATCGGGTCGACGCCCTTGCACTCCGCTTCATTAAGCACGGCTGCACGTACGCGCTGTTGCCGCACGAAGGACTCGTAGCGTTCATCTTCCTGCGACGCGTTTCGTTCTGTAGCTCGATCGACCATATTAGGTCACTCCCAAGGATGGCCAATTTGGACATCAAATTCACAAGAAAAACCAGAGCATTCAATTCCACCCCATGACCAATTCCTGCCACCCACCCGGGGCAAGCCCCTCCCCTCCCCTCCCCTCCCACGCGGAATTGAGCTTCCGCCCTCCGACTTCTCCAAAATCACCTTTAATTTCGCACCATTCGGGACAGCCCCCTCGTATTTGGTGGGCCAAATCAAGCCCGCTTTAACCCTATCATTTCACATGACTTTTCAGATCGATAGATCTCTTCGTTCAACGTCAAGGGCCTGCCAACCGCTACTGGGGGCGCGCCTCCGACTCGGATTTAGGGTTCTCTTCACCCTCCGACTTCGACTCCGGAGCGGTAGCGGGTTGGTCAGCGCCATCTCATAAGATGGATTTTAGTGAGCTGACCATATGATCATAGAATACAGAAAGGCACGTGGTCAATTCAGGCTCATAAGGCTCATTCAGTTAAAATGATCTATGAAAATTTTTTCCCAGGACCAATATAAACTTTTCCCAAACCATCTTTAAACTGGTCCGACGTAATGTCTAATATCTGATCATTGAGGATTAACCAGGCATGTGTCGTTTGTCCACGATGCCCAGACACATACATTACACCACCTACACCTGAGAGCGTCTGCACCCCGAAGTAGTCATCGACCTGCGAGAACTGCAAATCCTCGAACTGCTTGAAGTCGAAGCGGCCTGAGGGCGGAAAGCTCGGGTTCTCGTATCCACAGATTGTGAAAAGGTCACCGAAACCGGGGCGATCCTCCTCGAATAGGAGATCTACCACGATGCCCTCGTAGCGTGCTGATTCGGGAAGGTCGTCCATCAGGATATTCTTAGCAACGCTTGAAGTGTGGCACGGCGGGGATTGAGCGTCCAGAGCGAAGCGACCTAGAGGCGTTGTCCGCCGTTGCAACGACTGACTTGTTGTTCCCGTTCTGTTTCGAGGCTTTCGTGCGGTGCGATCAACGACATGACAGTCTCGAATAGTCGAGATGACCTTAGAACTTCTGAATCTTCCTTCATTGAGTAGTAGTAGCGAGTTGATAGCCAATCGCCGTCGTATATCGCAATCGTGTGACAGAGAGTATCTGTCTCTTGATCTCGTGTAATGCCGTTCGCCTTCTCGGATTGATCAGACCAAAGCACATCATCCCGCAAACAGTGATCCGGGGAGCGCTCTTGCATGGTTGCAACCTCGTCAAATAGACAGCTGGCCAACTCTGCGCTGATCTCGAACTCATAACTTTTGTAAGGGTTCCTCCGCCAAGGAAAGCCCTCAATCGGATAGGTCATAATGGCGCCACACTTACCATCGTGTGAGAGTCCGAACTGACATCTTGCGAGCATTCTCGATTCTTCGCCTGGCCTGAAATATTGGGCTCTTCGACACCTCTGCATGACGGATTTAAAGAGAAATTAGGTGACACACCCCTTGGAGATCTGGCTTTGAACGGGTGTGAAAGTCCGAAATATCAAAGCCTTAGCTCCTTTCAAGGGGTAT
>Ga0222650_1001124_pt1 | contig 15182 bp, 12 predicted proteins | sample AntAcemetagen367_FD_179820 | JGI IMG/M metagenome (GOLD analysis project Ga0222650, IMG submission 179820) | Saline water microbial communities from Ace Lake, Antarctica - #367 | ecosystem: Environmental > Aquatic > Non-marine Saline and Alkaline > Saline | place: Antarctica: Ace Lake...
CTTCCTCCCGAGTGGGAATCGCGGTTACCTTGCCGGTGTCCACCCAGACGTAGGGTGGCATATCAAGCGAACCGCTGTGACCGTAGTAGCCGTCGAAACCATTGATGTCGGGGCCATTTTTAACTGGCTGGCTAAAATCGATGTTTTGCCATTTCCCTTCCTTCTCATCGACCTTGCTCCAGTCCCAGCCGAGATGCCATTTCCCAATCATCTGGGTGTGATACCCGGCTTTTTTCATCAGGTGGCCGACGGTGGCCCGTTCGGCGGGGATCAAGTGGTCACTTGTCCCACTGAGCACGCCACGGGCCAGGCGAGAGCGCCAATTGTAGCGACCAGTGAGCACGCCGTAACGCGTCGGGGTACACACCGAGCTGGACGAATGAGCATCGAGAAAGGTGATCCCTTCATCGGCCATTCTCTGCAAGTTGGGTGTCTTGATTTTGCAATCTGGATTGGTCGGAGAGACGTCTCCGATGCCGAGATCGTCGGCCATGATAAAAATCACATTGGGGGGCGAGCAGAGTGCGGACTGGGACGCGAAGGAGCCAAGAAAAATGAGGGTGAGGAGTGATTTTTTCATGATGAGTCTGCGAGGAATGTGATTGTTGAGGTGTCGCCTTAGATCTGCCGTGACTCTACTCATTTTTGGTGGGTTTAGGGGCCGTCAGCTGACTGAATTTCAGGGTGTGTGAATCGATTTCCTGATCATCGATATTGATGATCCTGTATTTGACCTGAGGGTCTTCCCGGGTGGTGTCGAAATCCAGGAGGCCAAACGAGCATTCTTTGTTGTAGCCCATGATCCACTCGGACCCTTTGGCGTTCTGCAAGAGGCCGTGGGTGTGCACGTTGGTGAGTCTGGAGCTCATCACCTCATAGAGGTCATAGCCGTTAGGTCGTTTGATTTTGCGCAGGTCGGATCGGTGACGATCGGCAGCCATGAGCAGGACGCCCTCGATCTGTTGGTTTTCGAGGAAGGAGAATATTTCTTCTCGCTCATCGGGGAATCCGTCCCAGGTATCCTTGCTGCCACCTTTCACACCCGGAGACCAGGGCACGGGGGAGGCGAGAACCTTGAATTTTCCTTTCGACGATTTCAGCGTTTCAAAGAGCCACTTTTTCTGGATGGGACCGAGCATGGACCCCCCCGTAAGGTCGCGGTAATACCTGCCGTCGAGCATGATGAAATGCACCTCTCCGATCTGGAAGTCATACCAGCATCCCGGTTGTTTTGAGCCACCGCCGTAGGACGGGTTGTTCCAGTTTTGGGAAAAGACCTCCCACACCGGACGTTTCCATGCCGGTGATTCGATCTCGGGTCCTGGGTTACAATCATTGGTGCCGAAGTCGTGGTCATCGTAAATCGTGAAAACGCTGGTGGTGGCAACGAGGCGTTTCCATTCCGGCTGGCTTTGTCGGCGATAATAACAGTAGCGCTGGGTCAGCGGATGGGTTGGGTCGTCGATATAGACGTTGTCACCCAGCAGCAGCAAGGCGTCAGGGGAGTGGCGGCCAATCGTGGTCCACATCCGTTCGTATTGCGGGGTGAATCCGGCACCGCCTCCAAAGGCGATGCTGAAGCGGCTCGCGGTGTCTTGTTTCGGGAAGGTTTCGAAATCGGCAGGGGTGCCGGTTTGTTCTTGATCCACGCTCACCTGATAGCGGTAGCGGGTCATTGGTTTTAGCCCTGAAACTCTGACGGTGGCGGTATAATCATTGCCGGCGGAGGTCCGTGCTTTTCCTGATAGGGGTTTTCCGACCACGGTGTTATTGCCAAGCGCGTGCACGACAACCTGGACATCCGCTTCCCCAGCGGTGCGCACCCAAAAGCTGGCTGAGGTGTCGGTGACCGATCCAAGGAGCGGGCCGTGCAGCAGTGGCTGTTGTTTTGTTTTGAGCCAGCTTTTAAAGGCCTGGTTAGCGAAGAGTGGGGCGAGGGCGTCACGAGGGCCGGCCTGGAGTCGTTCGATCGGTAGTCCATTCTGAACCGCTTGTTGGGCGTGTTTGAAAGCGGCCTCGAGATCCCCCTGTGTGCAGGCGGCCATGGTGAGAACAAACCCCCGCTCAGCCTCACTGATCGGGCTGTTCATTCTTTTCGGTGGTTTGGCAACCAGCTGGATTGCTTGATCGGTTTCCCCTTTGGCCAGCAAGCGGGTGGCATTGCGCCCCGGGTCATGCTGGGCCCAGAGAGGGGTGGGGAGAATGAGCAGGAGGGCGAGTAGTTGGGTTCTTTTCATGGGTCTAACCTTAGAGTTTAGGTTCAGCCCACGTGGGGATGCCTGTTGATTTTTCTTGTTTGAGGTATTGGTCGAGGAAGGGTTTGTCGGTGTCGAGGCTTGCGTTTTCGTTGACCATGAGGGGGCGGACGTCGGTCCACCAGGCGTCGAAGTTTTTGCGCATGGTGGCGGCGATTTCGGGATGTTGTTTGGCGACGTCGGTAGTTTCGCCGGGGTCTTTATCGATGTTGTAGAGGGCGTTTCCGACGAGTCGCCATGACTCGTTGCGGACGGCGAAGCCTTTGTATTTGGCTTGATCCGGGTCGGTGTTGCCTTGCCCCCATCTTCCTGCGGCCCCTTTTTTGTTCCAGCGTCCAAGGTGGAAAACGGTGTCTCGGTCGGGCCAGGTGGCTTTGGGGTTTTCGATCAGAGGGAGCAGATTGCGGCCGTCGAGCTTGTGGTTTTCCGGCACCTTGGCACCTGCAATGGAGGCAAGAGTGGGGAAGAGGTCGTAGTGGCGGGTGAGGCGTGCGATATCGGTGCCGGGTTTTATTTTCCCGGGGAGTCGCATGAAGAGCGGGACGCGGGAGCCGCCTTCGTTGGGGGAGTTCTTCTTTCCTTTCATACCGGCGTTGTAGTTGCCGGCGGAGCTTCCGTTATCGGTCATAAAGATGAGCAGGGTGTTGTCGGAGAGCTCCCATTCATCGAGCTTTTGCATCAGGACGCCCATGTTTTCATCGATGTTGGCAATCATGCCGTAGAAGGCGGCGGAGTTGTCTTTGCGCTTTCCTTTTTTCCCCTTTTCGCCTTTTTTTCCATTGGCTGATGCCCCTTTTGCGACATAGGGAGCCTTATATTTGTCGGCGACGATAAAGGGGCCGTGGGGGGCATTGGTGGAGATGTAGGCGAAGAAGGGTTTCTTTTCCTCATGGCATTGTTTGATCCATGCGAGGGATTGTTTGAAGAAAACGTCGGTGCAGTATCCCTTGGTTTTCACAAAGGTGTTGTTGTGTTTGATCGCGGGATCGAAGTAGCCGTTGTTTGGCGGATTGCTTTCGGTTCCCGGGAAGTTTTGGCCGATCCCGCCGGCACCATGGATGAATGATTCGTCGAATCCCCGGTTGTTGGGTTGATAGGGATCGGCATCACCGAGGTGCCACTTCCCGAAGATGCCGGTGGTGTAGCCGGCGGTTTTAAGCACCTCGGCGATCGTGGTCGCTTTGAGCGTCATGCGTTCACGCTCGAGGATGGTGTGGGTGACGCCATTTTTAAAGGGGGCGCGACCCGACATCAGGGCGGCGCGTGTCGGGGCGCAGGTCGGGCTGGCGTGAAAATCGGTAAAACGGGTGCTTTGGCGGTGGAGTTTGTCGAGGTTGGGCGTTTTGAGGTAGGGGTGACCGTGGCAGGCGAGATCGCCGTATCCCTGGTCGTCGGTCATCACTAAAATGATGTTGGGTTTGCTTCCCTTGAGATTCTCTTTCGCAGCTTTTGCCTCAGCTGATATCGCGGTCAGGGATGCGATTAAGATCGCGGCCCATCGACTTACTTTTTCATGTGTCATGTCTTGTTTTTGCTAGGAATTCTCCCCCTGGGATAGGGTGCTTGGGGGCGGGGTTGACGATCGCGGTGGTTGCGATTCATGGATCAACATGGCCAAGTGTAGAAACTTGTTCCACAGCAGCAATAGGAAATTAGGCCGTCATTTCGTTTGCAAAGGAAAGTCTCTTTGGCGGACTTAGGGTGGGCAACAAAGGGATGGCCAAGGATTATCGGGAACCGGGGAAATTTGTGGAGCCGGCCAAACCAACTCCGGGAGACCCGCTCAATCATTTTCGTGTCCGTGGTGCCGATAAAAAATGGCACGCTGTGGAGGCGAAAATTATGGGAGACACCGTGGTGGTGAGTTCCGAAAAGGTATCGGCACCCATCGGCGTGCACGACGCTTACAGCGGAGTTCCAAAAAAGTCGAATCTCTACAACAAAGCCGGCTTGCCCGCGACGCCATTTGCGATGATCAATGGTGAGTTCATTTTTGAAGAAGATGATCTGGAAAAAGCGGCTGCCGAAAAAGCGAGGGATGCTCGCTACACCGATCCTAATGATCCCATTCTTCAGGTCGCTGTCCTTCCCGGCAAGGAAGGCCTCGACGAAGCCGATCATCCTGGGGGTTCAGGCAAGTCACGAACTCAGTAGAACGGTCAAAAATATTCTCATTGGTGATGTTTGGGATCTCACTGGGAGCACTCAGTTGACCTCCGAGGGGGCCTTTAATCAGCGTGATAAAGAAGCCAAACTACCCGCCACGATGCCCTTGGTCCGCGAGTTTAAGAGAAAGACAAATGCCAGCACCTCCGCGACTCCCAGAAAGCGCCGTTTCGTAACTGGCGGCGGCAAATATCGTTCCTCTACGGCCAGCCTTCGCCTTCTCTGGTCGAAGGCATGACCGTCCCCAATATTCCTGAAACCAAAAGCATCACATTGAGTCAATGGCCAAAGAGCCTCAAGGATATCGCTTCGAATTTGGCGAATCAGGCGCGGAGTGAATGAACATCCCGCAAGATGGTCTCACGGGGGTTTTTCCTGAGAGCTACTCCTTGGGTGATTCGAGTTCCGTGATGAAAATGTTGCGGAAAAAGTGCTGGCCGCCTCCGGGGACTTCGGCTTGAACTGCGATAAATCCTGCTTCCAGGTCGGCGAGCCCGTCGGCCTTCCATGCTTCCTTGCCGTTGATCAGAAGAGAGATTTTCGAGCCCTGCACGGTGAGTTTGAAGGTGTTCCACTCGCGCTCCTTGATTAGTCCTTTGCTGGTGCCGCCTTCAATTCCGCCGACATTGCCTTCCTTTCCTTTCAGGAGATTGGCCTGGTAGCGCTTCGGCCACGGGCTGTTTTTGGGAACCGAAGTGTAGCGGAAATAGACGCCGCTGTCCCAATTGTTCTCGCCCAGCGCTTTCCATTCGTATTCCAGGACAAAGTCGCGATACTTTTTATCGGTTTGCACCAAGCCGTTCCCGCTTTTGATGAAGAGATTGCGGTCCTTAACTTCGGCCTCGCACTTCAGGACCGACCAACCTGTGAGGTCTTTCCCATTGAACAAGGAGACCCGTTTGTTTTGGGCGGAGGCGTATCCCGAGGTCATTAGGGAGACAAGGAGCAGGAGTCTGAATAAGAAGTCTTTGTTGATCACGGTTCTGGTGAATACGTGCATTATGGATCGATCTGACAGGGATTCGGTAATTGTCTCGCTTTTAGGAGGCGTTATCATCAACCGGAAGCTGGCTCGTCCCAAAACTGGCTTCATCCCTCGGGGCGATCAAGCGAGTAATCTGTCGGACTATGACTCAGAACGAGATTTAAAAATTCGCTCAGAGCGAGCTTCCCGAAAATGAATTTTGGCAGCCGGGCGTTTTGGCTCCCGAAGTGCTTTCGATTCTTTTTTGGCCTCACCAAGTTTGGCAAGACGGTCTTCGCGAAGCGGTATTTCGTCCGGAATGGTGAGGCCATCCTGAAGCGGGACGCTGTCGGCATCTGCCGCTGTCGCAAGGATCTTGGTGCCATCGATCGAGACGGTGAGATCGCCGACTTCGAGGATCTTTGCAGTGGCGGCGAGTTCGAGGATCTCTTGAACGCTCGAGGAGAAAAGAGCTTCGTGTTCGCGCCGGAACTTACAGATAGAATCGTAATCGGGAGAGGGCTCGTCGGTGAGGAAGTGCACCGCGAAATTTTCGTAAGTGAGGGGCTCGATCCGGCGGTTCGAGAAGGTGCCGGTGGCGTAGCAATAGATCAAGAGAGCTATCCTCGAGGCAGGCGGATACTGTGCGGAACCGGTGCCACGTTCATTGACTTTGGCCGCGCTCAGATCGAGTGCCTCAACGGCATCCATGACAAAGTGGACCATGTGATTTTTGGCGATTTATTCCCGTAGCTCGAACGGCCGCAACAATGGGGTATCGTGATCAACGTGGACGAATTTCGCTAACATGCGGAAGATTCACGAAATGTTCTTATGAAGATAAAGTGCTAAGTCCGACAGACTGCGGGGGGAATCCCGCCTTCATAGGAGAAGTCGTAGCCTACCTTGCGAAACGCCAAGATCACTTGAGATTAAACCGCTCCGGCATCCGCGTCAACCACGCGAGCACCGTCACGATCGCAAACGGAATCACCATCATCGACATCGCTGGGAAGTAACTGCCCTCGATCTCCTGATGAGAGGCAAGCCACCATGGACCTAGCGCAGACGCGATTACAGCCAAGGCTTGCGCCACCCCTTGAATCTTACCCAAATGCTTTGGGCCGAAGGTTTGCCCAAAGCTCGTGAAGAAAAGCACCGTAAACACGCCTCCACAGAATCCATAGATACTGGCATGAAAAATAACCTGAGTCTGAGTCTGTAAATACGGGTAGAGTAAGAGGGCAAGCGTCAAGAGGGCGAGGCTAGATCCCAAGACTGGCGTGACCCCAAAGCGCTTGCTGGCCCAAGCGGCTAACAAATTCCCGACCAAGCCCGCTCCCATCAATCCTGCCATGGCGTAGCGAAATGTGAGAGTTCCAAAACCTAGCTCCAATAAGATGGATTCGTTAAACAAGCTCACCGCAGCAAGAAGCCCCCCATAGAGCGCCATGCTGATGCTGAAGACCCAGAACCAAGGGGTTCCCAGTGCTTGTCTAAGCGTGAATGAATCTGGCACGTCTGTCGCATCGTGTACAGAAGCCACCTCCGTCGTTGCCCCTGACCTAAACACCACGGCACACACCAAGCCTAACGAGACTATTCCCATGCCAAGCACCCGCCAAACTTCTCGCCATCCCAAAACTTCAATCTGAGCCTGAGCAGTCACGATGGCCACGCTGAAGCCCAGGGCGACCAGAACAGAGAACACAGCCATCGCCATCGCCAAGTCTTGCTTAAATCGCTTGCCAAGCACGGTGACACTCACTGTCGACAAAGCGCTCTGCCCAACTCCACGCGTGAGAATCAGAAAGAGCGTGATTGTCGCCGCAGTGACCCATTGGCTCATCATCATGACAAGACCACCAAGCACGAGCAGGGTCAGCGAAAGAATGCAACGAGTTCCCCAGCGATCCATGAGCGGCCCCGCAACAAGCGCACAGCCACTACCCAGCAAGGTGGCAACAAGGTTCATCCTAGCAAATGCCGTCCTCGTAAGGCCCAATTCTCCAAGGAGAGGCTCCGTGATCAAGCCGAGACCAACGGTCCGCCCTGGCAACGTCGCCACCATGCCACAGGCAGCGAGAGCAACGACCAGCCAACGAGAACGGAACGACAAGGAGGAGAACACGTAGGTCTCCTAAGCCAAGAGACCCATAGAAACAAGCGATGGTCTTCCTAACGGATGATTTCTGATATCCGAATCACCCTGAAAAGGATGCCGCTTTCATTCCAACGCGAAACTCTCCTTAACCCCCTAAGCATCAATGGATTCATGATGGATTACGCGAGAATTTTTGAAGCCGATAAAGCGGGTTTTGGAGTAAAAAGCGAGCTGGCCCAACATCGTCAGCCGTCGGAGGCATCACTCGGTTGTAAGCAGTTGATTGTGGTTGGGCCGCGAACTTCAGTCTTGAGACCAAGTGTCCTGGCACTGATCCATTTCCCAATCGGGTTTTCTTGCCTATCTTCCCCCCCCCTCTCCAATTCGCTCAATGACGGACTAAAGCGCCCCTAGAAAGAAAATTTCTAGCAGGAAATAATGAGACCGATCATGCCTTCTAAGGAATTCTAGGGTGTCAGACGATTTGCAGGACGGAGGAACAAGCCGCCGTAGTGGTATTTACCAATCGTCACTGGTTTCAGTGCCTTGCCTATCCAAACCAGATCGAGTGCGTATTGGTGACCACTGTCCTGAAGGGTCTAATGCTGGGTTTCTGGCAAGACGGCCTCGCCATTCTTTCCGAGCAAATGATAAGCGGTTTCCCATGAGACCGTGTCACCGTTCCCCTTCAGCACTTTTGCCGAAATCCGCCTCCAGTCGTCCCCCTTGGGATGATGAAAATAATTCCGGCCCTTCACCCGCGTGAATCCCCACTAGGGTCCGGTCTGATGCTTGTGGTGACCCGGGCTGTCTGCGGTGAGAATTCCCTTCCCGTCCGGCGCGACGATGGGATGAAGAAAGGGCCGAAAATCAGGGCGCGCATTCTGGGTGAGCAAGGGGCCATTCGAACCCTCCCGATAAACGGTGAGCGTCCCCTTGGCTTCGTCATGCTTGATGTTCAAGGAGGCCGGCCGAAAGAGCACCCGGACTCCCAAGAGCGGCGAGCACAAGTGAGAGAAAGCCTTTTATTATGAGAGGGGCTTATACCCGAAATGAGCACTGGAGAATCTTCATCTGAATCTTGCTGATGAGGTTGACGCATTGAAGGAGGAAGATAGAGAAGGCCTGATCGCTTCGGAGTTCTTCGTGGGTGAGTTGAGTGAGTGCCGCGAGTTTGATTTGGGTGACTTTATCGAGAAATTCTTGGAGTTCGGCGATGTCAACGGTGTCCATTTGGGCGTGCTCGACTTCGAGGGTTTTTTCCAAGAAAACATCGAGGCGATCTTTTTGCAGCTGAACCATTTCGGCCTGAATTGTTTCCCGAAGTCGCTTCCTGCGTGTCCACAGCAGATACAACCCTGCAGCGAAAGCGACCGAGAGTTCCTTGAAGGCGGCCAAGGTGTCCATGATCTGGGCAATGCGGTTGATGTGATCGGGTGGGTTTAAAAAACTGCGTGAGACTGGGTGGAGGGCGACTGGTGATTTCAAGATGGCCTCATTTCGTTTGAGATGCCATAGTGCTCGAGAATCCGCTGGGCGCTGGCTCGCATGCCCGAGCCCTTGGGCCCGTAGACCACCCGCTTCGATTTGAGATCGTCAATCGAACGAATGGGAGATCCGATGAGGAAAAATGCCTGGCATCATTTTATAGATCAGCGGCAGCTGCCAAGGAGTTAAATCAGGCCCTTGCGGATTGCGGCGCCGACCGCGGCGGCAATATTGGGAACCTGCAGTTTCTCGTAGATGTTCGAGGTGTAGAGGGCCACGGCGCTGTAGCTGATGCCTAATTCGGTGGCGACCTCCTTCTTGACATAGCCCATTGCCAGCAACTCGAGGACTTCACGTTCGCGCTTGCTCAAGGGGCTTTCGTCGCTCTCGGTATCATCGCTACGAAAGGTCTTGAGGACGAGGCGGGACAGCTGCGGGTCGATGACACTGCCGCCTTCGTGCACTTCCCGGATGGCGCGACGGAGATTGGCGACAGAGGTCTCTTTTAGAATGTAGCCGACGACGCCAAGCTGGATCGCTTCCAGGACGGTGCGGTAGTCGTCGTTGCTCGTGAGGACGAGGATTCCGGCATCCGGAGTGGCCTTGCGCAGGCCGGGAATGAGGGTGAGGCCGCTTTTTCCGGGGAGATTCAGGTCCAAGAGAATCACGTCGACTTCGGGTGGGGTGGCTTGCTGGAAGGCCTGACTGCAGGCCTCGGCGGTCGGATAGAGACCGACGCACTCCATGGTCTCGGTCACCTTGATGATTTCTTGAATCGAGCGGGCGTAGGCCCGGTTATCTTCAACGACGGCGATCTTGATTGAGTCCTTCATGGCTGGGGCTTACTTTTGAATGTTAGGATCACGCGGGTTCCTCCGCCGGGTTCACTTTGGACTGCCATCTGACCCTTGAGGATCCGGGCCCGACTCTCGAGGTGCCGACATGCCCCGACATCCTCGGGGAGGCCTCGGCCATTGTCGCTCACCGTGAGTTGCATTTTGGAACCCACTCGTTGAGCGGTAATTTCAACGCGAGTGGCTTCGGCATGCTTGATGATGTTATTGAGAGCTTCCTTGAAGAAGAGGAGAAGGTTCCACTTGGTGGAGGGATCGAGCCGGTTGAAGGAGCGGGTATTCTGGAATGAGGCCTTGACGGGGATCGTTCCGAGAATTTGAGCGGTGACCCGGCCGATCTGCTCGGTCATATCTCGGTCCTCGTTTTCGCCCTCGATGAATCGGATGAAGTGCTTGGTTTCCCTCGAGGTAAGACGAGCGCTCTCGATGAGGTTGTGGAGCAGTCGAGCCTGCGTGGTGGAGGGCTGGTCTATCGATTCATCGAGGAGCTCAGCAGTGTGGGCGATGCTGCTGACATTGGCCCCAATCTCATCGTGAAGATCACACGCGATGCGTTCCCTCATGTGGGCCCACCGCCGCCGTGCCGCCACCCGGACGAGCCAGACGATTTGGATCAGGGCAAGGATGAGACCAAGCGCGATGAGCAGGAGGCGGATGGCCCATTTTTCTTCACGACTTTGGGCGATTCCGAGAGCGATCTGAAGCGATGCAAGCTTGCGTTCGAGCTCAACCCGTTGCTTGAATTCCGTGACCCACTGACGGAGGGGGAGGATGCGGCCCTCGTTACTCACTCCATCGGTGAGAAACTCCGAACCGGGGGGAATGGTCTGGAGGCCCGGGGTAAGAACCGGCTTGTTGCCAGAGACGACCTGACCGTTCTCTAAAAATTCGATTTCACTCAGGGTGATCTCGACCCGCTCATCTCGGCGGAAGTCCCGTAAGCCATGCCGGAGAGTAAGGCGAAGAAAGCGGCCGGCGGTAGGGGTCACTTGATGCATCAGGGGGCCGGCACCTGGTCGTTGCGGGAGGGCCGCTTCGTCATACAACAAGGTGGCATCCGAGAAGTCATTCGAGGAGGCAATTTCGAGGCGAAACGACTGGGGAAAGCCCACGCCACTCGAGGCGGGAAAGTTATGCTGGATCGAGTGGACTACGGGCCAAAGTCGGAATTCATCGATTTCATGGTTTTCCCCTAAATCCATCTCCAAGGTCACCTGTTCGCGGCGAGCGGAGAAATTCTGCATCGGATTGGTCAGCTTGTGGTCGATCGGAGAGAAGAGGGAGAACCCGTCGGTGATGCAGGCGGGTGACCAGATGTAGGAGAAGTCGAAGGAGGCAGAGGCCGTGACTTTGGCATTGAGCGCGATATTCTTGTCTTCCGCGAAGGCGAAAACTTCGCTCAGGGCGGTGGTGTGGCTTGTTTGCCACCACGTGGGGTTCCTCGCGCTTTCCGTAATGGTGATGCGCAGGCCTTCTGTCAGGCTCGGATCGTGGCAGGGGAACAACTGGGGTTCGAGGCCCGGCTCGGGAAAGTCTGTTTCGAGGTGATTTGCGAGCATCTTCACCGAGCCATCAGGAAGCAGGCGCTCGATGGAGAAGCGGATGGGAAATCCGAAGGCTCGAACCTCGTTGCCATCATCGGTGTAGGTTGCCGGGAGTAGGGCGATGAGATCGATGACCGCGGGCTTGGCGAAAGCGATAGTGAGGGTGACAGGGAGCTCGACTTTATTGACGTTATTTGAGCTGTAGCCGAGTGTCCAAGGGCAGGCATTGATCGGGTTCACCGGAAGGGTCATCAATTGGGCCTGGATCTGCGAAATTTCGCGCCGGATCGGGTCGCTCTCCCGCGTCATGGTTGACCATGCCGGGGCGAGGCCGGTGGTTAGCAAGAGCACGCCGACGACACGCCAGAGAAGACCTGCCGCCACAATATCGTGGCTTATCAGCGTGACCGCAGGTGCTGGGGGTTTGTGAGGTTTTAGAATCATTCGACCGAGTGACAGTCTTCCTCATCTTGGGGGCTGTGACCAGTGACTTTGATTGGTTAAATAGCCATATTGGCGAACAAAGCCTTTGGGGTAGAGTTGCACCTCAATCTAGGAAGGAGTCGAGAGACGATGTCCCTCTCAAGATCTCAAAAGGATGAAGCTTCCCGCCGAATCCGTCTGTGATGCAGAAGACGAAAAAAACTCAACCCCTCCAATTTCGGCTGTTGGATCCTCCTTCCGCTGGCTCCTGAAACCGCAATTTCCTAGCCGTCCTTCGCCTCGGCCTCGATCCCTCACCTCGAAAAACGAAGCCAAGCTGTCGTAACTTCCGAGACCTCCTGCGCGACATGCCGTGCCAATCTCAAAGACCCATGAAAAAAAGCCCAACCACAATCGAACCCCTCACTGAGAGAGCTTCGCTCCAGAATTTGGCCACGAACTCGACCGTGAAATCTTTCCTTTTCCTGGCGATTATCGGGGCGGCCTCCTGGGCGAGCGGGGCCATCATCACGCCGCAACTGGGCGGTGCCGTCGATCCGGTGGGCGGAGAAGAGATGGACGTTGAAGCGACCAACTCGGAGGAGCTTGCCACCTTTAGTGCTCTTGGTGCTCGTGTTACGCAAGCCAATTGGTCGGGCATCGGTGGCACCACTGGAAATACGATTGACGGAGCTGAGATCGATATCCGCATCGCTCACTCAGCCGGAAGTTTCGCGGCGAATGCGAACTCGGCTACGGCATACAACAGTTCATCGGTCGGGAGTGGATATCAATGGACCGGGACGGATGGGCAACAGCTCACGATTACCTTCGGAACCCAGAATGGCGGGTTTAGTGCCGACCGTACCGTGCAAGCGGCTGGTCTGATGCTGTTGAATTTCGGAAGCGCCTACCCGGAGGTCACGGTGACCTATTTCGATGCGGTGGAGGGAATTCTATCAACCCAAAACTTTACCGGAGGCCCGGATACCCAAGGGACAGGCAACGGCGGAGATTTCTTCACGAGTTATATCAGTAGTTCCTCCAATATCGCGAAGGTGACGATCGACATCACGCGCGATGCTGGGACCTCGCAAATTGCCCTCGATGCCTTGAGCTTTGTTTCCGGAATGGGAGTAGAACCGGCACCCGGAGCCACGGTGGGATTTGATGCGGTTGATGAATACGGGGCGCAGTTTAGTAACACCCTCTATCGCGAGTCCGCGGGTGGAGGTCTGGACGGCACGACGGGCATTGCTCTTGATAATCTTGGCGTGAGTTCCTTCGATGGTTCGGAGGCCGAGTGGTTGCCTGCAAATACCTTTGTGAGCGGCGCGAAGTTCACGGTCGGGACATTTTTCCAAGCAAGTAATCTCGGGGCAAGCGGGCAGCTCCTTCGTCTGGGTCTCACCAATGGAGGTGCTGATAATTACGCGGGTCTTCCTTTTGTCTCGCTTGAACTCACCGGTAGCGGAGCACGGTTTGTTGTTCGAGGCGGGGGCACGAACGAGCCGCGCGATCCCATCCCTTTCGCTCTTCAGACTGATGAGTGGTACTACTTTGAAGCGACGTTTACCCGCATAGGGAATGGCACTGAGGTCGCGGTGAATTACGAAGCAACTGTCGCAGAGGCATCATCGGATGGAGTCATCGGCAAGGTCGTTCGGAACTATCAGGTCTTAGGTCAAACGGGGGGGCATCTCGTTACCGGAGGCACTGCGGGGAGCGAATTGAACGGGAGTATTTTCGGGGGATTCAAAGGGCACGAGGCCTTACCCGCTTCTGCGGCCGTAATCGATAATTTCTTCGTCTCTAGTGCCGGGCTCTCGATGCTCTCACCGATCTCACGGGTGATCGTGCCACCGGAACTCAAGGTCGTAGAGGTGAAGTTTGTGGGCGAGGAGTTACACCTCGATCTCGTCGGCTTTGATCCCTTTAAGCAATACCTTCTAGAGCGCACCGAGAATCTTGCGGCAGGATTCGAAACGGTCATTGGCGACAGATACTTCCCGAGTGCGGGAGCGGGAACCTTAGTCGATCCAACTCCTCCAGCCAATGCCGCTTTCTATCGCGTCAAGGAACTTCCCGCGCCCCGACCAAACATCGTTCTCATCCTCATGGATGATTTTGGCTATAATGATATTGGCGTGCAGACGTCACCAGATCCCTTGGACTATTATCCGAATTCCGGCCCAACACCGAAACTAAATATTTTCAATCCAGACGCCGACCTTCCCGAGCCAAACGAAGCAAGATTACTGACTCCGATCATCGATACGATGGCGGCGGAGGGAATGCGTCTGACCTCATTCTATGCTTCCTCAAAATGCTCTCCGACCCGCGCCAGCCTCCTGACCGGGCGCTATGATCGTCGCGTCGATGTCAACTTTGTCTTCTGGCCTGATGGCAGAAACGGGGGAGGTCTCAACACGCACGAAGTGACATTCCCTGAGACCTTACGAGAGCTCGGCTACGCGACGGCGCTGATCGGGAAGTGGCACCTTGGGTATCAGATCGCGGCGCCGAGTCCTTTCCAGTTGATGCCTCGTCGTCACGGTTTCGAAGAGTTTTACGGACTGCCCCACAGTAACGGGATGAGCGATCTCGCCTTGGTCGAGAACGAGACCATCCTCGACCCTGATTTTAGCACCCCTGCCGAACAGGCCCAACTCACCTGGCGGTATACCGAGGAGACCTTGGACTTCATCAACCGCCAAACGGCAGCGGATAAACCATTCTTCGTGATGCTTTCCCACACCATGCCGCACATCCCGGTGTATCCTTCTGATCAGGCGTTCCTAAATGAAGACGGGAGCACCTGGCCGAAATTCGAAGGGGCGAGCGGCGTGAGTTCTTACTACGACATCGTGATGGAGTCTGATCATTCGGTGGGCCGCATTCTCTCCCGGCTCGAGGCGCTCGGGATCGACGACGAAACACTTGTAATCTTCACCTCGGATAACGGTCCGTGGACACGCCTGAGTGATCCCAACCTTTTGGATCGATCCGTTGGGAGTGCCTATCCACTGCGGGATAGCAAGCTGACCACGTGGGAGGGCGGCTGCCGCGTTCCCTTCATCGCGCGTTGGCCAGGTGTGATTCCGTCGGGAGCGGTCTCGGCGGAAACGGTTGGGATGGTCGATCTCTTTCCAACCTTCATCGGTCTGGCCGGTGGGAGTCGTCCGCTGGAACGCACGCTCGATGGGATCACGCTGCAACCACTGCTGTCAGATGAGCCGGGTTGGACTCAAGCCCGGAGTGCCTACGCCCTCTTTGAGCAAAATACCGGCACTCTCGGTGCGGTCATCAAAGATCAATGGAAGTTGCGCGACGGCAAACTCTACAATCTCGTCACAGACATTCAAGAGAGCAGCGACCTGGCCG
>Ga0222650_1001141_pt1 | contig 14918 bp, 11 predicted proteins | sample AntAcemetagen367_FD_179820 | JGI IMG/M metagenome (GOLD analysis project Ga0222650, IMG submission 179820) | Saline water microbial communities from Ace Lake, Antarctica - #367 | ecosystem: Environmental > Aquatic > Non-marine Saline and Alkaline > Saline | place: Antarctica: Ace Lake...
GGAAGGGATGGCGGAGAAGATACTCGGCGAGGCGTTTGCGACCGGGGGCGTCGTGGGCGGGAATGGGTTGTTCGCCGCCGTGGTGGATGTCGAAGCCGGAGTGTTTCCAGGCGAGGAGATTGGCGAGTTTGGAGGGACTGATAAGTTTGGCGTCGCGCAGGGCGTGAAGGAAACGGTGGCGGAAGAGTTCGATGGTCGGACCGAGGTCTTCGGCGGGAATGCAGTGGAAGCGGCCGTCGGGGGTGAAGAGTCCGTCGGCGGCAAGGACATGGAGGTGGGGGTGGAAGACGAGATAGTCGTCCCAACCATGGTGAATGATTTGCCAAAGGGGTGAGGAGCGGGGGCGGCGGGGCTGGTAGATGGACGGCACAAAGAGTGTTCATAAGAACATTTAGGGTGCGGATCAAGGTCGAGAGTGATGGATCGGATATGAGAACGATCAGGAAGGGTGATCTAACCATGGCGTGGTGCAGGAGATGAGATCGTCCTTTCAGGGCTCTCCTATTTCCGCGTGGGGAACCCAGAGCGGCGGTCGTGCCTCCCTCTGCCCTGGGCTACGATAGATCTCCCGGTTGGGGTTTGAGAATATCATGCTCCTATTTGTGTGTGAAATTAGGAGGGCTGTGCTGTGCTGGTGTGAAGGTGGCCTTTGGGAAAGGGCTTCTTTGGCGGGAGGTGTCGTTCTGGGTAGAGTTGGATCGATTGGGTTAGCCCTTCGCTCGGCGTAACTCGTCGAGTTCTGCCAGGTCTTGGGGGCGAAGACGCCCGGATGGCCGGCCCCGCACGCTCCTTAGCTTGTCATGGCGGCGATGGGTGGGGCGAACTTGGTGAGGTCGATTCCTTCGACGGCTGCTTTGTATTCTTCTAGGGTTGGGGTGCGGCCTAGGACGGAGGAGAGGACGACGACGGGAGTTGAGGAGAGGAGGGATTCTCCTTTTTTGCGGTCGGAGTCTTCGACGACGCGGCCTTGGAAGAGGCGGGTCGAGGTGGCCATGACGGTGTCGCCTTTGGCCGCTTTTTCCTGGTTGCCCATGCAGAGGTTACAGCCGGGGCGCTCGAGATACATCATGTTCTCGTATTCGGTGCGGGCGGCACCTTTGGGATCGGTGTCGTTGAATTCGAAGCCGGAGTATTTTTGGAGCATGTCCCAGTCACCTTCGGCCTTGAGTTCATCGATGATGTTGTAAGTCGGAGCGGCCACGATGAGGGGGGCTTTGAAGACGACGGTGCCTTGCTGAGCTTCGAGGTTGCGGAGCATTTTGGAAACGATCTTGAAGTCGCCTTTGTGGACCATGCAGGAGCCGACGAAGCCGAGGTCGATTTCTTTTTGGCCTTGGTAGTAGGAGAGGGCGCGGATGACGTCGTGGGTGTAGCGCTTGGAGACGTCGTCGTTGTGGACGTCGGGGTCGGCGATCATGGGCTCGGTGATGAGGTCGAGGTCGACCACAAATTCGGCGCTGTATTTGGCGTTGGCGTCGGGGGTGAGGGCGGGTTTTTCGCCGGATTGGATTTCGGCGATGCGCTGGTTGGCGATGTCGATGAGGCCTTGGAGGACTTGGCCTTTGTTGTCCATGCCCTTGTCGATCATGATTTGAATACGACCTTTGGCGATTTCGAGGGACCCGATGAGGGTGTCGTCTTGTGAGATACAGATGGAGGCTTTGGCCTTCATTTCGGCGGTCCAGTCGGTGAAGGTGAAGGCTTGGTCGGCGGGGAGGGTGCCGATGTGCACTTCGATGACGCGTCCTTGGAAGATGTTATCGCCGAATTTTTTCAACATCTGCAGCTGGGTGGCGTGCACGACGTCCCGGAAATCCATGTGTGATTTGAGGTTCCCTTTGAAGGTGACTTTGACGGACTCCGGGATGGGCATGGTCGCTTCGCCGGTGGCGAGGGCGAGGGCGACTGTTCCGGAATCGGCTCCGAAGGCGACCCCTTTTGACATGCGGGTGTGGGAGTCTCCGCCGATGATGATGGCCCAGTCGTTCACGGTGAGGTCGTTGAGGACCTTGTGGATGACATCGGTCATGGCGGGATATTTCTCGTCGGGATCGCGCGCGGTGATGAGGCCGAAGTTGTTCATGAACGACATGAGTTTCGGAATGTTGGCCTTTGATTTGCTGTCCCAGACGGAGGCGGTGTGGCAGCCCGATTGGTAAGCGCCATCGACGATGGGCGAAATGATGGTGGCGGCCATGGCCTCGAGCTCTTGGGAGGTCATGAGGCCAGTGGTGTCCTGGGAGCCGACGATGTTGACCTCGACGCGGACGTCTGAGCCGGCGTGCAGGATGAGGCCTGGAGTGGTGCCGACGGCGTTTCTATTGAAGATTTTTTCGACAGCGGTGAGGCCTTGGCCTTCGTGCGAGATCTCCGTAGAAGGAGCGAAGACGGGGAGGAGTTCGGTACCGAGAGTCGCTGCGGCGAAGCTTTGAAGTTTTTTACCGAAGACGATGGCGTAGGAGCCTTTGGCTTTGATGAATTCGACTTTCTGCTCGGTGAGGGCGGAGGAGAGGTCGGTGAGTTCTTTGCCGTCTTGGGAGAGCTTTTTGTCCTTGGTATTGATGGTGAGGACGGAGCCGGTTTCGACCGAGTAGGTTTGTTCGAGGATGGGGTCTCCGTTTTCGTTGAGGATGGTCTTGCCATCGGCGTCCTTCTTTTTGACCCAGTTTTTGAGGTCGATGCCGATTCCGCCGGTCACGCTGACGGTCGTGAGGAAGATGGGTGAGATACCGTTGGTGCCGGCGACGATGGGGAAGATATTGACGAAGGGGACGTAAGGGCTGCCGGGTTTTCCGGTCCAGAGGGCGACGTTGTTAATTCCGGACATGCGTGAGGAGCCGACGCCCATCGTGCCTTTCTCCGCGATGAGCATGATGCTCTTGTCGGGGTGGATTTTCTTGAGGGCCTCGATTTCTTCTTGGGCGGTTTCGGTGATCAGGCATTTGCCGTGGAGTTCGCGGTCGGCGCGGGAGTGCGCTTGGTTCCCGGGCGAAAGGAGATCGGTGGAGATGTCTCCTTCTCCGGCGATGTAAGTGACGACCTCGATTTCTTCTGGAACGTCCGGGAGTGAGGTGAAGAATTCCGCTTTGGCGTAGCTTTCGAGAAGGTCTTTGGCGATGGTCGATCCGCTTTCGTAGGCGGTCTTGAGTTGCGCCATGTCGGCTTCGTAGAGGAAGACCTGGGTCTTGAGGACCTTGGCGGCTGCTTGGGCTGTTTCGAGTTGGTCGCTTAGGGCGAGGTCGAGGAGGACGCCGATGGAAGCGCCGCCTTTCATGTGGGAGAGGAGCTCGAAGGCGAAGGTGGGGGTGATTTCTTCGAGGATGCTGGTGCCGAGGATGATTTCCTTAAGAAAAGCGGCTTTTTCTCCGGCGGCGCTGGTGGTGCCGGGGAGGGTGTTGTAAATCAAGAAGTTGAGAGAATCTTTCCGGTGCTTGTGGTCGCGATCTCTGATCTGAGCGATGATCTCGGATATGAGGTCGGCGCCGTCAATGGGCTTGGGGTGCAGGCCTTGTTCTTTACGGTCTGCGATCTCTTGTAGGTAGTCTTGATAGAGGCTCATATTAGGCAATTCATTGAGTTGGGGGCTTTGGTCGCACGAACAAATTTTCTCCCCGTCGCTGCGGGCAAAAGATAGAATAGATTGGCGACAAGATGAAATCTTAATTTTTGAATTGAGGGCTTGAGTGGGGGCGTCTCACGCGGGGCCGCGGGGCTTGGTTGAGGGGAGGCTCACGCAAGGGCGCGGAGGTGCAGTGGTTTTTTTACTGGGCTGGTGTTTTTGGTTTTTGGGTTTTGGTTTGGGGAGGGCACTCTGGAGTGAGCCCTTCCTCGGGAGTGAGTGGTTCCATAAAAAAACCGGGCTTCTTGCGAAGCCCGGTTTTTTGGGAGTGAGTGGTTACTTGAAACGGTAGAAACCGTCGGGGTTGTGCATAAGATACACGTCCTTGGGGTTGCGACGAGGGAGGATCATGTAGGGATTTCCTTCGTTATCCACGGCGGGAACGAGGCCGTTTTGAATGGCGGCGCTGCGCGTGGTGGTCACCTCCGATTTTTTGGCGTCGGGGTTTTTGAGGAGGGCAGTTTCGTGAATACGGGTGACGACGTGGTCGGCCCATTTGAGTTTCACGGCGTCATCGCCAAATTCGGTCCAGTCACCGGAGACGGTCTTTTTATACATCATTTCGATGAACTCTTCGGAAGTGATTCCCATTTTTCGTGCGATGGGGTCGGCGAGGCGGGCCCACCATCTTTGGAGGTCTTGGACATTTTCCTTTTGCTCGGTGAGGTTCATGCTGGAGAACATGAAGCTCTGGGAGATCTGGTGGTGGAGAATGATGGCATTTGGGTAGACGAAGGAGCGCTCGGCCAGGGTTGTGACGGTTGCGGCCATGGAGGCGGCGAAGGATTTGACAACCACGTAGACGGGTGCGTCCGAGCCTTCCATCGCTTTGAGGATGCGATATCCGGCCATGACGGAGCCTCCGGGTGAGTCGTCGATCACGATGAAGATAGGCTTCTTGGGGTCCTTGTTGTTGAAGTAATTGATGCGCTCGGTGACACGGTCGGCGAGGTTGCTGGTGACGGGGCCGTTGAAGGGGATGCGGCGGTCAGAGACGACGAGGGTGCCATCTTTCTTAAGCGGGTCTTCGAGATATTGGGGTTTCGCGTTGGCGTAATCATCGCGCTTTTCCTGGGTCTCGATTTCTGAGATCTCAGCCATGAGTTCGCTGGTTTTGAGCGAGGAGTTGGTCTGGAGGACCTTGAGCTTGTTGACGAGGTGTTCGGCTTCGAGTTTGGCGAGGGTGGTTTCACGGGTGAGACGTTCCTTTTCGATCTCGTACTTGGCAATGATGTCGCCGTGCTTGGAATTTTCCTTGGCCGCGGCGAGGGCCATCGTTTCGCTCAGGAGTTCCTTTTCAAGCTTGAGACGGGCGATTTCGGAGCGGATTTCGAGGGTTTCGAATTTTTGCTTCTCGGTCGCGAGGGCGTTGAGGATGGCGAGACGTTCTTGCTCGGCTTTTGCTTTCTCGATTTCGGGGTCGGAAGGCTTATCAGTCGCCGGTTCGACGTCTTTCTCGGGGACTGTGACAGCGGTGGGAGAGGCTGTCGCCGCGGCGATCACCTTACTTATTGCGCTAGATGGCGCCGAAGGTTTTCTCTCGATGGCCTTCTTCGCTTTCTCAGCCTCGCGCTCTTTCTTTTTAGCGTTGGCTTTGTCTTTACGGTCTTTTTCGTCGGGCTTGGCCTGGGCGGCTTCTTCGACAGCGGGCTTCCTAGGATCGGCCGGTTTCTGAGCGGGTTCGGCGTGAGCGCCGAGAGTCAGAAGGGCCGCCAAAGTCAGGGTTTTCTTTAGCATGACAAGATAACGACACCGAGAGAGTCGCTTATCAATCTTTTTCAGAAAATCAGGACTGAGCGGCAGCGCGTTTGGCCTTTTGGCGTCGGCTCAGCACGATGAAGAGGAGAATCATGGTGAGGATGAAGATGACGGCGCCGAGGGCGACGAATTGCTTGGCCTTGGTGGCCATGGCATTTGATTCCTCTTTGATGCTGGGCGGGGTGGCATCGGGCGCGTAAGCGAAGACGAGGGAGCCATCTTTCATGGAAAGGGAGGTGAGTTTTTTGAGAGTTTGGAGGAGAGCGGGAGGATTCTTGGGATCGTCGTCGACTTGTTTTTCGAGTTCGCCGGAGATGAGGAAGCGCGAGATGCTCGAGAAGAGTTCTTCGGGAATCTCACCTTTGGAGGGTTTGATTTCGGAAAGGTTGAGGATGAATTTGCCATCGGTGAGGAGGGGGGTGCCGGTGAAGGTTCCGTTGAGGTTGTTATCGCGTGATTCGATCTTGAGGGGGCCGCGAACGAAGCTGGGGAGTTTTGAGGTAGAATTGAAAGGAAGGTGAATGGTGCCGGTGATTTCGGAGTCGGTGATTTTTTCGAAGTGGAATTGGCCTCGGTAGTTTGTGAGGAGATCGAAGTGGGCGATGGCGAGGTTGAGATCGAGCGCGGAGAGGGCGAGGTCGGCGGGTCGTTCGTTTTGGACTTCGTGGTCGAAGTGGCGGAGGCGGTTGACGAGTGAGTTGAACTCACTTTCGTGATTTTTGGGATCGGCGATGGTGGTGGGTTGGGGATCTACGACGGTGAAGGTTTTGTAGGCGTCGGTTTGTTTTTTGACGCTGTATCCTGCGGAGGCGATGAGAACGAGGACGACGACGGCCATCACGATAAGGATGAGACAACCGGCGAAAGGGGAGCGCGGGGCGTCCTGGGGAGCGGGATCGGGATCTGGCACGGGGGCGGTTTGGCATTTTGGGACAGGGAGATCAATTGATTTGAGGCTTGGGACGAGAACTTGGGACGTCGGACTTTCAATTTGGGGTTGTTGAATGCTTGTTTGGGTTGGGCATTCTGGAGTGAGTCCTTCCTTGGGGACTTGGTTTTGGGGGGTGGGAGGACTAGAGTTTCGGTATGGAAAGTGGGAGGGGGACGATTATTCGGCTGACGAAGCTCACGGATACGAGCCTGATTGTCCATTGGATGAGTGAGGAGGCGGGTTTGATCAAGACCGTGGCAAAGGGGGCGCTTCGGGCGAAGAGTGGTTTTTCGGGGAGGCTGGATCTTTTTGTGGAGGCGGAATTTGAGTGGATCCGGAGTAAGAGGGGGGAGCTTCATGCGTTACGGGAGGTTTCGGTGGTGAATTTTCGGGAAGGACTGCGGAAGAGTTATTGCGATGCCTTGGTGGCGGCTTATTTTGGACAGTTGCTAGAATTGGTGTTGGAGCTAGATCATCCGGAGCGTGAGATGTGGGATCTGCTTGGGAGAGGGTTGGGGCATTTGGCGGTGGCGGGGGCGAGTCGGCGGGCCCTCTTTCACTATGAGCGGGAAGTGGCGCGAATTTTGGGATTGGGGAAGGGGGCGCACTTGGGGATTTTACAGGTTTACGGGAAGCTTCCTAAATCGCGTGACCACTGCCTTGAACTTCTGCCGCAAAAGTGAGAGAACTTCTTGCTCACGATCGTTTGTGAGTTTCTGCCATGCCATCTGCCACTGAATCCGCGCTCTCTAAACTGGAAAAATTTCTTGCTAAGCCTTTGCATGAGTCGGGCGAGGAGGAGTTGCTGGAGCTTGCTGATGATGCCGTGCAGAAGGCGCGCGAAGAGGCGGAGGTTGATTTGCTCTCGGGGCAGGATTTGGTGAGGGGGCTGGAATTGCGTGGTGATCTCCATCGGCAGTTAGGCCGGTATGATAATGCTCAGACTGATTACGAGGAGGCGCTTGCGCTGCTGGGATCGGCGACCGGGATGGATGAGGCGCTTGGCCGGGTGTGTGCCGGGTTGGCGGTGGTTCACGAGTTCACGGATGGGAACGATCTGGCAAAGTCATTTTACGAACGTGCGATTGCGGCGTATGAGAGCCTGACGCCGCCGGCCGTGATTACGGCCGCGGATTTGAGGAACAACTTGGCCTTTATTTATGAGGCGGAGGGGAACTTCGATAGTGCCGAGACTTTTTTGCTGGCGGCGGTGAAGGCCTGTCATGGCAAACTGGGGCCGGATCATCCAAAAACGGCGGTCCTTTGTAATAATGTCGGCACGCTTTATTTTAAGGCCGGGCACGATGAGCAGGCTGGTCAAATGCATGAGATGGCGCTGCAGGCTCGGACGAAACTTTACGGCGAGGTGCATGTCGAGACGGCACAGACACACGGGAATTTAGCGCTGGTGAGGGTGCGCAGCGGAGACGTGAGCGGAGGGCTCGCGCACTTTGAGAAAGCGCTGACAGGATTTGAGTCGGATCTGAATTCCTCGGGGGATGATTATGAAATCGTGGGCTTAAATTACCGCGATGTTTTGGAGTCGATGGGCGATGATCGCGCGGTGGCCGCTTTGGATGATCGGCTAAAGGACCACGGTTTTAGCTAGTTGCGGTTCGATTGCTTGGTGGGCCATTTTTGGCCGGTAAGCCACCCGTGGATAATTTCGGGATTGCGGGTGAAGTTACCGGTGACGCGGTAGCTGGAGCGCTGGAGGCTGCCGGCGTTATCGCGGTCTTCATCGACGACACAATAAGGAGAGGCTCCGGAGGAATGGATGAAACGGATGCCGCCGGATTCCGGGACAAAGAGGAAGGCGACGTGGTTATCGAGTCCGACGATGCGGATTCCGGGACCGTCGTCGGTGACTTGAGTGACGAATTCATCGTAATCGAGTCCAGCGCTGATGGTCATCTTTTTTCGGGGCATGAAGGTGCCGATGATACCTTGGGACGGTTGTTGGGCGAGGCGGAATCGTTCGACTCGAAAGCCGGCATCGCGGAGGACGGTGGAGACAAAATATCCGCAGGCGATTTTGCCGGAGCCGGGGGTTTTGCAGGTGCCATTGAAGTCCCATGGCGTGCCGAGCCAGCACCGCATCATTTCGGGAAGGGTGTCTTCGAGGGTCGCCTGGCTTTCGGTTATGACATCGGAGATTTCCCGGGCGGTGCGGGCTTGGGCGTAGCGGTCGGCGAGATCGAGGCGCTTTTGATCGAGTGCGGTGATCAGTTCTTGGTAGCGATCGGGATCAGGGCGGGGAGTTTCCTCCGACGGGGGAGCGGGGTCGAAGTGCTCTTGGTAGAACGAGAGGAGGGGCGTGCGGTATCGCCAACCGGCGTAGGCGCTACCGACGAGGATGAGGACTATGAAAATTCGCCTGAGTTTTTTCATCGGTGTCCCTTGTTAACCGACTCGGAATGAATCACCATTCTAACTTTAAAGAAACGGTGGCATTACGTCCGGGCATGTTCTGGCCGGAGCGGTGGATACGGTCGTCCTCATCGATGAGGTTTTCGAGTGCAAGATTGAGTTGAAGGGCTTCGGGGACCTGCTTTTTGGCTGTTCGCCATCCTGCCATGAGGCGTGGGCAAGGAGTCACCAACTGGAGTGGAATTGCCAAGTGGCCTGAGCCTCAAATCCGAAAATGAAACCGTCGCTCCCGTTGGTGGTGCGGCCACCGAGGCCATCCTCGATGCGGATAATGCCGTCATTGATGAAGGGGTAGTAGCCGGAGCGTTCGAGTAAGCGTTCTTGATTGTAGTCGCGCTGGAGGTCGGAACCGGGGGTGGTTAAGGAGTGGCCGTGGGTCCAACCGGGGGTGTTGGTGGTATTGTGCCACTGGCTGATATCGCTCTGATTGAGGGTGTCGATGGCTTGGCCACCTCAGTATGTCAGGAGGGCTGAAAGACGATTGCGAACGTGAGGTTCTCAGACGAAAAAACCGCATCAGCGGAACGCTTCGCGGTCTTTGCTCTCTTGTGAAGGGGCCTTCCCTTTTACTCCATGGCTTTGGCCTCGATGGCGGCGGTGTATTGCCGCTCCTCTTCGTGCGAGTGAATGCGGAGGTTGACTTGCACCCCTTCGCGCTCGGCGGCCGCTTTGACGAGGCTGCGGATGGTGGAGGCGGTGAAGCCTTGTCGACCGATCAAAGTGGCGACATCCGGTTGGCTGAGGACGAGGCGGAAGTTGACCTTATTATCGCCGGAGTTTCCGATGCGAAGTTCGGCGAGCTTGGGGTCGCTGATGAACTGCAGGGCGATGTATTGGATGAAGTCCTTGATCTGAGAGGTGATTTTTTCCATGATGTAAAGTTTTGCAGGAGTGTGGTGGGCGCAAGCGGGAATTGGAAGTTTGAAGTTTTGAGTTTTAAGTTGGAGAATTTCGTTCGAGTTGTTTTGGCGGGCTTGAGACTCGTAAAGATGCGGTGAGATCTTGAGCGCAAAGATGGAGGTGCGGTTCAGGAAAGATTGGAGAACTTTGGTGGGGCCGATCTGATAATCGCCATCGGGAACCCAAGAAGATTCTGCGTGGATGGCGGTGGAGTATTACCGGTAATACGGAAGTGGGCTTCCGAGGATTTAGAATTTCACGGCGAGGCCGGTGGTGAGGGTGGTATCGTCTTCTTGGCGGCCCGCGGCGGGGGTATTATCGAAGGTCCAGGAAGCCGCGATACGCCAAGCGATATTCGGGGTGAGGTCGGTATCGAGGTAGGCGTTGGCGGTGAGGATGGCGTTGTCGCTTTCGCTTGGATCCAGGATGATCCCGAAGTTTTGATTCAGGGTGAGACGATCACTGAGTTCCCAGGTGAATTTCTGGGCGGTGGTGAGGGAGAAAAAATCGTCTGAAACACCGCCGACTTCCTCAAAGGTGACACTGGGTCCGGCCTCGATGCTGAGGGTGACTTCATCGTTCTTGATCAGGTAGTAACCGAGCGAAGTCGTCGGGGTGATGCGGTAGCTGACATCAGCGACATCATCACGGAAGTATCCCATAGCGGTGCCGAAGAAGAATTTTTCGTCGAGGAAGCGGTTGTGCTGGGCGCTGGCGCGGAGGGCATCGGCGCTGGTGTCACCATCGTTCTCACTGTAGCTGGAGTTGGCAGCGAGGAAGGTTTCGTGCGTTTTTTGGCGATAGGAACTTTCTGCGCTAAGTCCGAGGAAGAGGCTATCGGAGTTTCCCTGAGCGAGGGAAACGGTCAGTCCAGAGGTGGTGGACCAACCCATTTGGATGGGTTCGGGATCGCTGCTGGTTGGTTTCAGGGTCATGCGGCCTGATTCATCCGCTGCGGGGAATCCACCGAGGGCGTATGAAAGTCCGGTGAGGAGGATGAGGTCGTCTTCTCCTTGTCCGGAGGCGGGAGTGTGATCGAATTGATAGCGGATGGAGTTGCGCAGGGCCCACTCCTTGGTGAGGAGAATGTCGAAGCCGGCCTCGGCGACGAGGAGACGATTGTCGAAATGACTGGCCTCAGGAGTGAGGGTAAGGGACTGCCAGATCTTGGAGCGTTTGCTGAGTTTGTGCTCGAGGCGCTGGGCGAAGCGGAGGGAAAGGTAGTGCTCACTGAGGCCGCCTTGCTTTTCCCAAGTGTAGCCGGGGCCGGCTTCGAAGGAGAGCTTGGTGGTGCCATTTTTGAGGAAGTAGTAACCGAGGGTGAGACCGGCATCGAGGCGGTAATCGAGGTCGGCAACCTCGTCGGTGAGGAAGGTTCCGAAGCTTCCAATGAAGAGGCGGCCGTTGAAGAGGTGGTTGTATTGGCCGAAGAGGCGGAAGCTGTTGGTGGTGGCGGTGCCATTGTCTTCGGAAGAGAAAAGGTCGGCTCCGAGGTGGCCTTCGTTCGTGTTTTTGGCGTAGGTCCCGAGGAGTTGAAGGGAGTAGGTGAGGTTGTCGGCATTCCCCTTGGCGATGCCGAGGCTGGCGGCGCCGGTCACATCCCAGGGAGATCTGGGAGCGGGTGAAAGTGGGAGGAATTTGAGAAAGTCACCTGCCGATGCGGAATCGGCGAAGGAAGGGGATAAGGTGAAAAGTGCGAGCGTGGAGCGGAGCGTGAGCGGTATTAGGGTCATCAAAAATCAGGTCTGGCGTGGCGGAAGTTGGTGAACTTTCGGGTAAGGTTCAATGTGATAATTGGATCGGCTTTGATGCTTGAAAAGGAAGAGTATTTCGACGATTACTTTGGAATGCTTCGAAAGTTTTTACCGCTCTTTGTTTTGGGCGTTCTCGGGATCATCCTGATGATTGCCTTCGTGGTTCAGGCTCCCTTCAAGGAGAATGAGGTGACGGGATCTTCCGCCAGTTTAGGGGAGCTGGTTGTTGTGGGGGAGAAAAAGGAGGTCTCTTTTCAGAAATCGATGCGGAAGAAGCTGAATGAATTAAGGCTCCCGGAGTTGAATTTGCATAATGCCACGATTGCAGAGACGGTGGAGTTTTTGCGTTTGCGGTTGATTGAACTTTCCGAGGAAGAAGAGCCCTCGAAACGGGGCCTTGGTTTTATGGTGACGGGAGACTGGAATGTGGATGAAGTTCGCGATGACAAATCCTTGGACGCAGGCGATGGCTTTGGGGATGGCGCTGATGTGAATTCCCAGTTGATCAGTTTGTCGGCCAAGGATATCGGAATCGCCGATGCTCTTGATCTGATCTGTGCAGAGGCGGGGTTGCAATGGATGGCGGACGAGGAAGCGGTGAAGATTCTGATGACTCCTTTAGATCCGGTTCGGAAAAAATTGGCTGAGATGCGGATTCCGAGATTTGAATTGGGGGATGAGAATCTCGAGGAGGCGATTGAGAAGTTGAGGAAGAGCCCTTACATAGATGATGAGAGCGGGGAGGTTGTGGATTGGGCGATGAGCTACGTCATCAGGTTTCCGATCAATTTCTCGGACGAACCTGAGTCGGTGGGGGGGGGAGTCACCTTACACCAAGAAAGTCTCACTCGTTGAGGAGGATGCCGATTTTCCGGGCCTTGATGATTATCCGGTTCGTAGCCTCACGTGATGGCAAGGTGACTTGCGAAAATTTCTACCGCTGTTTGTTCTCTGATTTCTGGGGTTGGCCTGGCGCTTATTTTCCTGACCGCGAGTCCGTTTTGGGCTGTTTGAGACTACGCAGAGGGATCGAGAGTTGTGTGCCGAGAACGCCCCATCGGGATCGTGGGTTTTCTGTGAACACGATGAGACTCAGAGAAAGGGGTTGATGACAGTCACTCCTCCGTAATTTTGGGCATGATTGAAGTCTTCGGAATAGAGGGCGGTGACGGTGGTGTCTGCTTGGGCTGCGGTGATGCGGGATTTCCGGTAGAGATGGTCGTCCAAGGTGACGATGATGTTTTTCACATTTTCACATTTTTTGCAAATTGGGATTGCTTGTGACTAAAGTTGGGGAGGACGATTTCGGCAATGCTGCGACATTTTGTCACCTTGTTTGTGCTGATCGCCTCGTTTGTGCTGATCGCCTTGGGCGAGGAGCAGTGGCTGCGGCGCAACAAGCACCGGTCATAAAATTCCCAACGAACGTCTCGCTCGACGCGTATGGTCTGTCGGGGCTGAAGAACTGGCGATTAAATAGGAGACTCTCTTTTGAGGCCATACGATTCGACTAAGAATCTCTGCGAGATCGCGAGATTGGCTAGCGGCGCTTTCCCTTGCCGCCACCGCCGAGGAGATCTTCGAGGCCGCCCATGTCATTCATGTCGGGCATGCCGCCTTTTCCCCCTCCGCCGCCCATGAGTCCGCCGAGGCCACCCATGCCGCCGCCTTCTCCGCCGCCCATGCCGCCGAGCTGTTTCATCATGTCCTTCATTTTCCCTTTGGACTTCATCATTTTCTGCATTTGCCCGAACTGTTTGAGGAGCTGGTTGACTTGCAGGATGGTGGTGCCGGACCCTTTGGCAATACGCTTGCGGTGGGTCGCTTTGATGAGGATGGGGCGGGTCCTTTCTCTTTTGGTCATGGAGAGCACGATCGCTTCCATTTTCTTGATGCGACCTTCATCGAGTGCTCCGGTGGGGAGCTGTTTTTTCATCTGACGAAAGCCGGGGAGCATCCCGAGGATGCCCTCGAGTGGTCCGAGGCTTTGGATCATTTTCATCTGATCGAGGAAGTCGTTGAAGTCGAACTTGCCGGACTGCATTCGCTTGGCAGCGGAGAGCGCTTTCTTTTCGTCGATCTTGCCGGCGACCTGCTCGACCATGGAGACGACGTCCCCCATGCCGAGGATACGGTCGGCCATGCGGTTGGGGTGGAATTCCGCGAGGTTTTCCATCTTCTCGCCTTCACCGATATACTTAATGGGCTTGCCGGTGACGGCGCGCATTGAGAGGGCGGCGCCACCGCGGGCGTCACCATCGAGCTTGGTGAGGATAATGCCGGTGATCCCGATTTCGCGGTCGAAGGTTTGCGCGACGGAGACGGCTTGCTGACCGGTGGCGGAGTCGGCGACGAGGAGGGTCTCGCCAGGGTTGAGGAACTTGTGGAGCTTTTTGAGCTCGTCGAGAAGATTGGTATCGAGTTCCTGGCGGCCGGCGGTGTCGAAGATGACGACAGTGCCGTCCTGGTCTTTCGTCCACTTGAGGGCGCGCTTGGCGACTTTGACGAGGTTGGTCTCGCCTGGTTCGGGCGTGAAAACGGGGACACCAACTTGCTCGGCGAGTTTGGCGAGTTGATCGATGGCGGCAGGACGGTAGAGATCGAGCGCGACGAGGAGGGGGCGGCGGCCTTCGTTTTTCAGGCGGAGGGCGAGCTTGGCGGCAGTGGTGGTTTTACCGGCACCGTTGAGACCGCAGAGGAGGACGTAGCCTGGAGAGTTGAGATTGATGGGGGCTTGGTCGCCGCCGAGGAGGGAGGTGAGTTCGTCCTGGAAGATTTTGACGATCTGCTCGCCGGGTTTGACGGACTTTAGAACGTCCGCGCCCTGGGCTTGTTCCTTAACGCTGGCGATGAAGTCTTTGACGACGCCGAGTTCGACATCAGCTTCGAGGAGGGCAAGGCGGACGTCGCGGAGGGAGTCGGCGATGTTCTTTTCGGAGATTTTTCCGACACCCCGGAGGTTCCGGAAAGTTTTGTCGAGGCTGTCAGCGAGATTGGAAAACATGGTGTGACCATAGTCAGGAGGACCGGGACTGCAAGAGTGAGGCGAGGGAGATTTGAGATTTGAGATCGAAAGAGTGAGATTTAAAGGATAAATGGGGGCTCGGTTGGGTGAGGAGCTCGGGAGAGACGCCTTTCCGTGGGAAATTGAGGGTGATTTTGTAGTGGCGGGGTGGCGGGTTTTTTCCGATGAATGTCTTTGTGATGACTAAATTTTTGATTTTAGGAAACCTCTCGAGTTGGCTTGTGCTTCTTTTGATTGTGGCGGTGCTAGTGGGGCTCGTTTTGTTTTTCACGGTCGGCCAATACAACGGTCTGGTGAAGTTGCGGAACCGTTTCCGCAATGGCTTCGCGCAGATCGATGTGCAGTTGAAGCGGCGGCACGATTTGATTCCCAATCTTGTTGAGACGGCGAAATCGTATATGAAGCACGAGAAGGAAACGCTTGAGGCGGTGATTCAGGCGCGCAATGCGGCGGAGTCGGCACGCTCGGGAATGTCACCAGACAATGCGGGAGATATGGGGA
>Ga0222650_1001145_pt1 | contig 14842 bp, 9 predicted proteins | sample AntAcemetagen367_FD_179820 | JGI IMG/M metagenome (GOLD analysis project Ga0222650, IMG submission 179820) | Saline water microbial communities from Ace Lake, Antarctica - #367 | ecosystem: Environmental > Aquatic > Non-marine Saline and Alkaline > Saline | place: Antarctica: Ace Lake | collected...
GACGCCTATGTATGGGGCGGCGATCCGAATGATCATATCTCCGACGAGCTCCTTCTCTTGAAAAACAGCAAAGACCCTGCCGGTCCCCACCGGAAGTCCTATCTGCGCTTTGACCTGAGTCAACTCGGTGATCGTGAGATTCAAACCGCCGAGCTGAGCCTGAGATTCGTCCCGACAGGATGGGGCCTCGCCTCTCACGTGGGTGACTCCGAATTTCAGGTTTATGGAATCACCGACGATTCATTCGACGACTGGTCCTCCGAAACAATGGACTGGGAATCCGCGCCCGCCAACGATCTCAGCAACGGAACCGGCCTCCTTCCCGAAACCGCGACTCTGCTCGGAAGCTTTCAACTCCCTCAGGGAATCCAGTCCGGCACCTTTGGGATTCGTGGCGACGCGCTGAAGCAATTCCTCAAAGCCGACTCAAATCAACGTGCCACCCTCGTCGTCGTCCGCACCACGATGGAAAATCGCGGCGGCGGCATCGTCCACGCCTTCGCCAGCGCGAGGCATTCTGGTCTTCCCGCCCCGAGTCTTTCGGTGAAGCTGCGGTAGCCTCAAAAGAAGACTGCGGGAAATTGATTTCCATTCCGGTTTTCAAAGCGTAATTCGGACTTGCCTGAACGCCTCAGCAGCGTTTGCTCTCCCCAGATGTCAGTTTCCTTTCAGCCCCGCTTTCTCTCCTACCCGAATGCCTCCGCCGTTGCCTCGAATTTCGGCACTCCGGTCTATGTCTACGATGAGACAACATTGGAGGCTAACGCCGCCGACGTTCTCGCTTTTCCGAACGCGTTCGGACTCACCGCCCGCTATGCGATGAAGGCGGCACCCAATGCGGCGATCCTGAAACTCTTCGCGGCAGCCGGACTCCACATGGATGCTTCCTCTGGTCACGAAGTGCGTCGCGCTATGGCGGCAGGAATTGCTCCGGGAAAGATCAGCCTGAGCGCTCAGGAAATCCCTGATGATCTCGGTGCGCTTCTCGATCTCGGCATTCATTTCAATGCCTGCTCGCTGAGCCAGTTGGAGCGCTTTGGCCAACTCAAGCGCGGCTCAAATGTCGGCATCCGTTTCAATCCCGGCGCCGGTTCCGGAGGAAACAATCGCACCAACGTCGGCGGTCCTTCCTCCAGCTTCGGAATCTGGCACGAGTGGATTCCGCAAATCAAAGCGCTTCTCGAAGCCTATGAGCTGACCGCGACACGCATTCACACCCACATCGGCTCGGGGAGCAATCCAGAGGTCTGGCTCAAGGTCGCGAAAATGAATTTCGACCTTGTTCGCCAATTTCAAGACGTCGTGACCCTGAATCTAGGCGGCGGGTTCAAGGTCGCGCGGATGCCTGATGAAATCGCAACCGACCTTCAAGTCGTCGGTCAGCCGGTGAAGGAAAAGTTTGAAGAATTCGCTGCCGAAACGGGTCGTGAAATCCATCTCGAAATCGAACCCGGGACTTTTCTCGTCGCCAACGCCTGCGCCCTCCTCGCCTCGGTTCAGGATGTCGTCTCGACAGGAGACGAGGGCTACCATTTCATCAAGCTGAACGCCGGCATGACCGAGTTGCTCCGTCCCTCAATCTACGGCTCGCAGCATCCGATCCATCTTTTGCAGGAGAAGGAAAAACCGGAAACCAGGGACTACGTCGTCGTGGGTCATTGCTGTGAATCCGGAGACATCCTGACTCCCGCACCGGGCGATCCTGAAGTGCTTTCGACCCGCGAGCTTCCCGTCGCAGCGATCGGTGACTACTGCGTCATCGACGGCTCCGGAGCCTATGCCTCATCAATGACGCCGAAGCATTACAATTCCTACCCGGAAGCGGCCGAAGTCATGCTGAGCAAAGACGGAACACCGAATCTCATTCGCCGCCGTCAAACCCTTGAGGACATCTGGGCGAACGAAGTGGTGCTTAAGCCTCTATCGAAGTGAGGAAAAAAGCTGGGATAGTTTGTCGCTCTGACTGCAGTCCGAGAGCGGCTACTATTCCGTCTTCCCTGCTAAGTAAGCCACGAGATCTGCGAACTCCACCAACGAAAGCGCATTGGCCAATCCGGGCGGCATCATCGAGGTTGGCAAGTGCTCTTCATGCTCGACGTCTCCGGCCTTTAATGTCGTAACCTGACCGGCCATGTCCCTGAGCTTCATCAAGTCGGTGTTACTTTCGGTGACGAAGCCTACATGCATCGTTCCATCTTTCATCTTCACCTGAGCGGTTTGAAATCCTTGCGAGATCGTGTCGTTCGGACGCAAGATCGCGGTCGCGATCTGTTCACGATTCATGATTGATCCGATTTGCCCCATGTAAGGCCCAAGCGCGGGCCCTGTGTTTGTAAGCGCGTGACAGGCAACGCAACCCTGCTGGGCGAACAGCTTTTCCCCCTTGCCGGCATCTCCCTTAATCTTCTCGAGTGAGAGAATAACATCTTCAATCGGAGTCGAACCAACGGCTCCTTTTTGAGCCTGAATCTTCGCAAGATCGACGGTTGGCATCGCCTCTTCCTCAGCCTCTTCGATCAAGGTTCCCAGCGCCCCAATTCCCATGCGCATGCGATCATTCAGGGACGCGAGCAACTCCAACTCGTCAACATCAGCACCGCTTAATTCTTCAGCAAAGATCGCCGCAATTTTAGGCGACGCCTCCCACTGGATTGACTTGTAATACGGACCGCGCGTGTCCGGTCGAGTCGTCCACCACCAACTGCCATCATAAGGCGCTTCTTTTTGGTATAGCCTCGACAGTGTCGTGAGGAGAGCAGTCCGCTGCTCTCCCTCCGCTTTCTCAAGCGCTGAGACGAGCCCCTCAACGGCCTCATCCGAGTGCAAGTAGGAAAGCGCCCACAACGCAAGATCCTGACTCGACGTTCCCACCGCATCGAGGCAGGCCTGAACGTCGCCAAGGCGCACCAGAGAACGCACCGCGAGATGGGGAATCACGACCTCTGCATTCGGAGTCGAGTGACGCGGGCTTGCGGAAACCCCGGCTCCGCCTTCGCCAGGCGAAACGGTGGAGACAAAAAAGTCAATCGAGCCATCTTTCGGGTTTGAATCCGCTTTCGTTCCGCCGGTCTCGAAGTTCACCGCGTTGGCCGGCACTTCATAAACGACCGTCGCCGGCGCCGTCATCGTCAACACCGTTTTCGCCAACTTCTTCGTCTTTTTGGAAATCGCGGAGCCGTCCGGATTTTTGTCGATGAATACCTCACCTTGCACTGGACCGAGCGTGGCCAATGAAATCGAGGAACCGTCGGCGAGAGCAAATGCAGCATCGAGAAGGGCGAGGTGAGAGGCTTCCCCAACCGCATTGGTCTCGGCAAGATTCAGGTAAATTTTCTCTCCCGGCTCAACCTCCAATTTTGCGACGGTTCTCCGATTCCCCTTGATCGTATCGAGTTGAGTCGAAACAGCACGGCTCGCGGCTTCCGGTTTTTCGTAGGCAACGGCAAGGAGAGCCCCGGCCGCTTCCACCTTGCCAAGACGCCCCAGTGCCACCGCTGCGGCCGCCCGTTCACGAGCAGTTCCTTCATGAAGCGCTTTCGCAAACGGCTCAACCGGAAGGTCCGCACCCGCAAGCCGCTCGAGCCGATCCGTCGAAGCCCGGAGCGCAAACTCGCGCAGATCCCCGCCCCCCTTTGCAAGGATCATGACAGGATCAGTTTCGATCTGGGCAAAGGTATAAAACGCGGCGACTCGCGCCTCCAGAGAGTTTGAAGGTTCTTCAAAAATCTGCGTCAAATGCGGGATCGCTTCCGCCGCGCCTTCGCGGGAAAGAAGCTCCTGCTGCGCATACAATCGAGTCTTATCACTTTCCGATCCTAACAAAGCAGCGAGCGATTCCAAATCCAGTCGGGGAAGCTCCGGCGCCGTCTCGTATTTCCAATCCTGCGGCACAACTCTCACGAGATACCCTTTTGATTCATCGCCTTTGAATCCAGCCCCATCCCAGGCGCTGAGAAACATCTGCCCACTCGGATCGACGTCGAGATCGGAAACCTGCGACACCTCGACAAACTCCTCTTGCTGCTGGACGAAGCTCGGCCCATCAGGCTTGAGGCGGTGCAGATAGACGGCTTTGCGACCCCAGTCTGCCATGAGCGGCTGTTTGTTGTAATGCGACGGCCAGGTCGGCTCGTCAAGGAAAAGCGCCCCGACTCCGGAACCGCCGCCCACATCTTCCAGCGCGGGGAGGATCTCTTCGGCGAAGTTGATAAACAGTCGAGGGTAGCCGTACTCGCCCGTCTGGATGTGATGCGTAAACCGCACGTTCCAGCCGCCTCCATCGTTCGTGTTCCCCCGGGTAAAGAGGTTCATGAAAGGATCAATCGCCACGTCGTAGATGTTGCGCATCCCGCTGGTGTAGAGTTCCATTTCGGAGCCATCGGGGCGAACCCTGACAATGCCACCTCCGAGCAGCGTTAGTTTCGTCCCGTCCGTTCCAACGGCATCGGCGAATCCGAAATCACCGATCGCAATGTAGATCCACCCGTCGATTCCGAGCTGAATTCCATTCGTCGAGTGATCCGTTCCCCGACTCTTAATCGCCGTCGCGGAGCAGATATGCTCAACCAGTTTTTCAGCAGGACCGTCCGCGACCCCGTCGCCATCTGCGTCGGTGAGGACGACAAGGTCCATCCCTGTGGCGCTGCCTTCGACATCATAAGCGGTGTGCAGGACGTAGAGACTTTCTCCGACTGCAATGAGCCCCCGTGGATTATCAATCTCCGCAAAAACCGTGTGCTCATCGGAGACGCCATCTTTATCCTTATCGACGAGTCGGACGATGCGCCCTTTTCCGGGACCTTTTCCAAGCGAACCGTTCAGATCGATTCCGGCATAAACGACTCCGTCCGCCGAGGTGCAAAGACATGCCGGGCTCGGAGTCAGGTCCGGCCCCGCGAAGACCGTCAGCTTCAAATCATCGGGAACCTTGTCCGCAGATTGCGAAGACAGGGTGAGGAGGAAGGTGGCAAAAAGGATAAGTCGTCTCATAGGGAGGAACGCGCACTTAGCCACACCCCGTCCACTTTTCAACAACGGCAACCCATGTGCCTAATCCAGCATCACGCTATTCCAGATGCCAGTTAGCGCCGTCGGCCATGACGCTGGCATTGATCTCAAGGAGTTGCGCCTTCAGCTTCGCGAGAAGCTCGGGATTTTCCGCCGCAATATCCGTTGTTTGATTCGGGTCCGCCTTCAAATCGAACAATTGGAAGTTTGTGTAGTGGCCCGCTTTGATCGCCGGAATCCATCTTTCATCGAACATGTTGCTCTCCGACAATTCGAAATCCGGATCAGCCACGAGCGAGTAATCCCCGGCCCGCATCGCAACGACAGGCCGGGCTTTTTGAAGGTGCCAGAAAAGTGGTTGCTGACGGGAGAAATCCCCGGCGTCTCCCGTCAGAACCGGCACAAGATCACTTCCATCGAGAGGAACGCCCATCGGAGTCTGTAACCCGAGAAGTCCACACACCGTCGGCAGGACATCGACGAGCCCGGCGGGCTCCGCCGCGACCTGCCCCTCCTCAATCGTCCCCGGCCAGGAAAAGATGCCCGGAACGCGAATGCCGCCTTCCCAGTTCATGCCTTTTTGCCCTCGCAATCCACCCGTCCGGTCATCACGGTAACTCCCGTTGTCGGAGGCATAAATAATGAGTGTCTCCTCCGCCGGAGCGATTTTTTTCAGCTTTGCGATTAGCCTGCCAATAGCTCGATCCGTGTTATCAATCGTCCCCGAGTAAACCGCTGCCGATTTGTTGCGTCCTTTCTGATCCGGCACCTCCCCATATTCAGCGACAATATCATCCGGGGCCGCAATCGGTGCGTGAGGTTCGTGAAACCAGACGTTCAGAAAAAACGGGGCCGTCTTGTCTTCGCGCGAGTCCAGCCATCCAATTGCTTCATCGACTACGATCTGACAGGAAAATCCTTCGACTTCCCCGACCGGCTCGCCATTGCGGACAAAGTTATCAGGATTCTCATGACTCGGGGAAGCATTGTTCCCCGTTGCGAACCAATGATCGAATCCATGTCGGTCCGGAGTCGGTTTTCTGATCTTTTCAGTCGGGAGCCCGAGGTGCCATTTCCCGACATGAGCGGTCGCATAGCCCTCCGTTTTTAGAATCTCCGCGAGGGTGATTTCCCGTTCCCGGAGATGAGACCTCTGCGTTTCGTCAAAGATCCAACTGTATACCCCGGTCCGGATATGATGCCTCCCTGTGAGCAAGACCGCCCGCGACGGAGAGCAAACCGCGCATCCTGAATAGAAAGTCGAAAAGCGTGTTCCACCCGCCGCAAGCGCATCGAGATTGGGCGTCTTCACCGGCCCTCCATAGACACCGATATCTTGAACCCCGAGATCATCGGCGAGTAAAATCACGACATTGGGGCGGTCGCCGGCACCAACTGAACTGGCGAAACCGATCATAAAAAGAAGAACAAGCTTTCGAATCATGCCGCAGTCTGAATCAGGGACCTCCTTTTGTCACGCCTCGCAAACGCGCCGTCCCGTGAGATTTTTTGTAAGCGCGCCCCTACCTCACCGTCTTCCCTGACATGGACCCATCTTTAGCATCACTCGCCCCGGACCTGACCACGACTTTCCCCCGAAGTCCGCGGGTCACCCTCGGTGGTTTCGTTGTCGCGGCCCGGACCCTCGACAAATGCCGCGCCATCCTCGCGGGAAGTGCCGGGGAATATCATTTCGACTGTCCGCTCGATAATCTCCTCTTCGATTTCACTGGGATCACCGCCGAAGAATTCAAAACCAAAGTTGCTGAAGGATTGTCCGAGAAAGCCTTTGCTGAATGGCTTGGAGAGAAATCCAGTCATCTCGAACCTCGTGAAATCATCCAGTGGAACAACAATCTCCGCTACAAGCGGATTAGCGAAATACCGATCGAATTGCAGGAATTCCTCGAAGGATACATCCCCGAATTCATCCCCAATGACAAAATCGTCTACTATTGGTTCGACGTTTACGACATCGAGGAGAAAAGAATTTAACCATTCGGGAGCATTCACCCGTTGACTTTCCCTGTTTTGGGGGCAAAATGCGCCCCCCAACCAACTTTAGCTATGGCAGTCCCAAAACGTCGCACCTCCAAAATGAAAAAGCGCCTCCGCCGTTCCGGCCAGCGCTGGCGCGCCCAGAAACTCAACGTGTGCTCGGAATGTGGCAGTGCCACTCCTTCTCACATTGCATGTCCGAGCTGCGGTTACTACAAGGGCCGTCAGGTCATCACAGTAGACGAGCTCTAAGAGTCCCTTCCTATTTTATTTCTTTTCGCGAAGTCACCTCGATTGAGGTGACTTTGTTGTTTTCAGGGTTGCATCTTTAACCCTCCTCATCCTAGATAGCGCCCTTACTTTCCTATGAAGATTGCCCTTGATGTCATGGGGGGCGACCACGCTCCCGCCGCAACGATGGAAGGCGCTATGCAAGCGCTTGAAAGCTTTGGTACCGACCTCGATAAACTCTTTCTGGTCGGCGATGAAGCGCAGATCAAAGAACAATTGAGCCATCTCTCCTACGCTCACGGTAAGATCGAGATCGTCCATGCTGAACAAGTCGTGACGATGGAGGACTCAGCCGTCAAATCGGTGCGGGAGAAAAAGAAGTCTTCGATCAGCATCGCCATCGATCTCGTGAAACAGGGCGAGTGTGCTGCTGTCGTCAGCGCCGGCAACACCGGAGCCGCAGTTGCCGCAGCGACGATCAAGCTCCGTAACATCCCGGGCGTAGGCCGGGCCGGGATTGCTTCCGCTTTGCCCAACGAAAATGGCCCCTGCAACATCATTGATGCCGGAGCCAATGTGGATTCAAAGCCTTCACACCTTCTCGGCTACGGCATCATGGGAAGCGTTTACGCTCGTCACGTCCAGGGGAAAAAGAATCCGGTCGTTGGCCTCATGTCGGTCGGCGAGGAGGATTCGAAAGGCACTGATTTTACCCGCGAAGTCTTCGACCTCCTCAATGCATCAAATCTGAATTTCGTCGGCAACGTTGAAGGTCACGACCTCTTTGAATCAAAAATCGACGTCGTCGTTTGCGATGGTTTCGTCGGCAATGTCATTCTCAAATCCTGCGAGGCGACCGCTAAAGTCATGTTTAAATGGCTGAAGCAGGATCTCATGGCGACTCCGATCCGCCAGATGGGTGCCCTCATTGCCAAAGACGCCTTCCGTGCCACGAAAGAACGGGGTAATTACGAGACCTACGGCGGCAGTCCGCTTCTCGGTGTGAACGGAGTTTGCATCATCGGTCATGGCTCCAGTTCTCCACTTGCGGTCAAGAACGCAATCCGCGTCGCCTCCGAAGCGGTGAAGCATCACGTGAATCCTCATATTGAAGAAGAAATGGCTCGCTCAGCCAGCCTCCTCAGTTAACAGTACCCTCTTCAATTCGGCTCTGAATTTTAGTTTATGACATCATCCGCTCCACAGCCCGGTCAAACGATCACCCCGGTCCGCATCGCCGGAACGGGCAGCTATCTTCCTGAGCGGATCATGACCAATCAGGAATTGGAAAAATTGGTCGATACCTCTGACGAGTGGATCACCTCCCGCACCGGGATTCGTGCCCGCCGCATCGCCGCTGATGACGAAAACACGAGCGATCTTGCAAGCAAAGCCGGCCTCAAAGCACTCGAGCAAGCCGGCATCGCCGGGGCCGACGTGGATCTCATCATCGTCGCGACTATCACTCCGGACACCCTCACTCCCGCCACCGCCTGCTACGTTCAGCAAAAAATCGGTGCCTTCGGCGCGGTCGCCTTCGACGTTTCCGCTGCCTGTTCCGGTTTTCTTTACGCCCTCGAAATCGCCCGCCACAGCGTCGGAGCCGGTGCCTTCAAGAACGCACTGATTATCGGCGCGGAGAAGCTCAGCGCCTTCGTCGATTGGACGGATCGCAACACCTGCGTTCTCTTCGGTGACGGGGCCGGCGCTGCCGTGATTGTCCCTTCGGAAAATGGAAGCGGTCGCGTCCTCTCCTCGCAACTGGGAACCGATGGCGCTCAGGCCGAGCTTCTGAACATCCCCGGAGGCGGCTCCGCCTGTCCGATCACGGTAGCCAACGCGCCGGAGAAGCTCGCGACGCTCTCGATGCAGGGCCGCGAGGTCTTCAAGCACGCCGTCAACGCGATGAAGAAGGCGAGTATCGACGGGATCACTGCGGCCGGACTCACGGCAAAAGACATCAAGCTTCTCATTCCTCATCAAGCGAACCTGCGCATCATCGATGCGATTGTGGAGCGTCTCGAAGTGAGCCGGGAAAATGTCTACATCAATCTCGATAAATACGGGAACACCTCAGCAGCAGCGGTCGCGATCGCTCTCGACGAAGCCCATCGCGAAGGCCGCATCGAGCGGGGTGATAAAATTCTCCTCGTCGCCTTCGGAGCCGGCCTAACCTGGGCGAGTGCTGTCATCGAATGGTAATGGCATCGAGCGATTGCACGGTTACGGTGTCCAATTCCCCGTCGTGTCATGAGTGCCCCTGCTGAAACTACTTTCTCTCTCGCCTACCCGTGGGCGCTGGGATTGTTAGCGCTCATCCCCCTGCTCGCGCTCCTGAAAAGTCGTTCCGGAAATCAGCACGCCGTTACTTTTTCCTCGCTCCACATTTTCAAACGCCTCGGTCCCGTCGCGAAGGGACGCAGCGGTGGATTTCGACTCGCCAGTCTCTTCCTCGCTCTCACTTTCCTCATCCTCGCGCTCTCGCGACCACAATGGATCAACCGGACGGAACAGGTCTCCGAAAGCGGCGTTGAACTCATCCTCGCGATCGACGTCTCGCGATCAATGCAGGTCGAGGATTTTAGAATCGAAGGCAATCAGGCGAACCGTCTTCAGGCCGCAAAAAAGGTGACTCGGGATTTCATCAAAGGACGGGACAATGATCGCATCGGGATTCTTGCCTTCGCAGGACGCCCCTACCTCGCGAGCCCCCTGACACTGTCAAAATCCTGGCTCGAAGGGGAGCAGGGCCTCGGTCGTGTCCGCATCGGTCTCGTCGAGGACGGCACCGCGATTGGATCCGCCATTGCCGCCGCCGCGAAGCGACTCGACAAGCGAACTTCGAAAAGCAAAGTGATCGTCCTCCTCACTGATGGCGTCAACAACGCCGGTAAACTCTCACCGATTGAAGCCGCCAAACTCGCGAAGACTCTCGGCATCAAAGTCTATACCATCGCCGTCGGCACCTACGGCGACTATGTCGTGCAGACTCCGGTTGGACCGCAGCGACTTCGTCAGGAGTTCGATGAAAAAACGCTCCAGGAAATCGCCGTCATCGCCGACGGGGAATACTTCCGTGCCCAGGACACCTCCGGCCTCGAGCGAATCTTCGACGCGATTGACGAAATGGAGAAAACGGAGGTGCTTCGTACAACCCGCGTCGAAGCCGATGAATTTTTTCACTGGTTTGCCATGGCCGGAGTCTTTTTCGGATTGATAACTTTGGTCGGAGACGAGACCTTCTGGCGTCGCTATCCATGAGCAGTATCACCTTTTACAGCCCGCTTTGGTTTTGGGGTCTGCTCGTCCTCATTCCACTCCTCGCCCTGCGAATCCGCGCCGCCTCTTCGCGACGTCGTAAGCTACCCGGGCTCGTCTCGCCGAGACTGCAGCGGCAGCTCGTCAGCAGCGGCAGCCAGGCGCAGCGCTGGATCGTCTTCGCGCTGCAGGGCCTCGCCCTCGCCGCCACGCTCACCGCCCTCGCCCGTCCTCAACTGGGATTCGAAGAAGTCGAGTCCGAGATCCAGGCCCGGAACCTGTTTCTCGCGATTGATACCTCGCGGAGCATGCTGGCTAGTGATCTCCGTCCTTCGCGCCTTTCCCGCGCCAAGCTTGCCGCGACCGACATCGTCAATTCCCTGCCCGAAGATCGCATCGGGCTCATCGCCTTTGCGGGTCGCCCTTTCCTCCAGGCACCGCTCACCGTCGATCACGAGGCAATACGCGAAGCGCTCACCCAGCTCGACACAGAAATCATCCCCCGCGGTGGGACCAACATCGCGGCGGCTATCGAACTCGCCCTCGAAACGGTCCAAGAAGCCGAGGTCGAACAAAGCGCCCTCGTTATTTTCTCGGATGGCGAGGCCCTCGAGGGCAGCGGTGAAGTCGAGGCGGTGAAGGCGAAAGCGCGGGAGGCGTCCCTCACGATCATCTCAGTCGGAGTCGGCACCGACGATGGCGCGATTATTCCGGAGCAGGATGAGCGCGGCGAGGCGATCCCCGGAGTTTTCATCAAAGACGAAGCCGGACAGGTTGTTCGCAGTCGGCTCGATCCTGCGGTGCTTCAAAGTGTCGCCTCCGGAGGTGGCCTCTACGTTCACCTCGGCGGCTCGACTTCTCTCAGTCGAGTCGTGCAGCAAATTCAGAACGGAATCTCAAGCTCCCGCGAGCAGAGTGATTCACAGCTTCGTCCCATCGAACGCTTTATCTGGCCGCTCGCCCTTGCCGTGATCTGCCTTATTTTCGCCCACCTAGCCCCGGTTCTCTGGACACGAGCGCCCCGCCCCGTCGGACTGCGCACCCTGAGCACGAACCCGATCTGGATTCTCGCACCCTTGCTGCTTCTTTCATCCCTGAGCTTTGGAGAAGATGCTCTCTTCGCAGGGCACGAAGCCTTTGAACGCCGTGAATTTGATGAAGCAATTCAAGCCTACGAGGGAGCTCTCGCAGACCGTCACTCTCCTGACGACATCACCCGCCTCAATCTCGCGCTCGGAGCAGCGGCGTTTCGAAAAGGCGATTACGAAAGAGCGGCGGAAGCCTATGGGCAGGCACTCATCAAACCGAAAGACGCTTTTCGCGAGCACGCCCACTACAACCTTGGCAACACTCTCTTCCGCCAGGGTGAGGCCGCGTTGAAAACGCTCGGCCAATCAGCAAACCCGGACCAGCTTCAGAATCTCGAAGGCCCCCCCGAACAGGTCGGGGCAGTTCTCGCCCAATGGGAAAGTGCGCTTGAGCACTATGAGTCAGCCCTTTCCCTCAACACGGAAAATCAGAAAACGGCTCACAACATTGAAGTCGTCAAAAAGAGAATCGAGGAGCTGAAAAAGGAGCAGGAAAAACAAGAGCAAGAACAGCAACAGGAGGAGAAGGAGGAAGAACAGGACAAGGAAGATCAGGAAGAAAACGAGGAAGAAGAAGAAAAAGACGAGGACCAGAAAGACGAAGGATCTGAAAGCGATGACTCCGGCGATGAGCAGGAAGACGAGAACGGCGAAAGTGACGAGCAGGAAAACGAGTCTGAGCAAAACCCGCAGGACAATGAGGGTGAATCCGATCGCGAAAACAAAGATGAGCCTGAAGATCCCTCAGAGAACGAGGGCGAAGGTGAGGAACCAGCAAAGCCGGAGACACCTGAGGGGCAGGAACCGGAGCAACCTGAAGCACCCGGAGACGGTGAGCTGGAGGCCAATCCCAACCAGTCACAACCACAGGATCCCCGACAAATGAACCCACAGGAAATGCAAACGAATCCGGAAACCGGCTACGCTCCCAGTGAGGCGCGGCAGCTTCTCGAAGCGCTCGCCGACGAAACCGAAGTCCGTCCTGTCCTTGCCCCTTCGCGGGGAGAGAACTACAAGAACTGGTAACCACGCACGATGTTTCGATATTCCACCACCCCGTTTTTGATTGTTCTGCTCCTCGCCTTAGCCGTCGCGCCTGCCTCGGCTCAGGAGCCACCCGATGGATTTGGCGTCTCGCTGAATGCGCTCACGAACCGAGTCGCGATTGGCGAGGTCGGGACCCTCATCGTCAAAATCACCGGTGGCGACGTCGCGATGCCCTCCACCATCGATGTGCCGGGACTCGATGTCGCGCACGTCGGTCAAAATTCCAAAATTTCGATCATCAACCAAACTCAGACGATCGAAATGACCCACTTCTATCGTTTCACCGGAGCTGCTCCGGGAACGTTTACGGTTCCGGGGATGAATATCGTTCTCGGATCAAAAAACTATTCGACGAATCCATTGGAAATCACCATTTACGAGCGTGATCAGAATGAAACAATCGACGCCACAAAGCCCTTCTTTGGCAAGTTTGAGCTGTCCAAGGATACCTTCTACGTGAACGAAATCGTCCCTCTCACGCTGAGCGCTTTTGTTCAGGGACGGAATTCGATTCAGGACGTACTCCCGCCCCAACTTAACCATGAGAGTTTTATTATCAAAAGCTTCCGCGATGTGCAGACCGACGGAGCAGATCTTGGAAACACCTACTACACCTCCGCCTCGCTCCCCTCGAACCTTTTCGCCCTGAAAGCCGGAGAGCATCGCATCGGCCCTGCCACTCTCGGCGTCCGCGTCAAAGACGATCAGGGAGCCAGCTTCGGGTTCGGTGGTTTTTTCTCCCGGACCGTGAAGCGGGAAATGGCAACCAATACCATGAACGTAACCGTAAAATCACTTCCGCCCGGAGCTCCCGTCAGCTTCAGCGGTGGCGTCGGAAACTTCGAACTGACCGCGACCGCCTCCACCACGGAGGTCAGCCTCGGTGATCCCATCTCCATGGAGTTCGTCGTCACCGGGTCTGGGAATTTTGAAACCCTCGGCGCCCCGGTTTTCAAAGTGCCACCCACCGACCTCTGGAAAAGCTACGAAGCGGCAAAGGCCCTTGAAGACAGTCCGAACGAAAACTCCGGCAGCGCAACCGCGAGGGCCGTCTTCTCTCAAGTCATCATCCCGGAGGCAAAGGTGAAATCGATTCCTCCGTTTGAGCTGACCTACTTCGACCCGAACCTGGAAGAATACGTCTCCCTGGAAACCCCTGCAATTCCGATCACCGTGAGCGCCGACGAGCGCAACAGCTCACCCACCACGATCAGCTTTCCAGCCAACGCCGGGGAGCTGACCCGCATCCCTGAAGCGGCTCGACCCAACCCGCATTTCGACGACATTCTTCATATCCGCAAAACACAGCCCCGCTGGATTGCCGCCACATCACTGGAGTCCACCTCAACCTGGTTTTATCTCGTGCAGGCAGCTTTCTCGATTGGATTCTTCACCATCCTCGGCTTCGGAGTGATCCGCTGGGTCAAGCAACGGGAGTTTGACCGCGAGGGCCAACTTCCGGTGTTGAGTTTCCGTCAGTCGCTCAAACGCATTCCCAAAGCCGGTGCCCCGAAGCGCGAATTTTACCATGCCGTGTCGACATCCTTAATGTTGTGGCAGGACGAAAATTCCGACCCGCCCGCACCTGTTCTCGAAATCGTTGACCGCATCACCGACCGCTGCGACACCATCCTTTACAGCGGAGCCTCTCCGGGCAGCGGACCAGCCACGGATCGCGACGTTGCGGAGATCGTTCCCATCCTTCAAAAGCTTGCTAAAAAGTGACCGCCCCTAAGATCATTCTCCTCCCGCTGCTGGTCATCGGAATCGCCCTCATCCACGCTCCCTGCGCAGCTCAGGAGTCCATTGAGGTATTCACTTCCGCGAATGCCGACTTTGAGAGCGGTGCTCTCGAAGAGGCCGCACTCAAGTATCAAAGTCTCGTCGATAGCGGCCTCATCTCTGCTGACCTCTTTTTCAATCTTGGCACCACTCAGTATCGTCTCGAAAAACCGGGGGAAGCCATGCTCTGGTTTCGCCGCGCCCAAATCGTTGAACCACGGGCCCCCGAAGTCCCACAGAATGTTGGATACTTGAAAACCAAAATCGGTTTCCTTGAGTTCGCTGAATCAGGGCTCGCCGGCTTCCTTCGTTCGATCCCGTCCGGAACCGGCCGCTGGCTCGGTTCCGTTCTCCTTTGGTCTGGTGCGATCGCTTTCGCCGGAGCCTTATCGATCCCGTCACTTCGCTCCAACCGTTCAGGGATCATCGCT
>Ga0222650_1001149_pt1 | contig 14815 bp, 10 predicted proteins | sample AntAcemetagen367_FD_179820 | JGI IMG/M metagenome (GOLD analysis project Ga0222650, IMG submission 179820) | Saline water microbial communities from Ace Lake, Antarctica - #367 | ecosystem: Environmental > Aquatic > Non-marine Saline and Alkaline > Saline | place: Antarctica: Ace Lake...
AAGGCTGCACTATGGTTTCGTCTTGGTTTTTTCATGTTTTCTCCTTGTTGGTTTTTGTTTCTTAACAAGGAGAGATCTGCCGTAAATCTAATTTAGCCTCTGGCTCCGTAAGCCGGTACCTCTACTGTTTCTTGATGCCGGACGTCAAATACGAACCATATGACGACTCCCATAGGTAAGTTTAAATCCGACACCAAAGAAAGTACGGTAGATTTCGATCACCGTACCTAGATGCAATCCACACGGATCCCCCATCCGATCAACTTCCACTTTCGTCGCCTCGTTTACCAGCACGATTTGAAGCGGTTTTACGTGAAAAACCCGTGGCGTGACAAGTGCCAGCTGTAACTTAGATAGCTTCGTTACATCCGCCTTCATTTTCTTTTGAATATCTTTATCCAGTCTGTCCTGAGTCTCAGACAACTTCAGCTATGCCTTGGTCACTTCTGCGGATATCAGCCCCTGCTGACCGTAAATGGGTATAGCGGACAAAGGGGCAAACATCGCCAGGGTAGAAAATACCATGGTGGTAAACAGGACTGTGAGAAGCCGAGATGTTTGCTTTTTCATATCCATAGGACGTTTGAGGAAATCTACATCGTAGAATTATTTTTCCTTACCCTGAAGTAGATGAAGAAACTACAAGGTCTTAGTTAGTACATAAACGGACGTCCATTCGTTCTTTCAATACATTTAATTAAATCCTATTAAAGATTCTCGAACAAAGCCTTCAATTCAGTTCTTATCCAAACTCCCAAAATGAACACTCCAAAAACATCCCCTGTTTACCTCGCGATCGACTTTGGCGCCGGCTCCGGTCGCGTGATTGCCGGTATTTTCGAAGACAAAAAACTCCGGCTGAAAGACGTTCATCGTTTTTCGAATGAGGGTTTATATCTCAATGACACCTGGCATTGGAAAGTTACCAATCAGTTTACCCATATTTTAGAGGGCCTGAAAATAGCTTCAGAAACCTATGGAGATCGTATTGTTTCCATCGGGATTGATACGTGGGGAGTCGATTACGGTTTGATTGACGAGGCGGGAAGCCTGCTGGGGATTCCGGTTCAATATCGTGACAGTCGAACCGATGGACTCATGGAAAAAGCCTTCGCCACGATGCCGGCAAAAGAGCTTTACGCAGCTACGGGAAATCAGTTTATGTTTTACAATACGGTTTTCCAACTGCTGAGTGAACAACTCCAACACCCTGCACGTCTCGCCTCCGCGGAACGCTTCCTGCTCATGCCCGATTTGTTCAATTACTGGCTTACAGGGAAGGCCACCAATGAAGCGACGAACGCCAGTACCACTCAACTTGTAAATGCAGCCACCGGCGAATGGGCTTGGGACCTGATTGACAGACTAGGCTTTCCCCGAAAACTATTTAAAGAACTCACCAACCCAGGAACCGTTTTGGGTGAGCTCCTCCCTCATATAAGCGAGGAAACCGGACTTAAGGCGAAGGTAATTGCCGTAGGAAGCCATGATACAGCCTCCGCCTATGGAGGTGTACCCACCGATCAGCCCAACAGTGTCTATTTATCCTCCGGTACCTGGTCTTTGCTGGGTACTCTGGTCAAAGACGCCGTGATTACGGATGAAAGTTTTGACTTAGCTTTCACAAATGAACGTGCCGTGGGCGGCGAGATTCGGCTTTTGAAGAATTTATGCGGGATGTGGTTGATTCAGGAATGTAAAAGTGTCTGGGATAAGGAAGAAGATGTGGTCTGGGAAACGTTAATCGCCGAAGCCGAAGCCGCGGAACCTTTTGTTTCACTGATTGACCCCGATCATCCTCATTTGTCTAAACCCTGTGACATGCCAAAGCATCTGGCGGAGGTTTGTAAAGAAACCGGGCAACCCGTTCCGGCAAAGCGTGGGGAAATGACCCGAATGATTTTTGAAAGTATGGCCCTCAAATATCGGGTGGTTTTCGATAAGCTAGAAAAGCTAGTTGGATACGAACTCGGCTCCTTCCATGTGGTGGGAGGAGGCTGTCAAAATGCACTATTGAATCAATTCACAGCCAATGCCATAAACAAACCCGTTGTCGCCGGCCCGGTGGAAGCAACTGCAGCCGGAAATATTCTATCTCAACTACAAGCTGACGGCATAATTTCATCCCAAAAAGAGGGCTGTGATATTATCAAACGGTCTTTCGAGGTGGAAACCTATACCCCTCAAACCTCAGAAGCCTGGGTTGAAGCCCTGAAGCGATTCGAAACCCTTTGTCGCTAATTTTTTCACCCTAAAACTAGTTCAGAGTGCCCTCGTTTACGAGGATTCGACCGAGGTGTTTACACCGTTGGGACCGCGAAATCGGATTTTTGCGGAACCTAGGCTCTGAAACCCGGAACCCTAAAGGAAACCTTTCCAATCCTCGTAAACGAGGGGGCTCCTAACTAAAAATCAGGTGCCACAAAAGGTTTTATATGCGGGAGCATCTGATGGTGGAGGATGGGCCAAGGCCCCATAGTCCCGCTCACGATCATAAGGATCCGATAGCAGGTCTATAAGATGTTTCACTTTCGTCATGTCCCCTTCCCCGGCTGCATTCAAGGCCGCCTCTACCTGATGATTACGTGGAATCACAACCGGATTATGTTTATGCATTCGTGGGTACACCTCCGTTTCGCCCTCAAGTCTCTTTAGCCACGTAGTGTGCCAGGCTTCAAAGCCGGGAAGAGGATTTTCGGGATTCAATTGGTGAAAAGTTGTGGTGTAGTCCGCCCGGTTTTTCAGCATCAGATCTAATAGATCTCCAACCAACAACTCATCTCCATCTTTCACGAGATCTAATCCTAACTTGGCGTTCATGATCTGTTGCCATTGCTGACGAAAGACTTCTGGAAATTCCTCTAGGACCTCTCGGGCTAGTTCTTCTGCTTTAGAGGCATCGGGATCAATTGCGGGAAGGAGTGCACCCGCCAAAGCGGCCAAGTTCCACTGTGTGATATGAGGTTGATTCCCGTATGCGTACCGACCTTGCTGATCGATAGAGCTAAAGAGTGTCTCCGGATCATATCGATCCATAAACGCGCAGGGACCGTAATCAATGGTTTCTCCAGAGATGGCCACGTTATCGGTATTCATTACCCCGTGAACGAATCCTACTCCCATCCATTTCGCCACCAAAGAAGCCTGCCGTTCCATGACCCCTCTAAAAAATTCAAGCGCCGTAACCCGGTCAGGATCATGCCTCTTCACGGCATAGCTAATCAAGGCTTTGAGATCTTCAGGATCCTCCAGATTTGCCGCAAACTCAAAAGTGCCCACGCGCAAATGACTTGAAGCCACCCGAGTTAACACCGCCCCCGGCAAAAACCCCTTTTCACGCATAACCTCTTCCCCGGTTGCTACCACAGCCAAACTCCGGGTCGTAGGAATACCTAAGGCGTGCATGGCTTCACTGATGAGGTATTCTCTAAGCATGGGCTCCAAGGCCGCGCGTCCGTCCCCCCCACGCGAAAAAGGCGTGCGGCCCGAGCCTTTCAATTGTACATCGACGCGCTTTCCAGCAGCGGTAGTAGCTTCACCCAATAAAATAGCCCGCCCGTCCCCTAACATGGAGAGATGTCCAAACTGGTGTCCCGCGTAGGCTTGGGCCAAAGGTTTCATAGAGGTCACTAATTGATTTCCCGCAAACACCTGCACATCTTGAGTCACACCCAGCTCCTCGGCCAATGATTCATTCCACAAAAGACCTTCGGGATTTTTCACCGCAATGGGATCCATTTGTACGTGAAAGGCGACAGGAAGATCTAAATAGCTTTGCTGAAAAGTGGTGTCCATAACTGAGTCTACCTGACATCCCCCAACCTGCAATGCGGAAGTCGTGTTTCCCTTGCAAATCCCCCCACAAGATCTACTTTTTTTTCAGAAGCTTTAAGGAGTACACACATGAGCAACCGTAGCGAATCTATCAAATCCGCTATTGCCGGAACAGCAGCCGCCAGCCTCTCCTCTTTGCCATAGTGTGGAGATATAGATGATATGAACCCCCCGACCCTTAGCGCGAAAGACCACACATGGTTAGAAGGTAAGATCGGCATCGGATCCATTAATACCCCCGCGATATTCGATTAGATTCGGATCCAAAAGATAAGAAACTGTAGCTCCATCACCCCAAGGGTAAAGGTTTCAGATCACTCTCTCATTCTCGATTTTCACCACCGGGGCCCTGGAGCTACGCCTATCTCCCAATGACTTCTGACCGCGGATTGCAAGTTAAGAAAAAAGAGGTAAGTGGTGAGGCTTATGTCGAATGCCGCTTCCCCTTCTCTAACGTCCGGTCCCGTCGGTCCTTCCCTTTTACGGATGACCGGCCCTATGACCGTGGGTTTGTTGGCAAACATGCTCTTCAATCTGGTAGATACCTATTTCATTGGGAAACTTGGTCAGCAAGAATTAGCGGCTATGGCCTTCACCTTCCCCTTAGTGTTTTTTGTAACGGGAAGTAGTATGGGGATGAGTATTGGCGTGTCTTCGGTGGTATCAAGAGCTATCGGCTCCGGAGCTAGTGAACGAGTTCGCATGCTTACGTCCCACAGCTTGTTGTTGGGGATTTTCATGGTGATAGGCCTACTGAGCGTGGGTTTCCCTCTCCTAAACCCCATTCTCCGGGCTATGGGTGCGACCGAAGACCTCATCCCAATGATCCGCTCCTATATGCTTCCATGGGGCTGTGGTATTGTGTTTCTTGTCACCCCGATGATAGGCAACTCCGTGATTAGGTCTACCGGAGACACCCTGATTCCAAGCGCCGTCATGCTGGTGGCGGGAGGAATCAATGTAATCCTCGATCCGATATTTATTTTCGGGTGGGGGCCGGTTCCAGCCATGGCCTTACGGGGAGCTGCTTTAGCCACCGTGGTGGCCTACATCGTCGTCTTCGCAGTGATGCTGATCCTGCTCCGCTACAAATACAAGCTCCTCGCCTTCAATCTCGGCGGGATCAAAGCCATCCTCGTTTCGTGGAAAGAAGTCATGGAGATCGCGCTACCTGCGGTTTTTACCAATCAAATGATTCCAGTAGCGAATGGGGTGCTTACCGCCTTGGTAGCAGGCTATGGGGAAGCCGCCGTGGCCGCGTGGGGAGTCAGCATTCGTCTGGAATCTCTGATGATGAGTCCCTTTTTTGCACTCAGTACAGTGATGGCCGCTTTCGTAGGTCAAAATACCGGAGCGGGTCGACACGATCGGGTAAGCGAAGCTATCCGTTTTTGTGGAAAAGCCTGTTTTTTCGGTTCGCTACTTATTTGGATCTGCGCCGCAGTATCCGGTCCATCCATTGCCCATCTTTTTACGCAAAACGAAGAAAGCATAAAATTGGTTCAACTTCATTTATGGATCGTGCCCATAAGCTACGGATTCTTTGCTTGGAAACTTCAATTCACCTCGTCCTTTAACGCCCAACGCCATCCGCTATATTCAACCGCAACCTTTCTGGGTCGCTTCTTTATTTTCATGATTCCCCTCGCTTGGCTGGGACAACACCACTTCGGACTTCCCGGCTTATACACCGGGATTGCCCTAAGTAATGTAGGAGCGCTTTGTTTAGCGGGCGGGTTATGGCGATGGTTGCACAGGAAGGACGGTGTCACACCGTCCTGACCAAGATGGTGGACTGCGGGACGTAGTCCCTCCGGTGTTACAGTTCCCGGATCCAAATATTCCGAAATCTCACCAAATCGCCGTGATCCTGTAATTTCACCGGACCTTTAGACGGATGAAGAGTATAAGAGGCTAACTCTTTATGCTCTGTGGGACCATCCAAGATTACGGCATGATGTTGAACCACTCCATTTAAGATCACGGTCACAACGGCTGGGGATTTCAGCTTTTCGCCTTCGAATACCGGAGCTGTCCAAAGAATGTCGAATTCGTTCCATTCACCGGGCTTGCGAATCGGATTTACTAAGGGGGGGGTCTGTCCGTAAATTCCGCCCACCGTGCCATCCGGATACGTTGGGTTTTCCCAGTTATCTAAAACTTGGATTTCATAACAACCCATCAGGAATACGCCGCTGTTTCCACGGCCCTGTCCATCCCCTTTCACTAGGTCTGGACTCATAAATTCGACGTGCAACTGACAGCTACCGAACTCCTGTTTACTTTGAATATCGCCAACGCCGGGAACCACTTCCATAGCATCCGATAACGCAAGCGTCCATCCACACGGCTCTCCGCTTCCGACATTCACCCAGTTATCGAGGGAACTACCATCAAACAATTGAATGGCATCGCTGGGGATTTGACCGGGTTGCGCAACCACGATGGGCATTTGCGGACGGGTACCATCATGCACATGGTATCCACTGGCGGGAAGAATCGGGGTATCCGAATATCCGAGTTGTTCATTTTCGAGTTGTCGTTTAGGTTCCATGGTTTTTCCTTTGAAGTTAATTTTAAAGTAAGGCAAATGCGGCGGGAAAATCTTGTTTAATATTCACTTCGGCACCCCGTTTAGCGCTCTCGTATAGCGCTTCGAGAATCACCTGCATACGAATCCCGTCTTCCATGTTAGCCGCAAAAGGTTTGTCGTCTAAAATACAATCGACTAGGGAGTCCGTGGAGCTTTGAGACGGGATCTTATCATGAATAATTCTAGAAGCTAAAGGGATGCCATTCACTTCCTGGTTATAGAGATAATCCATCCCATTTTTACCCGGAACCGCCTCAATGCCCCCTTTTGTTCCTATCAGTTTGGTTGACTCCTGAGAATACTCTTGCTGATACCCCGCCCAAGATGCTTCAAAAATAAGTGACGCTCCGTTTTCAAAACGAACAAAACCCGTAGCAAAGTCTTCCACATCAAACTTCACGTTCTCTTTTTTCGCACGTGGAACCCCTCGTTGATAATGAGTGATACCAGAAACCGTAACGGGCTTCGGACGCCCCATCAGCCAAAGTGCGATATCGATTTTATGAATGCCGATGTCTAACAAAGGCCCGCCCCCGGATAATTCTTTTTGACCAAACCACCCTCCGAATCCAGGAATCCAGTCACGCCGGGTCCACTGGGTATATCCATGATAGACCTCGCCCAACCCACCCGCTTCCTGAATTTTTCGAGCTGCGATATTCTCCGCATTAAATCGTTGGGACAAATTCATAAAAATTCGTTTTCCGGTTCGTACCGCCACTTGCTCCATACGCAAGGCGCTTTCCAAACTGGTACTCATCGGCTTTTCACATAGAACCTCTACCCCAGCTTCCAGACAGGCAATCGTCACCGGTTCATGTAAAAAGTTGGGGAGCGCGATCGAGACGACATCCGGCTCACACTCCTCCAGCATTTCCTTGTAGTCTTTGAACCCTTTAGCCATGGGCGCATTTTTCAATCCCTTCGCTAATTTAACTTCGTCTAGATCGACAAGCCCTACAACATCCGCCCGTGAATTATTCAAATACCCACTTAAATGGCCCATTCCCATTCCTAAGCCAATTACCGCACATCTTAGATTTTCCATAAACTGTCCTTCTCGCAAAATAGTTGAAATATTAGTAGAAATAGGACAATACATGGATCCTTATGAAAAAGGATTCACAAAAATCTGATATTATTAGTACTTTTCTGACATCAAGAGAAAGTCATGGACCTCAGGATACCCTAAAACCAGGACTCTTGCTGCGGGAGGTCTTGCAGAGGTGGTCCGATGACTGCGAGCAAGGGAAGGCGGGGATTCAATTTATCCAGCCTTTCAAAAAAGAATCCGGGCGCGAATGGAAGCTCTTCATTCAACTGAGGGGAAACAATATATTCACTAATCTTCCCCAAACCCTGACCCTACAAACAGGCTTTATGGGAATCCTAGCTACACGTGAAAAAACCATAGAAACCTGGACCCCAGATGAGCAGAATCACTACGCGCACTTTTTCATTGGGGTACGTCCAGGGCGCCTTTCCGCAAATTTTGTCGATGGCACTCCACCCCGCATTCAAACCGCAATCAGCCTTCCGTTTACACAAGAATCCTTATTAGAACAACTGATGGTACTTGCTTCAGGTTTTCAAGATGTGCCCCTTCGATATTGCCATATCATCGTCGATGTTCTTTTGGATGGAATACGGATTTCCAAATCCGATGCCCCTTCCCGGCTTATCCAAAAGGCGATTCAACTCATATTAGATCATCCCTGCAATCCGGATCTGAGTGTGAAATGGATGGCACAGCAGATAGGCTGTCATGCGGATTACCTCTCCAGACGTTTTCACCAGGAAGCCGGCACCTCGTTTATGGCCTATGTGCGAAGTAAACGTATGGAGGTTGCCGCAGATTTATTGCACTCCCAAAAAATGACCGTTGCAGATGTGGCTGCAAGCTGTGGATACCGGGATCATTCCTACTTTACTCGTATTTTCCATCAGACCTACGGGGTCGTCCCCAGTCGGTATTCTTAGCTCTAAAGCATAGTTTGACCTTTTTAAGGGAATACAGCTGTTGATAAACTATTTCCATATGTTCTTAATTTCTGATGAAATTTATGGTTACTAATAGACACAGATCTTGATTTCGAAATACATTAGCTCCTTACTTTATGAGACACCTTATCTTTTTCCTTCTTTTACCTTTTTTGATCCTTCCTTTCTGTTTTGCAGAGGATGTCTGGACGCTTACCGTAAATCCATATGCTGACATATCCTGGAGCGACATCCACGAACACGAGGGTAGCTTCCATAACCACACAACGCAGTCCGACGGGAAGATGGATCCCGCTGATGTTATAGATGCCTACCATGCACTTGGGCATGAAGTGTTGGCGCTTACGGATCATAATAGAAGCACCTGGCCATGGACCGCCTTTGGACGTGATCCCAAAGAACTAAACATGATTGCCATTCCCGGGAATGAATTATCTACGGTTCCCCATACCCTCAGCCTCTTCTCCGAGCTGGAAACGGATACAAGGGACCATGAAAAAGCCATTCAATTGGTTGAGCAACACGATGGACTCTCTATTCTAGCCCATCCTGGACGTTATTGGGAGTTAAGTGAGGGAAAAGTACCTAAAGCCGTTATCGAAACGTATACTCACTTGTTTATGACCTATCCCACGCTGATTGGTTTTGAAGTAATCAATCAGGATCGACGATATCCTAAAGATCGGGCCTTATGGGATGCCCTTTTAACCGAGCTTATGCCAGAACGACCGGTTTGGGGAATGGCCAACGACGATTCACACAAACAAAAACAAATTGGGTTAAATACCACGGTTCTATTGATGACCGAGTCATCAGAAGCCGCAGTAAAAGAAGCTTTACGTTCAGGGAAAATGTACTTCACCTCCGTAACGACCCATCCCCAAGAATCTAGGGATCGGGCGCTCACCCCCGTCATTAAGAAAATTGAATTTACTCCCGAAACCCAAAGCTTGCGTATTCATAGTGTCTCGGGCGGAGAACCGGTACCAGAAGAGGCATACACCTGGATCAGCGCCGGAGGAAATGAAGTTCATCAGGGAAGCACTCTGGCTTTAAACGAGGTCTCAGGGATCGAAACCTATGTTCGGGCAGAAATTCGTGGAGAAGGGGGGACAAGCTTTACCCAACCTATCGGGGTTTCAAAAACCACACCCTAACTTTGGGACTAGGAGAAGTTAAGGAACCAAAATTCGCGGTTGGGAAATCTCATTCTTGGACATCTTCGTTCTGTAGGACTGCGTAGATCACCTCTTCCTTTTCGGTTCAACCGCCTTCAATTTATCGACATCGTGGTCGATATCGATTGAACATCAAGGGTTAGCTCCCCATCTTCTATGCCCCCACCGGCTCCAAATGCACCACCACATCCACCAAATTAGGCATGGTTTTAATCAGGTGCGCTTTCACATCATGTCCCAAGGCATGACCTTCAGATACAGGCATGGTTCCCGGCACTTCCACATGGATCTCCACAAAATAACCGATTCCGCTTTTGCGAATTAGGCATTTTTCGATCCCGGCCACCCCTGGAATGTCTTGTGCATGCAGGCGGACCTCCGCTTCCAGTTCCGGGGCCACCGCTCCGTCTAACGCTTCATACATCGCCGCATGGATAATCCGCCAACCATTAACTACGATGATCAAACAGGCAAATAATGCGGCCCATTCGTCTGCGGCAGCATAGGCGGGACCTCCAAGTAACGCTATACAGATCCCAATCGCCGCGGCTCCAGAGGTCATCGCATCCGAGCGGTGATGCCAGGCATCCCCTTCAATCGCCCGACTCCCCGACACTTCACCCAATCCCAACATGTAGCGAGAAAGGGATTCTTTGATGATCACCACAAAAATCAATACCGGTAAGGTAAACCACTCCGGAGAACTTTGCTCATTCCCTAATTCTCCGATAGCCTGCCAGGAAATGAACGTCGCAGCCCCAATTAACGCCACTCCGGAGAACACGCCAGTCAGGGCCTCGATTTTACCATGGCCGAAGGGATGTTTCTCATCCGCAGGGCGCAAAGAGAGCGTAAAACCTGACCAGGTAATCAACGAAACTAGAATATCCGCGGCCGATTCAATGCCATCTGCAATCAGCGCCGACGAATTCCCCACGACTCCCGCCCACAATTTCACTAACATCAGCACGAGGTTGGTGCACATGGTCAGAATGCCAATGGCGATGTATTTTCCGATGTCCATTAGTCAAAAATATAGGAAAGTGTGAGGTTTGTCATATTGTCTTAGATCCTTACTTGTGCTCTGGGCAGACATTTGGCAAGAAAGGATTCATGCCTCCTACGCACCCATTTGTTCACCTCCACCTGCACACCAGCTATTCCCTACTGGATTCCACTATTAAGGTCAAACAGGCCGTAAAAAGGGCAGAAAAACTGGAAATGCCTGCTTTGGCTATTACCGATCATTCGGTGATGCACGGAGCCATCACTTTTTACAATGCCTGCAAAAGTGCGGGAATCAAACCGATTATCGGCTGCGAGATGAATACCTGTAAGGATCGACATGAAAAATCCCGCAATGCTGGGCGTATGTCGCATTTGCTCTTGCTCGCAAAAGATGTGGAAGGGTACCACAATCTAGCCCGGCTTAGCGCCCGAGCACATTTGGAAGGCTTTTACTACAAACCACGAGTAGATTTGGAGTTGCTCGCCGAATACAGCAAAGGCCTCATTGCCACCTCCTGCTGTATGCGGGGAGAAATTCCGCAGTACTTAAGTGATGATCTTCCTGACGAAGCGGAACGGGTGGCCTCTCAATACCGGGAAATCTTCGGAGCGGAAAATTATTATCTGGAAGTGGAAGACCATGGACTTACCGTACAAAAAAGGGTGAATGAAGAGCTCATTCGCATGTCCAAAAAATTGGATATCCCTTTGGTCGCAACCAATGATGTTCACTACCTAGACCAAAAACATGCGGAGGCTCATGACGTTCTTTTAAGTCTGCAGTCTCAAGCAAAATTCCGGGATGAAAAACGGATTCGGTTTGAGGGGAACGAATACTACTTTAAGACGCAGGAACAGATGTGGGAGTTGTTTGGGCATGTCCCCGACGCCCTCCACAACACCCTTGAGATTATGGATCGTTGTAACGTTCAGCTAAAACTGAATGATGAAGCGGATCTTCATTTCCCCATCTATCCCCTTCCAGAAAAATTCAAAGAAGATAAAGATTTCCTTCAAGATTTGGCTACAGAGGGAATAAAGAATTTGTATGAGGGTGCGGACATAACTAACCCGCAAACCGAACTGGAAAAAACGCTCGAAGCCCGCTTCGAAAAAGAATTTGGGGTGATCCAAAAAACCGGATACGTGAATTATTTCTTGGTGGTCTGGGACTTTATTGCTTGGGCCAAAAAACATAAAATCCCTGTCGGTCCAGGACGAGGATCCGGTGCAGGTAGTTTAATTGCCTACGCGATGGGTATTACCGCCGTTGATCCCTTACGCTTCGATTTGATTTTTGAACGTTTTTTGAATCCAGACCGGGTGTCCCCCCCCGATTTCGATATCGATTTCTGTCAGACCCGACGCCCGGAAGTGATTGACTATGTAAAAGAATTTTATGGTCAGGAAAATTGCGCGCAAATTATTACCTTTGGTACCCTAGGGGCCAAGACCGTGATTCGTGACATTGGCCGCACCATGGAAATCCCCTTGGCCTATTGTGATCAGTTGGCAAAATTGATTCCAGAAGAACCCGGAATGACCTTGGAGAAGGCTGAAAGCCTCAATCCAGATTTCAAAAAAGCGCTGAGCGATCCGCAAGCGCAAGTGATCATGAAGTACGCTCGAATTTTGGAGGGTTTGCATCGTAACCAAGGCACCCATGCGGCCGGAGTGGTGATTGGTGAAAAAACCTTGTATGATATTATCCCACTCTGCCGGGACAAAGACGGTCTGCCAGTGGCACAATATGAGATGAAGCCCCTGGAAATGACCGGGCTCTTAAAAATGGATTTCTTGGGCCTCAAAACCTTATCGGTGATTCAAGAGGCTGTAGAAAATATTCAGACGTATCAAGGCGTCGAAATTAATATCGAAGAGCTACCCCTAGATGACCCCAAAACCTTTGAGTTGCTCAATAGAGGTGATACAGTTGCCGTATTCCAAGTGGAATCGCAAGGGATGCGGAATCTATTGCGCCAATTCCAAGCCGATTGCATTGAAGATATTATTGCGTTAATCGCGTTGTATCGTCCGGGCCCCATGGACATGATTCCCGATTACATCAAACGGAAATCCGGGCAGGTCACTGTAGAATATCCACACCCTTTGTTAGAGCCGGTGCTGAAAGAAACCTACGGGGTATTTATTTATCAGGAGCAGATTCAACGTGCCTCGAATGTGTTGGCCGGCTTCACCTTAGCGCAAGGGGATATATTACGTCGGGCCATGGGTAAAAAAGATGCAAATATCATGGCGGACATGAAACAAAAGTTTGTTAATGGCGGCAAAGAAACTAACAATATTCCTGAAGCTAAATTGGTCGAGATTTTTGATTCGATCGAGAAATTTGCGAGTTACGGATTTAATAAATCTCACTCGGCGGCCTATGCCTTTATCTCTTTTCAAACCGCTTATCTCAAAGCCCACTACCCCGCAGAATTTATGGCCGCGGTACTCTCGCTTGAAATGGGAAATGCGGAAAAACTCACCGGGTTTATTGCCGAGTGCAAAGAAATGGGCATGGAAGTCTTGCCTCCAAATGTCCAGCAGTCTGTAAACCACTTCCGCCCCGAAGATGGCAATATTCGTTTTGGTATGGCGGGGATTAAAGGGGTCGGAGGAGCCGCGGTAGATTCTTTGGTTGCGGATCGAGAGAAAAATGGTGGGTTTGAAAGTTTCATGGATTTCTGCACCCGCTTGGATTCGAAAGTGGTGAATAAACGCTGTTTGGAATCCTTAATCAAAGCTGGTGCGTTTGACTGGACGGATATCTCACGGGCACGCCTTTCCAACGGAATTGAATTTGCACTTCAGCGGGCGATAAGTCTGCGTAGAGATCGCGAGCAGGGTCAAGGCAGCTTGTTTGATCTGATGGAGGGAGAGCAAAACCAGGGAGAATTGAATGACGATGAACTCCCGGACATCGAAGATTGGCCGGCCAGTGAAATGTTGGCCTACGAAAAAGATTTACTGGGCTTTTATATCTCCGGACATCCGCTGGAAGAATTCGAATGGGAAATCAAAACCTTCTCCACTCACAATTTTTCCGAACTGAATAAGATTGCGGAAAAAGAAGACTTTCGCATTGGAGGATTGATCACCGAATGGCGGAAATTCTTCACCAAAGCTGGTAGTGAAATGGCCACGTTTAGACTGGAAGGATTAGACGGGCACATTCCGGTGGTCCTGTTTAAAGAAACCGTCCAACAGTTTGCAGATAAATTACGGGATGAACTTCCAGTGATGGTAGCGGGGGAATTCAGCTTACGGGATGATGCCCCACAAATGATTGCCAACGAAGTCGTAGTACTCGAAGAGGTGCCGGCCTGGTATGCAGAGAAGGCTAGCATTCATTTAACCGAAGCCCAAGTTAAAGAAGCCAAGCTACGTGAGCTTCGGGGAAAACTTGAGAATCATAAAGGAGGCGTGCCCCTTCACTTCTGCATCAGCTTCCCAGGAGGCGAACGTATATTTCTCGACAGCGCAAGCGACTTCAAAGTCCATCCCTCCCACCGCTTCAAATCATCCGTTGAGCATCTCTTTGGCGAAGACACCGTCTTCGTTAAATCAAATCCAAAGCCCTGCAAGCTGCCTCCCAGAAAACGGAGTTTCGGCGGCGCTCCCCCTGCAGATTTGGGGTATAACTAGCGTCACGTAACCCAGAAGCCTGCCGTAAGTATGACTACCCTGGCCGTCTGTAGTTCCTGAAATATTCTCACAAAGCACACAACATAAAAAGTGGCTGTAGGCCTTCAGGCCACAGGTCTCCTAAGTAAAAATCCTGTCCATCCTGATATCCTGTCTAAATCTTTTTTCCGACGGGATTACAGGATGGACAGGACCCGATTCTACCCTTGAGTAAGGTTACCTTAGAGAGGTTGTCTCAGATCTAATTCATTTTGCTCAATAGCTTTTTAACTTTCTTCGCTTGAGCGGGAGGTGTTTCCTTTAGATAGCGAATCAACATAGTCGTATCCAGAAGGTAACGTTTCACTTGGCAGCCCCTTCTTTTTGAACATAATCAACCCATTCTTCACGCGCCAACTTTCGGATTTTTTCAGGATTCAGCTCACTGGGGGGGGGGGGCCATAGATAAAGATCCGAATGCAGCTAGAGCACTTGGGTGAGGTTTTGGGCCTCGTACCTGCGGGGCTAAGGCCCCCTAGAGCTCCTCGTGATCTAGGGAAATCTTTAGCTG
>Ga0222650_1001151_pt1 | contig 14781 bp, 10 predicted proteins | sample AntAcemetagen367_FD_179820 | JGI IMG/M metagenome (GOLD analysis project Ga0222650, IMG submission 179820) | Saline water microbial communities from Ace Lake, Antarctica - #367 | ecosystem: Environmental > Aquatic > Non-marine Saline and Alkaline > Saline | place: Antarctica: Ace Lake...
GGGCGGTGATGATACCGAGAATCCAGACGTCACCAGTGGCGGGACGCTCCAGCTCGTTCCGTTCACCGAGACGGGAACCAATGGTTATAGCTGCTGCGGTCCGGACTTCGGCTCCGCCAACCTCAACGACGGCGATGTGGGACTCGGGATCGCAAGCGATGGCACTTACACCATCCCCGACGCCAACGGCGATCCGGTCGTTCTCGACTTCGGTGGCGAGGTTATCCTTGGCAGCATCTCGATCTACAACGGTTACACCAACCGAGACGACGGGGATTATATGCTTCTCGATGGCGACGGCAACACCCTTGGGGCGTGGAATATTGCGACAGGTTCCGGCGCGAGTAATGCGGGAGCGGACTCATTCTGGTTCACCTTCCCAACGCCCGTCACCACGAACTCGCTCCAGATCGTTTACATGGTGACCGATATCACACCAAGTTTCCGCGAGATCCAGGTGTTTGCTCCCCTCCCCGACTCCGATGGCGACGGCATGCCCGATGTCTTTGAGAATATGTTCGCAGGTCTTGACCCCAACGACCCGTCGGATCGGGACGAAGATCTGGACGGGGATGGCCTGAGCAACTTCCGCGAATACCAAGAAAGGACCGACCCGACCGAACCGGACAGCGACGATGACCTACTCAGTGATGGAGATGAGGTCCTAGTCCACGGCACTGACCCGAACCTGCCGGATACAGACATGGACGGACTCTCCGACTTCGAGGAGATCAATCAGTATTTGACTAATCCGCTGCTGGCCGATAGCGACATGGACGGACTCTCCGATGGCGCCGAGATCAATGGCGATCCCGCGACCAACCCGCTCGCTGCAAGCTCCGACGGTGACCCGTTCCGCGATAGCACCGAGATCTTCGCGGGAACAGATCCCAATGACGCTTCCGATTTCCCCACGGCCCCGACCTTCGTGCTCGATGCCAGTACGCTCGTGCTATCCGACGGGGCGGTGGTCGATCAGTGGAGCACCCAGGTCGCGACTGGTGCGCCGATCTTCAATACCGGGCAGACGCCGGGTGGTGGCCCCGCCGTAACGCTCGATGGTTCCGCTCATTTCGGCGATATCGAGTTGCCGAGCACGCTGTTCGGAGATTTCGTCATCGCGGCAGTCGTGCGACCCGACAACACGGGTGACTACCGCAACATCATCGACGACCGTGCCCACAACCGCCCGATGTTATGGATCGATGCAGACTTCGCCTACGAATCAAACCTCGGCGGTGGCACCAAACCGTTGGCCGGGGACAGTGGTGAGGGAGGCTGGGACATCATCATCGCCGACTCGCGCAACAATCAACTCTTCCTAAACAGTGTCATCGCAAATGGAACTGGTGGCGGGTCCTTCCTCTACTCAGTGCCGGAGCTGCACGATCTGTTTCATCGCAATGGCACTGCGCAGGAATTCTCGGGACAAGTTGCCGAACTTCGGATTTACAACGACGCGGGACTTTTCCTAGAAGACTTCACTGCGCTGCACGACGAACTCTATACAAAGTGGTTCGAAGGGAGTTCCCGGAACGATTTTCAGGTTATCTCGATCAATCACGAGGCCATCGGTGATATTGCGATCAGCTGGAACTCCCGCCTCGGGAAAAAATACGATATTGAGGCCTCCTTCGATCTCTTCGTCTGGTTTAACATCGCCGAGTCTGTCCCCGGGCAAGGCGATACAACGTCATTCTCCGAAGCTGCTGCCAATATTCCTCCGGACATCAACGCCCGATTCTATCGGGTTATTGAATTGCCCTAGGCGTGCGCTGATTCCTCCCAGTAATCTATGAATTTCCAATTCATCCTGCGCCACCGAATGGTGTCAATCTTACTAGTGGGGTGTCTCCACCTCGCGACTCGAGAGGTGCACGCGCAGGTGAGGATTACCGAGTTCATGGCCGCGAACTCATCCACCTTGAACGACGGCAATGGCGAGTTCAGCGATTGGGTCGAGATCCACAATGCTGGGGCGGAAAGTGTCGCTCTGGCTGGCTGGCACCTGACCGATTCCGCCGCCGATCTAGGCCGCTGGACCTTTCCATCGGTAAGCATCGATCCTGGGGGTTATCTTGTCGTGTTCGCATCGGGCAGCCAATTCCCGATCGACCTCACGGGAAAATTGCAGGCATCGTTCAGCCTTCGCGCTGCCGGTGAATACCTTGCACTTGTCCAGCCAGACGGGATCACCGTGGCATCCGAGTTCTCCCCGCAGTTCCCCCCTCAGCAGAGCGATGTCTCGTTTGGCAGCGATGGGAGCAGTTTTGGCTATCTCGTGGAACCGACCCCCGGCGCGGCGAATGGGGCAATCTCCGGAATTCCCAACACAGTCACGATAGCGCCCCCAGGGAAAGTGTTTGCGGACGTTGTGGTGATCACTTTAGAGTCCGCAGATCTACCTCCTGGGGCGAACATCCGCTACACGCTCGACGGCTCCCCGGTGACTGGGGCATCGGCAATCTACAGCGTCCCGCTGAGCGTCACCTCGAGGACGCACCTACGCGCGCGGGCGTTCCACGGACCCCCCGGCCCCGAGACCAGCGCGGTCTATCTGAGAGGCGCCGCCGACCTGGCCGGCTTCACTTCGAACCTCCCCGTCATCGTTCTCGATACCGATGCCGCAGTGCCCGGAACGAATTCGCCGACCCTGGTCGGCGGGCACGCACTCGTCTTCGATACCGATCCGGTTTCCGGGCGCAGCGCCATCGGCGGGTCGGTCGACTACGCGGGACGTTCCGGGTTGCGGGTCCGCGGGCGCAGCTCGGCGGGCTTCCCCAAGAAGCAGTACAAGTTCGAGACCTGGGATGCGGACGGTGCGGAGCGGAACGCATCGCTGCTCGGGATGGGCGGTGAGTCTGATTGGGTGCTCAGTGCGCCCTACACTGACAAGTCACTGATGCGCAACGCACTGGCCTACTCGACATGGAAGCGGTTCGGCCGGACATCGATGGACACGCGCTTCGTGGAGGTCTTCCTCAACCAGGATCGGGATCCCGTGCTCTCGTTCGCGGATGACTACGTCGGCATCTATGTTCTCACTGAGGCGATCACGATCGACGGTGACCGGGTCGATATCAAGAAGCCGGAGGACAGCACTGACCCGGATCTGATCACAGGGGGATACCTTGTCGAAACCGGCAATGCCGATTCGCAACAGTTCACAACGACCGGCAGCGGCCGCTCGGTCGCACACCGCTACAAGGATCCTAACATTTCTAAACTCAACACGGCGCAGCGCGGCTGGATCGATGCGACGATCCAGCACTTCGAGGAGGCACTCTACGCGGCGGACTTCCGCCACCCGTCCGGCGGCGAGCACTACTCCGAGCTGACCGATGTAGGGTCGCAGATCGACTACAAGATCATGCGCGAGTGGACACGGAATTTTGATGGTGGCAGCCAGTTCTCCTACATCGATCGCGGCGGCAACCTGACCATGAGTCCGATCTGGGACTACAACTGGGCGCTCGGCAACGTGAACTACGCCGAGGGTGGCGACACTCCAGCCTACCGCACGGATGGCTGGAACCGGTCGTTCACCACCAACATCAACGGCTGGTGCCCATGGTGGTTGCGCTTCGAACAGGATCCGGACTGGTGGCAGGGTTTCATCGACCGCTGGACGGAGCTGCGGGAGTCGGTGCTCAGCGATGCCGAGGTGGGATCGTTGATCGAGGCGATGGCGACCACCCTCGAGGCCGAGGCGACCGCGCGCAACTTCCAGCGATGGAGCACGCTCGGCAAGTTCACGGCGATCAGTCCACCCGGCTGGCAACAGCGGACGACCTACCGTTCCGAGATCGACTATCTGCGCACCTGGCTCGAACAGCGCTCGGCTTGGATCGATGAGCAATTTCCCCTGCGACCAAGTTTCCTTCCCGCTGGGGGTGTCGTCTCGGCAGCGATGCCCGCACGGGTTTTCGAAGCCAGCGGCGGCGCGACAATCTACTACACGACCGACGGCAGCGATCCGCGCCTGCCCGGTGGGGCCGTGAACCCAGCGGCCAAAACTGTCGCCTCGAGTGGTGCGGCGATCGAAGACTTTCTCGTCGTCGCAGGCGATCCCGTCACAGCATTGCGTCCGACATCATCAAGCCCTGGAGCAACGGCATGGACGACCCTCGGATTCGACGACGAAGATTGGGTGTCCGGAAACGGTGGGGTCGGCTATGAAAATTCGGCGTCCGACTACGCCTCGTTCATCGGCACGAATGTGGGCTATTTTCCGGGATTGCAGCCGACCAGCATCTATGCGCGCTCCGAATTCACGCTGGTCGATCCATCCGCCCTCAGCGATTTGTCTTTGCGGATCCGCTACGACGACGGGTTCATCGCCTATCTCAATGGCACTGAGATTGCTAGGCGCAACGCCCCAGAAACGGTCGCCTGGAACTCGGCGGCCACCAACAGCCACCCAGCCGATGAAGCAAATTTCCCATTCGAAATCATCTCGGTCACAGCTGCCATAGATCACCTCCATGCAGGCGATAACGTGCTGGCGATCCATGGTTTGAATATTGGTTCCCCGAACAGCGGTAACACTGGTAGCTCCGACTCTGATATGTTGATCCAAGCTGATCTGGTCGGCAGCCGTCTCTCGGACGGTTCGAACAACATCGTCTTGGATGAAAGCTCGATCGTCACGGCCCGCGCTTTTGATGGCAGTGAATGGGGAGCACCAGGGATAGCAACGTTTGTCTTCGGTGAAGCAGCAGCCTCTCCCGAGAATCTCGTAGTTTCGGAAATCCATTACCATCCGACAGATCCCACCGCTGAAGAAATGGCACAGAATCCGGGAATAAGTGCCGACGATTTCGAGTGGATCGAGATCCACAACATCAGCACCTCGAGCGTCGATTTGAGCGGGACTTCATTTGTCGAAGGGATCATTTTTGATTTCCCTCTTCAGACAGCCATAGCTCCCGGTGGCTATCTCGTCTTGGCGGCGAACCCGATGGCCTTCGCCCTGCGCTACCCGGAGGTGGCGATACCGCTCGGTCCCATGCAGGGTTCGTTGAGCAGTGCGGGCGAACGTTTGCAGATCGTTGCGGCTGACGGCACGAGCCTTGCCAGTTTTTCTTACCGAGATGACTGGCACCCGTTGAGTGACGGCGAAGGGTTCAGCTTGAACCTGGCAGATGAGTTGCAGATCCCGACCGACTACGAAAATGCCAGAGCCTGGGGCGCCTCTCTTGCCCAAAATGGCACTCCGGGTGCTCCCAATGGCCCCACGCTGCAATACTCGTTTGAAACCTGGTTGCCCCAATATTTTACGTCTGCGGAGATCGCATCTGACGATCTCACCGATCCGCATTCCGACGGGGACGGTGATGGTTTGTCGCTGCTAGCAGAATTTGCTTTGGGTAAGAACCCCACTTCTCCCGACGGAGAAGTATTGGAAGTGATCAACACAAATGCAGGGGCCGGAGAGACGATCCTTCGCCTCACATTCGACCGGGCACGTGGACGGGTAGGCATTGAAACTGAATTGGAGACCAGCATCGACATGAGCGACTGGAGCATCTCTTCCGGTTTCAATCGTCACGTCAATAACCGTGGGGATGGCACAGAGAGGGTGATCTTTGAGAAGACATTTAGCGGCACGCCACCCACGCGCACCTTTACCCGCTTGCGGTTTTTAATCCCTTAGATACAGCCTTCAATGAGCACTTTAAAATACCCAGAATGGTTAGACCTTTCGATCCCAATCTCCCACGGGATGACGGTATGGCCGAGAAACCCCAAAGTCTCAATAACACGCGTCCGAAGTCTCGACCGCGGAGATGTTTGCAACCTCTCGGACCTACACATTGGTGCCCATTCGGGGACCCATATTGACGGGCTCAATCACTTTGTCAAAGATGCGCCGGGCATCGATGAGATGCCGCTCGCACTCATGACTGGTCTCGCCCGGGTGATCGAAATTGACGATCCCGAGGAGGTCACTGCCAAGGAACTCATTCCCTACAATTTACAACCTGGTGAACGCGTCCTGTTCAAGACGCACAACTCGACGGAACTTCATCCACTCACTTCTTTTGCTGAAAAATTCGTCCACATCGCGATCGATGCGGCAGAACTTTTAACCGCACAGGGGGTTGCCATGATTGGCGTGGACTATCTCTCGATTGGCGGGTACCGCGGAAATGTCGTCGAGGTCCACAACGAGCTGCTTGGCGGCGGGATCTGGTGCGTGGAGGGATTGGATCTCAATCAGGTTTCTGAAGGTAAGTATGAATTTCTCTGCATGCCGATCCGGCTCGTTGATGGCGATGGCGGACTTTGCCGCGCCATCGCGAGGAGAGCCGATGGGTGAGCGGCGACCGATCCCGGAATCACCTGGCCCGGGTCCCTGTAATTGAAAGGAATAGGAAAATGGTTGGCCCAACGCGTAAGACCTACGAACGAACCTCGCTCACCTTCGCCACGGCCTCTGTGGCGTTATTGGTAATCGCGGCCCAATCTTGAGCGTCGATCAACGACTTGCTCGCCAACCAGGAACCGCCAATCGCGGTAACCAACTTGGACGATAGATAGTCGCTCATGTTGCCCACGTGAATCCCCCCAAGTGGAATGTATTTCAATCCAAGATGCTGGTATGGTGCCGCGATATTCTTCAGATGCTCGAAGCCTCCACTGCTGCTCGCTGGGAAAAACTTTAAAATCTCGCACCCGAATTCAAGAGAAGCCTCAATGTCAGAAGGGGTCATGATCCCTGGGGCGAACGCTAACCCGGCATCTGCGGCAGTCTGCAAAACACCTCGATTGACGCCTGGGGAAACTCCAAAATCGGCGCCGGCATCCTTCACCTCCTTGACTTGTTCCGGTGTCAATATCGTCCCAACTCCTACGAGAATATCTGGCAACTCCGCTTTAATCGCTCGTAAGGCGTCCATCGCCGCCGGGGTTCGAAGCGTGAGCTCCATCACATCGACACCACCAGCCAAGAGTGCCTCCGCTACCGGAACGGCGTCATCGATGCGATCAATCATCAATACCGCCACAACACCACGAACGTCGATTCTTTGGGCAATAGCGAGATTTCGTTTCATCCAAAAAGGATCCTATCGAATAACGATAGATTCGCAACCCTTGCCGGTAATTCCCATCACTTTTTACCACGCCTTCATTCGCCACAGCGAAAAGGGCTCTTAGGGTCACACCGAATAAATCAGCCTGTCGTTGTGGGCGCTATTTTAATGAACCATTTCTCGAGACCTGGCTTTCGATGGAGGTTTGATTCTATCTCTTTCATCTCGGATTTAGGCACTTTGACCCCGCTTTGGTAGACTTTCCAAACCAGTTTGACCACTGGCTTAATCCCCGCATACGTCATGCTCTTAGCCAGCCCGAGAGCTTTTCCCACGCTCCCTAGGATCTGGCCGCGCCAATGGTTCTCCAACACTCCCCAACTCCTCTCGACCGGGTTATACTTGCTGTGGCAGGGCGGGTAGTAGGCCAGTTGGATGCTGATCCCATGGCGGTTTGACAAATCAGCCAGCCGTCTCAACCACTGGGTTCTGCTCCCGCTGCTTTCGCACCCGTTGTCCGCGTTGATCACGAGCGTTTTCATCAGTGGGCATTTTTTCAACAACTTCGGAATGATCTCCTCCAAGCGATCAACCATGAAGTCTGCCGTGACCTTGCTCGTCGCCTTGGTATCAAGGGATATGCGGAGTTGGTGGGGTCCGCGTCAGCCTCTTTGTTGAGGCGCTGCACCTCGTCGAATATCGAGTCGGTCTCGGGGATCTTCTTCAGTGGGCGGCATTTTGAGACTTTTTTAAAATGAAACCGAGCATGTTGAGTTTGTTACGAATCGTCCGCGTGCAGGGCAGGCTTGTGAGTTTGTAGCCGAAGCTTTCGTTCAGCCTTTTCCTGACCTCCTCCGCCGATAGCGGTGTATAGATTCGAATGCTCCTGAAAGTGGGAGCGGGGTTCGACGATTGCCTTGAGGTCATTCAGGAGTTCCGGCAGATGGTGTTCGGAGCACTTGCGCCCGCGCAGGTGAAAGTTGTCCTGGTAGTCGATCCCTGTCGCAAGCTCCTGTTCGCCTTTGCGGATGGTCTCACGGCTCCACCCTAGGGTGGATCTGGCAAAAACTTGGCCACCCCAGCCAAGCGTCCTGACCACTCCCGCCCTAAATTTCCTCCGCGCTGCCCCACGCAGCTCTGAGTCTGTAGCTTTCCATAAAAAGACCGATTCTTCAGTTGCTGTATTCATCATAGATAATACGCTCGAGGCGCAGTCAAATGCCAGTATTAATTAAGGTTTATTAATTAATTCCGCGGCCCTTGCATTCTATCAGCCCTTTGCAGCCCCCCATCTTTCACGACGTGGCGGACATCAGGCTCAAAAGTTCGAAGACTCCTGATGGATCTCATTTCGTAAAAAAAATCAATGAAAGGACGGATATCTTCAGAAAAATAAAATATTTATGCTGGTGGTTGATCACTATTCAGGTCCTTAAAAAAGGGCCAAAAACCCGCAGCCGCCGTCGCGCCCATCCCCAAAGCCCTCGTCGAAAGTCCCGTCATCCATGCCGACGTATGGAGAGGAGCGATGGCTCGCATGGGCCTGCTTCCGCTTTTCTAAAACCTCCTTATCCACGACTGCCTGGGAGCCTATTTCACCTGCCAAGACTGCCGTCACGGACTGTGTAACGCGCACTTCACACCACCAGCGCGAACTCACCTACCTGCAAGAAAACCTCGACCAAATTTGGGCAAGCGAAATGATCGAGCTTCTGTTAGATGCCAAAGACCTCGCCGAACGCGAACTGTCGCGAGAAGAAGGAAGTCGGCGAGTCATTGGAGAAGGCCGGCTTAACAAAATCCTTAGCTGCTACTTCGACATCATTGATCGGGGATACCTCGACAACCCCGAACCGCCGCCAAAACCGAAAGGTAAGAAAGGGCCGGTCAAACGAAGTAAATCGCTTATTCTACTGCGGCGGATGGAAAAACGATGGGCAGAGATCTTGGGGTATTTTTTCTACCCCGGACTCTATCCTTACCTTCCCGGGATGAAAATGGCCGTTGACATCGGAAAGGCACTTTGCATCATGCGTTCCACCAAGAGAATGAATTCAACCAATGGAACGATCAAACTTAATTTCTTCCTCTGAAACCTCATCGGGGCATGCGCCTGCGTTGGAGCGAGGGATGCGAATCCTCGAAAGCCTATCTGCGAAACCACATGGTGTTTCGCTGGCTGAGATCAGCTTGGAGTTGAAAATGCCCAAAAATTCTACGCTTCGATTACTTCAGACGCTGGTTTCGTGCGGCTATACCCTACGTGACGAATCCCCCCCGCGCTACCGCCTGACCGGAAAATTACTCAAAATCGGTCAGCCGCATATGGGAGAAATTAGTTTGGTTGAATGTTCACTGAATCCAATGCGAACCTTGCGGGATCGAATAGGTGAAACGGTTCAGATAGGTATCCCGACCGGTGACGAAGGGGTGATCATCGAAAAGTTGGAAAGCACATCGGCAATCCGGATTGGCGTGAATATCGGGTTACGCTTTGGCCTTCACAACAACGCTCCCGGAAAAGTGCTACTGGCGTATCAACCGACGAGCCAACGCGATGCCACGATCAAGCGAATCAAACTCAATCGCTTCACCAATCGCACAATCACAAGAGCGGGAGAGCTCAAAAAGGAATGCGACAGAATCAGGCAACAGGGATACGGAGTGGATTGGGGCGAAGCCGATGAAGGCATTCACTGTGTTGCTGCTCCAATTCAAGATAGATCGGAAGCACTGATCGCTACAATTTGGGTATCTGGCATTGCTAGTCGCATGCCGCAAGACACCTTCGAAAGGGTTGGCAAAGAAGTAATACGGGCCGCGGCCAAAATCGAAGAAGGGATACACAGATGAGAGTTCTTCCCCTAACCGTTCTCTTTCTGACGGCTCCAGTTCTTCAAGCCGATGAGTTTTTCACTTCGAAGGTTGAACCCATCTTAAAGGAGAATTGCTTCAAGTGTCATTCGCACGAAGCCGGGAAGATGAAGGGTGGGCTCACCCTGGACTCACGGGGTGGATGGGCAACAGGCGGCGACAGCGGACCGGCAATCGTTCCGGGCAAGCCCAACGAAAGCCTCTTGATTACAGCCGTTCGTTACGAAGATTCCGACTATGAGATGCCGCCTAAAAAGCAACTCTCTGACGCCGAGATAGAAACCCTGGCCGAATGGGTGAAACGCGGTGCATCTGATCCGCGTGAAGTGAAATCAGCGCCTCTGCCCGATAACAATTGGTGGTCGTTGAAGAAACTGGTGGCCCCGGAAGTGCCTGGAGGAGGCCACCCGATCGATGCCTTCGTGAGAAGGAAGTTACAGGAGATCAAACGGCAACCCGCCGCACGTGCCGACACCACCACTCTGGTGCGGAGACTCTTCGTTGATCTCCATGGCTATCTACCAACTCCAGAGCAAAGCGAATCTTTTGCGACAGATCAGAACCCGCTGGCTTACGAACATTTGGTCGATAAACTTCTTTCTTCCCCGCGCTATGGCGAGCACTGGGCCCGACACTGGTTGGATACCATTCACTTCGCGGACTCGCATGGGTGCGAACACGATGTGAAGCGACCGAACGCGTGGATGTTTCGAGACTATGTCATCGAGAGATTGAACGCCGATGTTCCGTGGGGGCGATTCATCAGGGAACAACTCGCCGCCGATGTCTTTTATCCCGATGAACCAAAGCTGAAAGCAGGTTTGGGGTTCATTGCGGCGGGGCCTCTGGAGCTGAGCCGGGCAGGAACCGCACCAGTGACCTTTGATTACCTCGACCGGGACGACATCGTGACGCAGACGATGGGCTCCTTCGTCAGTAGCACCGCGAATTGCGCCCGCTGCCACACCCATAAATTCGACCCCATCACCCAGGAAGACTACTATTCGCTGCAGGCCGTCTTCGCTGGAGTCGGGAAAGGTGACATCGAATTCGATCCCTCCGCGGAGGTGATGACGATTCGCGAAGAGATGGAGAACTTGCTGTCTGCCATTGGAAGGCAGGACGCACAGGTGCTATTACAGGAAAAGAATACCGCGACTGTTCGCGAATGGGTGACGGCCAGACAGCAGGTCCCAGTCAAGTGGACGGCCCTGACACCGGAGGTGTTTGTGTCCTCGGGTGGCGCAATCTTGACGAAACAAAAAGACCTCTCCATCTTTGCCGACGGCCCGATCTCGGACCAGGAGACCTACACCGTCACCTCCGAAGTCGGATTACAACTTCTTTCAGCTGTCCGGATTGAGGTGCTCCAAGATGATCGGCTCCCGATGGGCGGACCGGGAAGATCCGAAAACGGAAACCTTCATCTGACCGAGGTCGATCTTCAGTGGTTTCCCTCGGGATCCGATTCTCCAGTACCCCTGGAAATCTCACGGGCCTCGGCTGATTTCGATCAAGAGGCCTGGACCTCGGCCCAGGCCATCGACGGCGATCTCATCACCGGTTGGGCCATCTATCCCAGGGTCAACGAGTCGCACCACATCGTCGTCGAACTTGCCCAGCCAATCGAAGTGGCAGGCGGAGGCCGACTGGCCGTCACTCTGAAACAGCGGCATCCGCCCAAGCACGCCATCGGGCGATTCCGCCTTTCGGTCACCGACGCAGCGCTTGCCCAAGTTCTTCCTCAGGAGGCTGTCGACGGGCTCAAAAAAGCGGAGGACCAAAGAAATAAGGGGGAAGCGCTCGCAATTGCCACTGCCGCTCTGGAGACTTATGCGAAGCAGCAGCTCGGCAGTTTGCCCGCCAAGGTGACCGTCTTCGGGGTTTCCTCATCGTGGTCTCGCGCCGTGAAACTTCCCGCTCCAGAGGAACCGAAAGTGGTTCACCTCTTGCGCCGGGGTGACATCGACAAACCTGATCAAGAGGTCGGCCCCGGAGCTCTTTCGATGATGAATTTCCTACCAGGCCGCTTCAAGCTTCCCGATCCGAAACAGGAATCCGCGAGAAGAGCGGCCCTTGCTGACTGGCTGGCTCATCATGATAATCCCCTCACTTGGAGAAGCATCGTCAATCGTGTTTGGCTCTATCATTTCGGCCAAGGTCTCTGCGACACCCCGAACGATTTCGGCAGAATGGGAAGTCTCCCCAGCCATCCCGAGCTCTTGGATTGGTTGGCGGTCTGGTTCCGGGATGAGGCCAAGGGCTCGTTGAAGGAATTGCACCGCTTGATCCTGACGAGCGAAACCTGGCAACAAGCAAGCCAGGTGGCAACGGAGGCCCGGGACTCCGACAATCGCCTTCTCTGGCGCATGAACCGGCAGAGAATGGCTGCCGAGGTATTCCGAGATTCCATCCTGCGCATTTCGGGGCGTCTCGACCTGAAGATGGGCGGTCCGGGCATCGAGCAGTTCCTCAAGACTCAGGGACCACAGTCGACCCCCGCATTGAACTACCCGGCTTATGATTGGAACTTACCCGACGCTTCCCGCCGAAGTATCTACCGCGTCGTTTGGCGGGGAATCCCCGATCCGTTCATGGAAACGTTGGATTTTCCGGACCTTGGATTGCTCGCCCCCAAGCGCGGATTTTCAGTATCCGCACTTCAGTCACTGGCGATGTTTAACAACGACTTTATCCTTCATTGCAGCGAGTGGCTCGCTCAACGGGTCGAGTCCGAAGGCCGTGGCTTGGAGACTCACGTGGACCGAGTCGTCCGTTTGGTCTGGCTCCGCTCCCCCACCGCAAGCGAGCAAGTGGGCTTGACTAACTATGCCCGAAACCACGGATTACCGGCCCTCTGTCGGATCCTTTTAAACAGTAATGAATTTCTTTTTATAGAATGAAACGCAGATCGTTTTTATGGAACTCCGGAGGGGGCCTCGGCGGTGTCGCGATGGCTCAGATGCTGACCCATGACGCACTAGGAGCACCACGACCGGAGTTGAACGGTGGCCTCCACCATCCCGCCAAGGTCAAGCGAGTGATCCAACTCTTCATGACCGGCGGAGCAAGCCCGATGGACACTTTCGATTACAAGCCAACGCTTGAGAAACTGCATGGACAAAAGCTGGGACCGAAAGAAAAACCAGAGGGATTCACCGCGATGCCAGGAGCCTTGCTCAAGAGCCCATTCGAGTTCAAGCAACATGGAGAATCCGGACGCTGGGTCAGCAGTGTCTTTCCCCACCAAGCGAAGTGGGTCGATGAGATGGCCTTTCTAATGGCCATGAAATCAAAGACCAATGTCCACGGCCCCGGAACCTACATGATGAATTCCGGCTTTCTGCTGCCGGGCTTTCCTTGTCTGGGCGCGTGGACTTCCTACGCCCTTGGGAATCTCACCGATAACCTTCCCGCCTTCGTCGTCCTGCCCGATGCCAAGGGGTTGCCCTATAATCAACGCGGCCCTTTCTCATCTGGTTTCCTGCCGGCCGTCCATCAGGGCACCGTCATCAATGCCTCGGGAACAAATCCCGTTCCTGATCTTTTCGCCAGCGAGCGCTTCGGCTTCACCAACCCCGCCGCCGAACGTGACGGCCTCGCGCTCCTTCGTCAGATCAACGATGGCCATGCCGCCACCCGTGCCGATGACTCCCGGCTGGAATCACGAATTCGCTCCTATGAATTGGCCGCCAAGATGCAACTTTCCGCTCCCGAAGCGTTTGATCTGAGCAAGGAAACAGAGCTCACCCGGAAATCCTACGGTCTCGACGACGCCGTGACCGAAGACTTCGGAACGCGATGCCTGCTGGCGCGGCGCTTATGCGAACGAGGAACACGCTTCGTGCAAGTTTGGAGCGGACCACAAGGCGCAACGGGCAACTGGGACAACCACGGAAGCATTTCCAAGGAATTGCCACCCATCGCGGCCAGCGTCGACAAACCGATCGCGGCCCTCATCGAGGACTTGAAAGGGCGGGGCCTTCTTGAAGATACCCTCCTTATTTGGACCACCGAATTTGGCCGCACCCCATTCGCTCAAGGTGGAGACGGACGAGATCACAACGGCGGCACCTTCGTCACGTGGATGATTGGGGCCGGGATTCAAGCGGGCTCATCCTACGGGAAAAGCGACGAATGGGGCTACCAGACCTTGGAAGGAACGACCTATTGCTACGATCTCCATGCCACCATCCTACACCTCATGGGAATCGATCATGAGAAACTGACCTTCCTACAAAACGGAATCGACCGCCGCCTCACCGATGTTCATGGCCACGTTGTGAAGGAAATTCTGACTGGTTGAGTTCAGGTTACCGGAGGTGCCCTGTAGGCACCCATTTGCTTTAGGGGTGGCCCTTTGAAAGATTTTCTGAGTTGCGGGGGAGCTTATTTTCCATCGTTGCTCGTTGAGATTCTATGGGGAGATGGCAGCACGTGCGCTTGTCAAATCACAGTTGTCCGCAGATTTCGTCTTGGCAGGGGGGACTTTGCGGCGATGTTGAAACCAATGGATGATGAAGATTATAAGGGCAGCGAGGGCGGCCGCTTGTATTTCGATTCGCACATGCATACGCCCTTGTGCATGCACGCCGAGGGCCATCCACGGGAGTATGTTGCCAGCGGCGTCGAGGCCGGGCTAAAAGGCGTGATCTTTACCTGCCATAGTCCGATGCCCAATCGCTTTTCGCATGCCGTGCAGATGACGCCGGAGCAGTTTGGTTAATCCCCCCTCCGCTCCGTCCCAAAGGTGGCTTCAAGGCCCTCCCGCCAAAAGTAAATTCCTAACAGCCACCCATCCACCCCGACGCACTCCCGGAGAGATCCCGATGAAACGGAGCTTAAGACTGACAACTTCGTGAGCGTTGGA
>Ga0222650_1001155_pt1 | contig 14745 bp, 16 predicted proteins | sample AntAcemetagen367_FD_179820 | JGI IMG/M metagenome (GOLD analysis project Ga0222650, IMG submission 179820) | Saline water microbial communities from Ace Lake, Antarctica - #367 | ecosystem: Environmental > Aquatic > Non-marine Saline and Alkaline > Saline | place: Antarctica: Ace Lake...
CTAAAAACACTTTTTATCACTTTGGAGCGGAGGGCCTGCGCGGACTGACCCCTGGATCTTTTGATGATCCGACACAAAGATTGTGCGGCCCTTTACTCCTCCTTACCCGATTGAATACATCACCATGCACTGTTATTGAAAACATGTGCGGATAGCAGGTTATGCACGGTTTAATGCCGATTGCTTCTGTCGGAGGAGACGTTTTCCAATAATTTTAATCTCAGATGAACTACGCAAAATGCAAGCTCATCGATCAAACCAGATGAATATATCTACACCATGAAATAAACATTCTTAACCGTCTTGACAATATTTCCCATAGCAGGGGTCAGTCCACGCATTCTAACAAGATAAAAAACACCGAAGGGGTCAGTCCACGCATTCTAACAAGATAAGGCAAAGACCATCCTCTATAAACGACTATTTCTATGCGTGCTCTTCCCGATTGAATCCAATACACAGGTAGAAAATGTTAGAATGCGTGGGCCCCGTCGGTAACCTGACCCCGTCGGTAACCTCGACCCCGTCGGTAACCTCATGGAGGGCAGTCCTCGCATTTCAACATAAAAGGACACCTGTGCATGGGCACACACAAACTGTTCTTTGAGGTTCGACACTCAGGTCAAAAAAGCGGAAAATTTTAGGAGTATCAGGAAATCAAAACCAAGAAATAATCGATAATGAAAAAGAACCCAGACCAACTCCCGACGTGGGACGAATTTTTGAAGCCACTCCTCGAACTTGCCTCCGAGAGCCCCATCATGCGACGTACAGGTGTGCAGAAGATCGCTGAGAAATGCGCTTTCTCAGAAGAAATCCGCAGCTCACGAACTAAGAGCGGCCAGCCCCACATACAAAACCGCGCGGGGTGGGCCATGAGCGCTTTGGTGAAGGCAAAGTTCATCGAGAAGCATCCCGCAGAGAAGTTCACTTACCAAATCACCAATAAAGGCCGCGAATACCTGAAGGATCACACCGGTGCCATTACGGATCAGGATTTGAAAAATTTAGATGGCTACGAAGAAGCTTGGGAGGCAGCGAGCCTCAAGAAGCAAAACTCAAATATAAAGGCTCCAAGGTCGGACAACAGCCTGGCCCAAAGCACACCCGACGACCTGATCGACACCGCATACACTGAACTGCACCGTTCATTAGCCAACGAACTCTTAGAAAGCATGTTCGCGATGGACCCCTATAAGTTTGAGCAGCTCGTGGTCGATCTGCTCTTTTCGATGGGCTACGGAGGGTCTCGAAGTGAAGCAGCTCAAGTCACCAAAAAATCAAACGACGAGGGCATCGATGGTATTATTAATGAAGACCGCCTCGGCCTTGATGTGATCTACATTCAAGCCAAACGCTATCATAAAGACTCCACGATCGGGCGAAAAGAGATCCAGAGCTTTGTCGGCGCACTAGCGGGCAAACAAGCCAACAAAGGAGTCTTTATCACAACCAGCAGCTTTAAATCGACCGCCATCGAATACGCAGGAAACATCTCACAAAAAGTAATCTTGATCGACGGCGCTCGCCTCGCGGCGCTCATGATCGAATACAACATCGGTGTGTCGACAATTCGAACAGTCGAACTCAAACGTCTCGATTCGGATTACTTTGAGGATTAAGAAAACACTGATGGCACCAGTCCACGCATTCTAACAAGTTAAGGCAAAGACCGACCCTTTTGCCTCACCCAAAAAATCAACAAGTTCAGTTACTAGCTTTCGCTTGCTCTGCGTGACGCTGAAGTAAGTCCAAGTCTGGCGAAAAATGCTTTGGCAGGCAAAGCGGCGCGCCATCAAATTCCTTCAACCAATCCGCCCCGTCAGAGTCCTCCTCGGGCTCAAACAATCGAGGCGACATCCGGATCGTTAAGTCGGACTCAATCCACATAAAGCCTCGATCAAATGCTTTATCGTGCAGCGCATTGAGGCATAGACCGTTTCTCGGATTCAAGCGATTTGCCACATCCTTAGCCCAAGGGATAATATGGCTGGCGATGAGTAAGGGCGCGTAAGAAAGCCCGGTCACACAGCATGTATTGGAATAAGCGGAGAGCACGCGCTTGCGGAAGAAGCTTTGGTTGACGCGAAGCTTCACAATGGCTTCTCGATCTAGCCCTTCTGCGCCCGTATCATCCTCGACATCTGGGTCAATCAATGGGCGCCCTTCACGAGCGGCCATCAGCTTTTCAGATTCATAAGCAAGCCGTTCAGGTGAGTCTGCAAATTCCTGCCAAACATCTTCCTCCCAAAAAAATGACTCAAGCACTCGTCAACACGATCCAGACATTTAGAATTAATGTGTCGAAAATTAGATTTTACAGTATACTGAGTAGGTTAGTGAGGGATGAGTGTGATGGATCTTAACAAGATATTGATGGAGTCAGCGGAGCTCGACGAGCGATTGCACGAGTTCTGGTTGACCGATGGCCTGAACGCCCCAGATAAAATGCGTTGTGCTGCTATTTTGTGTCGAGTGGTTTATGAACATGCCGAGAGTATAAAAATGCTTTTAGCTAGAGGGAACTTCACCTCAGCGATCGGACTTATGCGCCTCCAATATGAGTCTCTAGTTCGTGCATTTTGGGTCGTATATGCTGCAACGGATGGCTTTGTTACCAAACTGATGGCCGAACTAACGGATGAGGCTGCGAGGGTCGCAAACAAGATACCCATGCTGTCCGAAATGCTGAACTCTCTTGACGGGAAGGCTCCGAAGGAAGCCACAGACATGCTGCTTGAGTTTAAAGAATATTCATGGAAACCATTGAGTTCGTATATCCATGGAGGCATCCACGCCATAGATCGGAATCGTAGGGGCTACCCGCTCCCTCTATTGCTTCAACTGTTGAAGGCGTCCAACGGGATTTCAATAATGGCGGCAATGTTGCTCGTGATTCTCTACAAGAATCCGGCCCACAAAGGAAAGTTGCCCGCGATCCAACGCGAGTTCGCTGACTGTCTACCCCGCCCAAGCGTGAAGGCGTAACAAAAGAGACGGAGGCACAAAAGGGATAAAACGTAGAACATAGAATCAGCGCCCCATGCCAAAAGCGGATGGGGACATCCGCCCTCCCTCGAAAGCGGATGGGGACATCCGCCCTCCCCGGAAGCGGATGGGACATCCCGCCCTCCCCGGAAGCGGATGGGGACATCCGCCCTCCCCCGAAAGCGGATGGGGACATCCCGCCCTCCCCGGAAGCGGATGGGGACATCCGCCCTCCCCGAAAGCGGATGGGACATCCGCCCTCCCCTGAAAGCGGATGGGACATCCGCCCTCCCCTGAAAGCGGATGGGACATCCGCCCTCCCCGGAAGCGGATGGGGACATCCGCCCTCCCCTGAAAGCGGATGGGACATCCGCCCTCCCCCGCAAGCGGATGGGACATCCGCCCTCCCCCGCAAGCGGATGGGACATCCGCCCGCCCCGGAAGCGGATGGGACATCCGCCCTCCCCGAACAGAGTTTGGGGGCTTGCAGCAATTGTGACAGACTGAATCCTATCCGCGTCCATCCGTGTTCATCCGTGGTTAAAAGAATCCGATCTGACGCGACAGAAAGAAAGGCTCGGTGGAGCCAGTCCAATGCTAAAGACCCCGGAACAAAGTTCCGAGACTACAATTAAGGAACCACAACACTGATGGCACCACTCCACTCAGTATTTCTCAAATCGCCTCAAGAAGCAATTTGGCTGCACGCCAGCAGAACATTAGAAGCAAAAATCAGACGTATTATAATACGTTCTAAGATAAAAAAACTCTATAAAACGTATTATAATATATATTGACACAAAAGAGAATCACACTATATTGGCTGATTGATGAACGAAAAAGAAAGTCTAGGTGAACTGGGGAAGCGAATTACTCAGGAACGCATTCACGCCGAAATGACGCAGCAAGCCTTAGCCGACAAAGCAGCCATTAGTCTCGCCACCCTTTCCAAGGCCGAACGTGGCTACCCGATGACCACCGGCACCCTCTTTCGAATTTTAGAGGCCCTCGGTCAAAGTTCAGCGCTACCAGACCTCTTACCAGAGCCAGCAATCAATCCGATCGCACTGCGAAAACAAAAAAAAACACGTGAACGGGTCCGCTAATGGCAACTGAATTTGCAGACGTCTACTACCAGCGCCAGCACGTCTGTGAAATCTACTGGGACGCCGCTCGGCAAAGTTGTGCGCTCGCATACACCAGCGACTACTTGAAGTCTGGCTGCGAGCTATCGCCAATTCATCTAAAGCGCAGACGCGCGCCTTACCAACTTAGCAATTTAGATGCATCTTTCATGGGGCTGCCAGGAATGCTGGCCGACTGCCTGCCCGACACCTACGGCAACGCACTGATCGACACATGGTTGCGCACACAAAACCGCGATCCCGCGAGCTTCACTCCAGTCGAACGACTCTGCTACATGGGCGCTCGTTCAATGGGTGCCCTTGAGTTTCGCCCTAGCATGCGCACCACGTCAAAGGAGGCTCAAAAAATCGAAGTCGAACGGCTCATCGAACTCGCCTCGCAAGCACTGCAAGCTAAGCAACAATTAGATAGTCAATTAGAAGATCAAACTGACTTGGAGGATATTATACAAGTCGGCACCAGCGCTGGCGGCGCACGCGCCAAAGCTGTGATCGCATGGAACCCCGACACCAACGAAGTGCGCTCCGGCCAAAGCGATGCGCCGAAAGGCTTCGAACACTGGCTACTCAAGCTCGACGGCGTCGATGCATCTTTTGAAGGGATCAAAGACCCAAAAGGCTACGGTCGTATCGAATATGCCTATTCACTCATGGCTCACGACGCCGGCATCCACATGACGCCCTGCCGCCTGCTGGAAGAAGGCACGCGTGCTCATTTCATGACGCAACGCTTTGATCGAATGGGGGCCACAGGCAAGCTTCACTACGCTTCCCTCTTCGGCATCAATCATATGGCCTATACCGCACCCGGCAGCCATCATCATACCTACGAAGATTACTTCAAAGTGATCGATCAGCTCAATATTCAGATCGATTCGAAACGCGAAGCCTTTGCACGCATGTGCTTCAACGTGCTCGCATTCAATAAGGACGATCATGTTAAAAATTTCGGATTCCTAATGAACAACCAAGGTGACTGGGATATCTCCCCGGCATTCGACCTTTCCTATGCACACAACAGCGCCTTTGGCGCATGGACACGCAGTCAACAAATGTCCGTCAACGGCAAGCGCGAAGACATCACGACTGATGACCTGATTGCCTGCGGCAGAAACTGCAACGTCGGCACAGTGCCCAAATTGAAATCAATTCTAAACCAAGTCAAAGAAGCGGTTACGAACTGGCCAACCCACGCCGAGGCCGCAAGCGTCGCATCGCAAAAAATTGACGCGATTCAATCCGTCCTGAAAAGAGAACACTGTTAGGGTCAGAACACGCATTCTAACAAGACAAGGCAAAGACCATCCTCTATAAACAACTGTTTATAGAAGATGGTCTTCCGGATTGAATCCAATACACACGTTGAACATGTTAGAATGCGTGGACTGACTCTTTTGCCTAACCCTGCCCTCGAAAGCGGATGGGGACATCCGCCCGCCCCCGAAAGCGGATGGGGACATCCGCCCTCCCCGAAAGCGGATGGGGACATCCGCCATCCCCGAAAGCGGATGGGGACATCCGCCCTCCCCTGAAAGCGGATGGGGACATCCGCCCTCCCCCGAAAGCGGAAGCGGATGGGACATCCGCCCTCCCCGAAAGCGGATGGGGACATCCGCCCGCCCCGGAAGCGGATGGGTTATCCGCCCGCCCCGGAAAGCAATTGTGACAGACTGAATCCTATCCGTGTCCATCCGTGTTCATCCGTGGTTAAAAGAATCCGATCTGACGCGACAGAAAGAAAGGCTCGGTGGAGTCAGTCCAATTCACCTTGTTTCGAGCAAATTACAGACGGAGCTGAGGGATCAGGGATACAGCGCTGACGCCCCCGGAACAGAGTTCCGAGGCTACGGAACTCAGGCTACGTGGCGGATGCATTCAAAGACACATTCCTCAGCGGTTACTATTTCTGAAACTCACAGTCGATTCCAGTCGGCAATTGCTGACTTAATCTGTGTCCAGTTCAGCCCTTTGAGGCAAATCGGGTCGGGGTCCCCGTCGGCATCGACAAAATAGGAAAGGGATTTTTCCACACTCCATCGGCTACCGTGCGGGTATTTCTTTTCGTAGAAGGACAAGATCTGTTCGCGATCAAAGTGCTGTGACAGCTCATACAAATCCCAGAAGTCTTTCTTCGTCCCGCGATTAGCGATTGCGTTGAGTTTCATGGCCGCGATGTCTTCGACAGCCAGCAGGCGCACATGATCAAATTGCTGGACGCCGACAACCATGGGGTATTGGTGCGCGATGCAATCAAGTTTGATCCCTTCAACTCTCCCGAGAACTGTATTTTTCTCAATGCTGGACTCCGTCAGTCCCAGCTCGGCCGTCAAATACGCTCCCACTTGTATCGAATCGAACGATTGGTCAGTAAACAGGTCGATATCCACTGAAAGGCGATGACCATAGTGCAGCGCAAGCGCAGTGCCACCTACTAGATAAAAGTCTTTCAGCGGGTCGGCTGCCATCAGCCGTTGAAGAAGTCTTTGCAGTTCTGGACTGATGGCTTGAATCTGCAAACTCATACCGCCCAATCCTGCGCGCGTTGATAGGCTCTGAATGCTTCGCAGGGAATACGAAACTGATTGGCAAAGAAATAGATCGTCTTACTTGATAGGGCAGGTGCTTTGATCAAGGCTTCTTTGACTCTGGTTTCTCCATAATGCTTCCAGGCGAGTCGAACATCCACTGAAGTCCCCCGCTCCATTACTCGGCAGATAAGAAAACTGGCATGCGCTTCGGGATCGACAGTCGATTGGTTCACATCCCAAAAGAGATGCGCGGAGAGACTAGAAATGAAACCATGCGTTTCGGACATGTGCACCATTGTGCTCCAAGCAAGTAATGAATCAAGCAGAACTTAGCCTCACTCAGTGATTGCAACGGCTCAATTTGACTCTTCTGGTTTTTCCTTTCAGATATCATATATGAATGAATTGACCCAATCAGAACTCGAAGTGATTCTCAAAGATCTGGAGGGCTGGGAACTTAAAGACGACAAGCTGACGAAGCTCTTCAAGTTTAAAAACTTCCGAGAAGCGATGACTTTTCTCATGCGTCTCGCTTTCGAGGCGGAGGCAATGAATCACCACCCCGAAATTGAAAACGTTTATAACAAGGTTCGTTTAAGCCTGACCACTCACGACGCCGGCAACAAAGTAACCGAACAAGATGTCGCACTCGCGCGCCAAGTTGAGAAACTGGGTTTGCCCTATTTAAAGAAATAGAGTTCGTAGCCCAGATACATCGTTAGACCCATAAAGATAATTGCGAGGAGGAAATTTTTCAACAAGCCTACAAGTTAGTCACCTAACAAAGAATGAACAGGAAAAAATACCTCATTCACACACACAAATAAACAAAAACACCAAAAATTTTAACGGCTTATCAATAAATGAAGCCCACCTTGTAATTGCCCATTTGCGAAGGGCTGCGCTCGATCGACCACCTGCGCTTGTTTCAAAAAGCGGCTCAAAGCATCGGGTGCATCCCCCGCAGGCCATTGCTGCCAGAAGGGCTCCGCCTCCAATATACCCGCCGCCGCCGCTAAAGGTAGCAAGGCATCGCAGATGAGCGTGTTGAGCCGCTGGCTACTGATCGTATCTGAAAAAACATCGTGCGCGATCGACTTGATCAGCCCCGGCATGCCTACAGCTTTGCGAAAAGCCGCCCCTGTGAGCGCGCCCTCCGCAGGCGGGCAGTTGGCGAGTAGCGCCTGCAGGCGCTGCGGCCAGTCCGGGTGCGCTCGGCAGATCGCCGCGTATTGATTCAAGCGCAGCCGCGGGTGGTTGGCGGGGCGCAGCCCGCTCAGCCGCCACTGCTGCGTTTCTTCCGCCATGAGTGCCTCTGCCGTCACGCGCCCCGAAGCAAAGTCATCGATCGCATAGCTCAGCGCGATGCGCGACATCGGGGCACGGTTACGCGCATAGCCCAGCACTTCGAGGCAATACTGGTGGCAGGCCTGCGCCCACGAAGCCCCCGCTAGCCGCTTACGCGCAAAAGCCACCTTGCGCGCCCAACGCGCCGCCGCGCCCTTAAGCAAAATATCGCGGCGCTCATCCAGAGGGTGTTGCACAAATTGCAGCATCCACTCCGCATCCTCGACTTGCTCCAACTCCAGTAAAGCATCGTCGATCGCATAGTCTTCCAGATCGCGCTCCAAGAGCGGCAGCAGGCACAAAAGCTCTGGTTGCGCACCCGTCGCTGTCAGCACTCGCGGCGAGGTGTCGGCATCGGGATACAGCACCACGTGCAAACACACCCGCGCAAAGTTTGGATTGCCCGTATGGCCGTGTAGATTCCAATCCGAGGCGTGGAAATGTACCTCCACATCGCCCACCAGCGCCTGTCCATCCAGCTCCAGTTGCGCTTCCAAAAAATCAGGCCCGTCCAGCAGATTCCAACGCCCTGGATCGATCACCCGCAGGTGCTTACCCGAAACTGTCCGCAAGCCGTTGGCATCGAACTCACCCCGCAGCCAGATCTTCTGCAACACCCGCTCCGACAAGCTAAACGGCCCGTATAAACCTTGAATCTCCTGAACCTCGTTATTCTCCACAGCTGCAAGGTAAACCTTGTCATTCGCTAAGGTCAACCCGTCTATCGCCGATATGGCAACCGTAACCGTAGCGGGAGCTTCCAGCTCGCGTCTCTCGCCAACGGCCATGGAGCTGGAAGCTCCAGCTACTGTCTCCCTGCTTTCGGCAGCGCCGATATGGCAACCGTAACCGTAGCGGGAGCTTCCAGCTCGCGTCTCCCAAAATCGGCCATGGAGCTGGAAGCTCCGGCTACTCTCTCACCGTCAACCCGGCAACGCCGATATGGCAACCGCAACCGTAGCGGGAGCTTCCAGCTCGCGTCTCTCGCCAACGGCCATGGAGCTGGAAGCTCCAGCTACTCTCTCCCTGCTTTCGGCAGCGCCGATATGGCAACTGTAGCGGGAGCTTCCAGCTCGCGTCTCCCAAAATCGGCCATGGAGCTGGAAGCTCCAGCTACTTTAAAGTTTTCCGTAAGGGCTGCACAAACGGTTTGCGTTCTGCCGCAAGCCGACTTGTTTAAAAACCATGGCTAATATCATATTCAAAAAATCAAGCGTCACCGCTCCTTGGACAGGCGACGAAGAAAGCATTCTCGAACTGGGCGAAGTCCACGATATCGATCTCGACTATGGCTGCCGCATGGGCAATTGCACTGCTTGCCAACAGCCGATTCTTGCTGGCGAGGTTGAATACCCGAATGGCCACACAGGCGAGCCCGAAGAAGGCAACGCGCTCCTCTGCTGCTGCCAGCCAAAGGGCGACGCGGATCTCGTCATCGACGCGTAACCTCGGTCGGATTAATCGTTAATAACGGCGAGTTTTAATCCTCAGACTTCTTTTTCAGCGCATTGGCCAGCCACTGCGCGGCGCTGGCATCGCTGCCGGCGTGCAGTAAATCGCGCAGTTCGGCGGCTCCTTGGGCGGCCTCCTTCACTGCTTTTGGATCTTCTAGCGCTCGCAGGAGTTCGGCGCTTAGCCTCTTCGCGCTGGCGGCATTCTGAATATATTCTGGGTGCAGTGGACTCTTGAGCAAGAGGTTGGCGATGCCGATATAATCGATTTTGACTAGTAGCCGCCCGAGCCAATAACTCATCGGGTTCAGCCGGTAGGCAATCGCACCTGGTATAGCCGAAAGCGCACAGGCCAGCGACATGGTGCCGGAGCTCATCAGCACCGCACTGGCGGGCAAGCTCTGACTATTATTGGGCGTGAACTCGACGAACTGCTGCAACTCTGGCTGCCCTTGCAAAATCGCTTCGAGCTGTGTGCGGATTTGCGCGCTGGGATACACCACCAAGGCTCGCAGCGTCGGCTTGCCCTCGCGCGCTTTTTGAAAGCCAGCCAACAGCAGCGGAAAGATGCGCCCCACCGCCGCGCTGCGACTACCGGGCAGCAGCAGCACTGGTGCCGACGCCTGGTAGCAAAACGGCGGCTGAAAATCGGCGCGCACAAAGGGGTGCCCGACAAACTCAGTCGGCAAGCTGGTATCCGCGAAGCAATCCACCTCGAATGGAAAAATCACCCCGAGCTGATCGATCAGCTGCGCCATTTTAAAGCGGCGCTTCGCCTTCCAAGCCCAGACTTGCGGGCCGATATAGTAACTGAGCCCAATCGCGCCGCCGCCCTTTTTGCTCAGACCACGCGCCGCCAGTTGCTCGGCTAGCCGCAGGTTAAAACCGGGGTAATCCACAAAGCAGACATGCTTGGGCTGGTAACGCTCGATCCAGTCGAGGGTGCGATCAAACAGACCTTTGAAGAAATTGTAGTGCCGTACCACTTCCACGAAGCCGACAATGGAGACCGCCGTGAGATCGTAGAGCAGTTGCGCGCCCGCCGCCTGGAGCTCGACCCCGCCTAGGCAGGCCACTTTCAAGTTAGGCTGCTGCAAGCGCAGATCAGCCAGCAGCTGCGCGGCATGTTCGTCGCCAGAGTGTTCGCCCGCGATGATGAGTAAGTCAGGCTGCCCGTCGGCAGGTGCCGGAAAATCCGTGGTGGCTGGGAGCGCGTCAGACACGGCGGCTATTGGGAGTGGATCAATTCGGTGATTTGGATCGCCAGCTCCAGCGCCGACTTGCCCAGCTCGGCGCCCACTTTGGGCTTACCCGCACTTTTCACCACTTGCACAAAGGAGGCGAGCTCCAGTTTGAGCGGCTCGTCTTTTTCGATCGGTATTTCCTCGCGCACCAACTCGGCACCTTCCTTGCGCAAAAAATGCCCGCTTTGATCCTGGAAGTTGAGCGAAAGATAATTCTGCGGCTGAAAGACGCGGATCTCGCGCACCTTCTTCTCACTCACTCGACTGGTGTTGATATTAGCCACGCAGCCGTTCTCAAAAGTGATGCGCGCATTGGCAATGTCTTCCGAGTTCGAAAGCACATTCACCCCGACCGCATCTACCTGCTTCACTGGCGAGCGCACCAGCGCCAAGATCACCCCGATGTCGTGAATCATCAAATCCAGCACCACGCCCACTTCCGTGCCGCGTGGGTTGAAGGGTGCGAGGCGATCCGCGGTGATGTATTGTGGCTGGGTGACGGCATTTTCCAAATAGCCCATCACCGGATTATAATGTTCGATGTGGCCGACTTGCACGATGCAGCCCTGAGCCTTGGCCGCCGCCAAAATTTCCTCCGCCTCGACCAGGCTGGTGCAGAGCGGCTTCTCGATCAGCAAGTGGCAACCCCCGAGCAGCAACGGCACCGCCACCTGGCAGTGCTTATCCGTCGGCACGACCACGCTCACCGCGTCGCATTGCGCCGCCAGCGCCTCAGCCGAGTCAAAACGCTTGCAACCATACAACTCACAGATCTCAGCCGCGCGCGCATCGTCGGCCTCGACGATACCCACCAACTCGCAGCCATCAAGCGCCGCATAGATGCGCGCATGGTGTTGCCCTAGATAGCCAGTGCCGACGACGCCACAGCGAATTTTCAATTGCTCAGTCATGCCGCCAGCTAAGCTCGACCGCTCTAAACTGACAAGGCGCGAATCACAGAATATTCAGCAGTCAGTCGATCCTGATTCCACCCTTAGCGAGCCGACTTCGTTCCGCGGAAATATTTCTCTTGCCCCGTGCAAGCTAGCACGGATCGCCAAAGTGAACTGTTGGTGTCAATTTTCTGACGTTCGTAAGTCGCCACCGGGATCGGAATATTGACAAAGCTTCGGTTCCAGAACCCGGTGACCATGTTAGTCTTACCAGCCATCGCCGCATGGACGGCATATTCCGCGAGGCGGTGGCATAAAATTTGGTCGGTTCCAGAGGCGGGCACACTTCGTATCGAATAACTGGGATCAAAGTATTTGGGCGACATCGGAATCGCTCGCTCGGCAAAGTGCTTTTTGAGGCGTCCACATAGATACACACCGATGTCGTGTTTGAGTCGGTTGCCCGAAGCATCGCTTTGCTCCGGTAGGTCTTGGAAAAACGCTTGTCCCGCTCCCTCTGCCACGGCGATGACAGCATGTGTCTTGCGCCGAAAGCGCCGCTCGAGTGCTGCCAGTAGGCCGTGCTCTCCCTCCAAGCTCCAGTCATCTTCGGGGATTAAGCAAAAGTTAACCACCGGGTTGGCCAAAGTCGCATAGGCCGAGAGAAAACCAGAGTCTCTGCCCATCAATTTAACGATTCCCAGTCCGTTATAAACCGAGCACGCCTCCGCATGAGCCGCCGTGACGACAGCCGTGGACTGATAGACAGCCGTCTCAAAGCCAAAAGTACTACCAACGAATTGCAGATCATTATCCACCGTTTTGGGCACCCCGACCACGGAGATCTCGAGGCCTCGCCGCTTGATTTCGTCGGCGATCTGAGAGGCACCCTTGAGCGTGCCATCGCCACCGATCGTGAAAAGCATGTTGATGCGCATATTCGCAAGATTCTCAACCATGACCCCGACGTCCTGGCTACCTCTTGACGTCCCCAAGATAGAACCGCCATCTAGGTGGATGGTATCGACCTTATCCGCATCCAAGCGGATCGGCGGGAAGGCCTCAGGGTCAAACAAGCCTGCATAGCCAAAAGGAATGCCCACGACATCCTTGATACCATATTCCTGATTGAGCGTTTCCACCACGCCCTTAATTACTGAATTCAGCCCCGGGCAGAGACCCCCGCAGGTCACGACGGCGGCTCTGGATAAATGGTGCGGGTGAAAGACCTTCTCACGAGGGCCTGCCGTTTCCATTGAGGGAATAAAACCATTATTTTCCTGATAGGCGGCGATTCCCTTCATGTCGCTGACGGCCACCGTGCGTTCATCATCTTCAACAAAACTTTGATGTTTACCACTGAGAGGACTCCGGATATGGCACTCGCCGAGTGTTTCTATACAAAAGTTAAATTTTGAGAGATCTAAGTTCATGGTGCCTGAATGCTGAATGCGCACAGCATGACTTTTCGATACACTCATAAAGTCAAGCTTCAAGCCCGAGGATGCATCGACGGGCGTGCGATTTGATGTGCGGGGTGATTGTAGCCGAAATCGTAAGATTTTTGGACGATCTGACACTCTTTCATCGAGCAATCCAAAGCGTTACCGCTTCGGCTACGAATAAATGATCTCTATTTAGATTACCCCGTAGTTAAAATTGCACTCCATCGACGGGGGTGCCTAAATATATATTCAATTAATTGATTGACCTGTGCGCACGGTGTAATTTCCTACAAATCTTGCTATGGAGAGGTGACAGAGTGGCCGATTGTGCGTCCCTGGAAAGGACGTGTGCTGGAAACGGCACCGAGGGTTCGAATCCCTCCCTCTCCGCCATTTTTACCCTTATTACGAACTTCCGGTTCCGGTTTTTCGTTTCCCAATATGTCCTTCATGTTGAAGGACTTGGAGAACATCCTGAAATCGACCCGATACCAGGCAGTTCGCATTTTGGTCACAAAAACCTCTGGATCACACGGCTGAACGTCCTTTTCTGGATCAAACCGCGACACGCGGATTTCCTTGAAAAGCAGGTTCATTAGCTCGGAACGCTCTTCAAAAGTGAGCTTGTCAAAGAGGCTCGTGAACTCTGTCAGGTTCTTGCAGATGAGGTTTTCATCGACCACAAGCGCATGACGATAGTCGATTTCCATCTGGAGCTTTTGCCGCTCCACCTGTAGCTCGCTCTTGCGCTTTCCGAGGCCGTCGGCCTCGGCCATGAACTCGCCGGAGAGATTTTTCATCTCGGGGCGTTTGGCCATATCAATCAGAGAGGCGACTTGCTTGGAGACCTCGTCGAGTTCCTTGACTGCTTGGCGCAGCTTGGCCTCGAAGGGCTTGACCGCTTCCAAGTGCTCGCTCTTCGCGGCTTCCGCAGTCGCCTTGACCACATCGGGATGCTGTCCCAATTCCGACAACAACTTGATGATGAATTCCTCAAAGGCGCGAGCCGGAATGTTTCTCAGCTCACACGCGGTTTTCTTGCCGTGCTTGTTTATGTCGCCGCAGGTGTAGTAGAGATAAGGGTTGCCGTCGCTGTCCTTCTTACCCGCTGGCTTGGGGACGAGGTGCTTGTTGCAGTGGTCGCATTTCAAAATGCCCTTGAGCAGCATTTCATGGCGGTTGCGTTGCCGCGTCGCAGACTGAACAGGCGTCTTTTCCATGAGTGCCTTGTTCGACTTTTCCCAGAGGGACGCGTCAATCAGGGCTTCATGCCGCCCCTCATACTCGTTTTCGCCGTGAAGGATAATGCCCTTGTAAATCGGATTCCGCACCAATCGAGTCACGTTCTGGCCGACCCAACGCTTGCCGCCCATGACCTTCGTTTCGCCGTCCTGCTTTGTCGCCAAGTAAGACTTGGTGCTGATTCCGTCCGTGTTGAGTTGCTTCGCAACCGCAGCAGGCGAGCCGTATTGAGCGATCAACTCAAAGATGTTCCGCACGATAGGCACTTCTTTTTTATTCGGGATCAACAGCTTTTCCTCCCTCGAATAGTCGTAGCCGAATGGCGGGTTCCCGCCATTCCAGTAACCTCAGAGATCCTGACTCACAGGATTTGGGCTTGATACCATTTCGTATCTTAGCCTAATTTTTGTAGCTGGAAAATCAATTTCAGCTTGGTTGAGTTGTTGCAACACGGCGCAAACT
>Ga0222650_1001160_pt1 | contig 14710 bp, 9 predicted proteins | sample AntAcemetagen367_FD_179820 | JGI IMG/M metagenome (GOLD analysis project Ga0222650, IMG submission 179820) | Saline water microbial communities from Ace Lake, Antarctica - #367 | ecosystem: Environmental > Aquatic > Non-marine Saline and Alkaline > Saline | place: Antarctica: Ace Lake | collected...
ATCATTCACAAAGCATGCGGCATACGGGACTTAGAGTATCTCGAACTCAAATTACGTCATCACTCGGGAACACGATCCTGACGCCCAGAGAGAAAATCCGTCATGCTCAACTGTCGAAGATCCCGGAAAATGTGGTCGTGACACAAGCCAATGTTCACTGGTTTTATGAAGCAGAGACCGGGTATCTCGAGGCAGACGAGGACGAGACGAAGGCGCAGGGAGCGAGCCTCAAACTAGGCATGATAATGGCCGTCGCAGATGGGAAAGCTGATGATGATGAAATTGCCGTAATCAAAAACTGGGGTGAGAAGAATGTGAATGCGTTGCCCGAATCCCGGAAGTATAAACGCCGGGAAATGCTAAATGAGGCGCTTACAGCCGCTACTCGGTATATTCACGGAGGTAAGATCAAAGAGCTGGAAGACGAAGCCGTTCGCACCTTGGTAGAGCTAGGTGAGAAGCGGTTTATGTGGGACGCCTATGAACTTTGTATGCAGGTATTAAAAGCTGATGGAGAAGCTCATCCCGAAGAAATGGCAGAGCTCTCGACACTCGCTAAACGTCTGCATCTTGATGAGGCTAAAGCACGTGGGCTCCTCGATCGTAACCTTGTCGAAATCAAGTTTACCGATCTGGGCACCGAAGGGGCTGACGATCAAATTCTTGGAGTTACCCCTGACATGTCAAAGGAGCAAATCCGGAAACATCTTAATGGGCTGTATAAAAAACATCAATCCCGATCGACCCATGATGACCCTAAGTTGGCTGCGACTGCGAAAGAGTGGCTCGATCGAATTGCTGAACTGAGAAAGAGGCACCTAGGATAAGAACATCCATATCGAAAGATCTGATGAATATTTCAAAGTTCAGATACCGGGAAGACCAGGCAAGCATCTATGGCCTATCCAGCGTGGATGGGTTGAAGAAACAATCATCCGAATCGTCGAGAGTGAGACTCCTTGCTGAGGCGATACAAATAACACCTGGGCTTTTCCCTGCGATTGCCGAGCAGCTTAGCCATCTTGAAGACCGCCTTAGTCTCTCTGAGAAAATTGACTGCTTCGTTACTTCTGACCCAAGAGTTGAGGCATTCTGTGTCCCACACAACCGGAGTTCATCGTGTGGTTATTCAGTTGTCTTGAGTTCGGGCCTTGTAGAGAGGTTGAAACCCGATGAGGTCCGCTTTGTGGTCGGCCATGAGGTAGGGCACCACCTTTGCGAACATTGGAAATATCCCCAGCATGATGAAGAGAATAGTGTTGGATTCCGATTGGCAGCGTTGCAATTAAGTCGAGCGGCGGAGATCAGCGCAGACCGAATTGGTTTAGTTGCAAGCGTCTCTCTGGAGAGCGCATGTGCCGCAATGATTAAGGTGGCCTCTGGCTTGGGATCTCCCCATGTCAGGGTGGATATCCCAAGTATTTTGGCGCAATTTAGGCAACTGGCCGAAGAAGAAGGGGCCAAAGACGGTATTTGGAGAACACATCCAATTATCCCGCTTCGTCTCAGGGCATTGGTCCGCTTTGATTCGCTGCGAAAGAGTCATGGGTGCGAGGATGCCGATTGGTCGATTCAGCAGGAAAAAGTCGATTCAGCGATTGAGTCAGATTTCCACCGATCTACAGGCAACATCTTAGACAAGTTAGCAGATCGGCAAGTGGAGGGAATCCGCTGCTGGGCTCTTGTATACCTATTCTGTGCTGATGGAGTGATCACCAAGATTGAGCAGCAAATCCTCCGAGAGACGTTAGGGAATGAACAAGCGGAAAAAGCCCTACGATTTCTTGCTCATCAAGAATCGAATCCAATGGATGCCGCCGAAAAGAAGCTAACACAATCTATTCACGAAGTAGGGAATTTACCCCGGGAAACGAGACTAAAACTGGCTGCAGAGCTTGGAAAACTAGTTCAAGATTTGGCGATCACAGACAGGGCCCTCAGTGATGCCCTGCAGACGACTCACGCCTTATTGAGGGGATGAGGACTGGACTACGCCCCTCCCTGTCCCCGTGGCCATGCACTACCTTGTTTCCATGCCTTGTAGCCCAAATGGACTACTCGCTCCGTAACCTAAGTTTCGCACTGAGGAGCTGGAAGTCTTATGCAATCAAGGGATCACGTCAAAAGGCACTACAATGTCGTTGAGATCGTTGGCTTTCTCAGTTCGGTCTGTTTGGGGAGACATGCTGCTTTCCAATCAAGGCCGAGGAGTTTGTAGACGTGGGATTGGGCGGCATCACGGCATTAAGAAGGAGAATCGGGCAGCATTGGTGAAGGCGATTCGAGGAAGAGACAAGCTGGGGAAGTTCTCCGATTCCGAACATTCCGGCTCGCAATATCCGAATGGTCAGACAACAAAGTGAAAACTAGATTCTCGGGTATATATACTATGACTATGCCGACAGAAGAAGAAATTCCATCCAGAATTTATAGGGTCACATGGGGTGTCGAATTACCGATTTTTATCTTCCTCGCGTGTCTCGCCAACCCGTTCACGCTCATTGGCCCATTCCGGGGAGCGGCAATAATCTTGTTCCTAATGGCTTGGGGTGTCCTCTTGAAACGATATTCGTTCTTGGAGCTGTGCTTACATCTCGGCAGCCCTTCCGCAAGGATTTTCAGATGGGTCTACTTTGGCGTGTTAATCGTCACGGGCGTGCCCTGGGGTTTTGACTCTGAGTCCAGCCTGCTGCGTCCAGTGCGCTATTCGGTCCACTACTATGCGTATGGGCTAGAGGAAGAGACTGATAATGAGGGGAGGAAGCATGTAACTGCCTCTAAAGTCATCGTAAAGGGCCCTTATCGGCTCGACGAAAATCCAAACTTTGGCGGTAACGAGGAAGTTTCCGACGAAATCAATGGGGTGCCACTTGAAGGTGGAAATCGGGAAGATTTCTTCTTCTGGCAAGCATCCAGAACTGAAGAAGCAAAAAATAGCGTTTCGTTCCCGATCCGGTGTTTCTACCACTTGCTCAACGAACTTGTTAGCTATACGTTGCCAGATTTCATCCTGATGTGTCTCCTTCTGGCCACCCTGTCATTTCATCGCAAGATGCGAGCCTCCCTCCGTTTTCTCGCCGCAGGCCTCGCCGACCACAGGAACAAACCGGCTTGATGCAGGACGTCTTCCCAACTACTTTAATAACCAAAGAAATTTAGTGGCAATCATAGTATACATTCTCGCAATCGTGATCTCTTTCCTTGTCGGAGTAATGGCCATATGGATTCCTCTCACGATCATGCACATGAAATCTGGGAACAAAGAGGCTTCGGCTCTTTGGTATCCTGAAAATGGAAACGAACGGAGGTTTTATGCTGTCCACAACTGGGGCCAAGAAATTGGTCAGCTTGTTTGCACCCTTGTAAATTTTCTGACTATCCTGTGGGTGTTCAGTTGGTTTGATCGGAAACCCCACATGGTATTCCTCGTCCTCATTGCCATTTGGAAAGTGGTTTCGGTTCTTGGCGCAAAGGCTCATTACATGCCATTGGCACAGGCCAGGGGAGCTGCAGTAGGCGTTACAAGCTTCTTCATTTACTATGTTCAAAGTCACTAAAGTTTTGGTGAGTTGTCCAAATACCCCAGCAACATGCCAATGAACCATACACACGAGATTGTCCCACGGTGGGTGTTGATTGGAGCCGCAGGTTTCGCCTTTATTGCGATTGTCGATCTTCCGTATGGATACTATCGACTCCTCCGCTGGGTTACCTGCTGCGTAGCCATCGCCTCGGCGATACAGCTCCACAGATCCTGTCGCATTGGCTGGGTTTGGGCACTGAGCGGGCTAGCGGTCCTCTTCAATCCGTTAATCCCCTTTCATTTCGGGAGGGGGACTTGGATGATTTTCGACGGGGCTGCCGGATGTCTATTTCTTGCCGTCTTCTACCTGGCCAGAAAACAAAGGGAAGAGGCTAATCGGGCAGGTGAGAATTTCTAAACCCACCACCGAAACCCATCCAAGAAGATAGAAATCAATACATTGCGCCTTCTCCTGAAATTCACAATGGGGGGAACGCCTTCCCCTCGCGGCTACTGCGTGCGCCACTACCCCTTCTCCTAGGGTGCTTCGCCCCCTAAAACCCTCGGAAGAACTTGTCTGCGGGATCGCTTGGTCGCGGGGCCCCAAGCCCCTGAAACCCGCCTGAGCCACCCCGAAGAGGACGGGGTGCCATTCACAGGCTACCAGGGGCCAGCCCTCAACAAAGCGCTTTCCTCGCAAGTCCTTCCGGATCAGTGGCTACTGCCACTGACTTGGATATCACTCCTTACAGCATAGGATGTCTCCTGCTGATTACGCTTCATATCTGTCGTGCCTTGTGCCGTTATGTCTCAGAGCTATTCACCCAAAGACCTCTTTGGAGGGCGATGTCCGCTTTCTTTCTCATGGCAAAGCCAAGAGTGTGAAAGGGGACTCAAAGACTCTTTCGACGACATGGAAACCATCGACAATCTCAACTCCCTCCTCGGAGACAGTTTGAAGGACACCCTTCAGCCTGGGGGGAAGCTCAAGATTGCCGCCTCCTGCTTCTCGATGTTTGCCTATGAGGCCCTCAAGGAAGAACTGGAGAAACTCGAATCCGTCGAATTCATTTTCACCTCCCCAACCTTTGCCCAAGGCGAATCCACTGACAAGATCCGCAAAGAGCGCCGCGAATTCTTCATCCCCAAGCTCGAACGCGAGCGAAACCTCTACGGAACCGAATTCGAGATCCAGCTCCGTAACAAGCTCACCCAACGAGCTATTGCCCGCGAGTGCGCTAAATGGATACGGAACAAGGTGACATTTCGCTCGAATGCCACGAAATCACGCATGCAGGAAATGGCATGTCTGGACGCTAAGGACGAAGAACCCACTGTCTACTTCGGTCTCCAGGGATTCACGGCGGTCGATCTCGGCTACCAGAAGGGAGAAGCACTCTCCAACTTCGTCAACAAGTTCTCCGGCGAAGCCATGACCCGTCAGTTCCTCACCAGCTTCGACCAGATCTGGCAGGACGAAGAAAAGCTCCAAGATGTTACCGCTCAGGTCATCGAACACATCTCGAACGTCTACTCTGAGAACGCCCCCGAGCGGATCTACTTCGTGATGCTTTTTAATATCTTCAGCGAGTTCCTCGAGGACATCAACGAAGACGTCCTTCCCAACGATCGCACTGGCTACGAAGACTCCGTCGTTTGGAAAAAACTCTTCAACTTCCAGCGCGATGCCGCCGTCGGCCTAATCAACAAGCTCGAAACCTACAACGGCTGCATCCTCGCCGATAGTGTCGGCCTGGGAAAGACGTTCACCGCCCTGGCCGTCATCAAATACTACGAGCTACGCAACAAATCCGTCCTCGTCCTCTGTCCGAAGAAGCTCTCAAACAACTGGCTGACCTACAACAGCCCCCTCAAGACCAACATCCTCGCTGACGACCGTCTGAACTACGCCGTCCTGAATCACACGGACCTTCAACGCACCCGAGGCGAATCCTACGGCCTGCCGCTCAACCAGGTCAATTGGGGCAATTTCGACCTCATCGTCATTGATGAGTCCCACAACTTCCGAAACAACAAACCAGGGGAGGAGGAAAAGGAGTCCCGCTACGAGCGCCTCATGAACCAAGTCGTGAGAGCCGGAGTGAAGACCAAGGTCCTCATGTTATCGGCCACCCCGGTCAACAACCGCTTTTCCGACCTTCGAAACCAACTTGCTCTGGCCTACGAAGGCGAATCCGAAACTCTCCGCAAGAAGCTCCGCACAGAGAACACGGTTGAAGAGATCTTCCGTCAGGCTCAGGCGGCCTTCACCCGCTGGAGCAAGCTTCCGGCCGACGAGCGCACCCCTGAGGCCATCCTCAAGGCTCTCGATTTCGAGTTCTTCGAGCTTCTCGACAGCGTCACCATCGCCCGCTCACGCAAACACATCGAGTCCCACTACGACACCACCGAGATTGGAACCTTTCCAACCCGCAAACCACCGATATCCTTCCGACCGCCCCTGACCGACCGCAGTGACGTTCCACCCTTCGACGGGATCTACGGCCAGCTCAGTGAGTTGGCTCTCGCATGCTACATTCCCGGCGATTACATCCTTCCCAGTCGCCTCTCAAAATACGAGCAATCCTACGGTGACGATCTTGAGGGAATTAAGCGCAACGTCTCTCTCTCCGGCCAGCAGAAGGGGATTAAGGCCCTCATGACGGTCAATCTTCTCAAGCGCCTCGAAAGCTCCGTCCACTCCTTCCGCATCACCCTGGGCAAGCTTGCCAAGAACAACGAAATCATCCTTGGGAAGATCGCCGACTTCGAGTCCGGTAAATCCACAGACACCAGCTTCGCCACCCACATCGAAGACGACTTCGATCCCGAAGACGATGACCTTCCCGATGTCGATGAAGCCTCCCTCGGAGGAAAGGCTGACATCGCCCTCGCCGATATGGATCTCACCAGTTGGAAGCGGGATCTGAAATCCGATCTTGAGGGCATTCGTGCCCTTCTTGCAGAGATGGAAAAGGTCACTCCCGGCCACGACAAGAAACTCCAGCACCTCCTAACCCACATTCAGCAGAAGGTTGAGAATCCCATCAATCCTGGCAATCGAAAGATCCTCCTCTTCACTGCCTTTGCTGACACTGCGGACTACCTTTACGAATGCATCGCCGACGGGCACCTCGCCCGCTTCGGGCTCCACACCGGCAGGGTCACTGGCACCACCAGTCCTAAGACCACCCTCGGCAAGGGATACGACTTCCAAACGGTTCTCACTCTCTTTTCACCTATCGCCAAGGACAAGGCTCTCATCCTCCCTGATGAGCCTCTTGAGATCGACCTCGTGATCGCTACAGACTGTATCTCCGAGGGCCAGAACCTCCAGGACTGCGACTACCTCATCAACTACGACATCCACTGGAACCCCGTCCGCATCATTCAGCGTTTCGGTCGGGTGGACCGGATCGGATCGCCGAATGAATCCATCCAGCTCGTCAACTACTGGCCGGACATCTCTCTCGACGAATACATCAACCTTAAGGAACGAGTCGAAAGCCGTATGGTCATCGTCGATGTCACCGGAACTGCGAGCGATAATGTCCTCGATCCCAAGGCCAACGAGATCTCCTACCGCAAGGAACAGCTCCGCAAGCTCCAAGACGAAGTCATCGAGATGGAAGACCTCAAGACCGGCATCTCCATCACCGACCTCGGCCTCAATGATTTTCGCATGGACCTCGTCAGCTATGTCAAGGACCACGGCGACCCCTCACGCACTCCCAACGGCATGCACGCCATCGTCCCCGCTGATCCCGAGAGGGGACTCCACCCCGGAGCGATTTTCGCTCTTCGCAACCGGGAGAACGGCGTCAACATCGACCAGCTCAACCGGCTCCATCCTTACTACCTGATTTACATCGGCGAGGATGGCGAAGTCCTCATCCAGCACACCGAGGTGAAACGGCTCCTTGATCTCGCTCGGACGGCCAGCAAGGGCCGCTCCGAAGCAAATCCTGATCTTTGCCAAGCCTTCAACGCCTCTACCAAGGACGGTCGCGAGATGGGCCGCTACTCCGACCTCCTCGACCAAGCCATCCGTTCCGTGATCGAGGTGAAGGAAGAAGGCGACATCGACAGCCTCTTCACCCCCGGAGCCACCACCGCCCTCGTCGATTCCATCAAGGGCCTCGACGACTTCGAGCTCATCGCCTTCCTTGTCGTCCAGAATCCCAGCTAACGCGGCATGTTCGACTTCCCCCCCAACACCCTCGTCAACCGAGTCATCCCCAAGGCCCGGATCATCGAGAACTCACGTCCGAGCACCCGGCTGAAAGACCTCCTCACCCAGCAAATCCAGCAGATCCGCTGGCACGCCAAGCTCTCTCCGGAAACCATCAAAATCCCCGCCACCCCGCAGGTCCCGGAAATCCAGATCTTCCACCTCACCCTCAAGGGCTCCGAAATCCATCCAGACCTCCTCGGCCTGCTCGACAAGACCATCCCGCAGCCTATGCTCATGGTCATCGAGACCGCCGACGACAAACTGGCCCACAGCGCCGCCTACAAGCGCCCCAGCGAAGCCGACGCCTCGCAATGGGTCGTCAGTGCCCGCTTCACCTCGGACTTTGCTCCCAGCGATTCCATCACCCTTCAGCCGCTACCTGTTGCCCTCGATCTCGCCCGACTCTACACCGCCCTCCTTCAGCCACTCCTCCCCCTCACAGCCCGCAAGTCGGAACCCCTGCCGGCCCTCATCGAGCGATGCGACCAGTATCAGTTGCGTCAACGCAAGATCACCCAGCTCACCGCCAAGGTGAACCGTGAGAGGCAATTCAACCGCCGAGTTGCTCTCAATCAGGAGCTTAACCGCTTGAAGTCTCAGCTTTCCTCCATCCAGGAACCTACTGCCAAATAGAATTTTGTTAAAAATACCGCTTGAGGGATATTTCGGAATGCTTTACGAAGACTAATGAATTAAGGATGTCGACCTTCTAAAGGTTGACAAGCAGTCCACAAACTGTGTTTTTCCCCTCGGCCAACCCTATGAAAAATCGTCAATGAGCAATTACTACAATCAGTCCATCTGTGAATCCTTACAGAAGATCGCTCGCGAAACCGCTGAAGACGCTAAGCCTGTAACCCCTCACGAAGCAAAGCAGTATTTCAGCTCTAATCAGGCAAAAATCCCTGATACGGCCAACGATTATTTCAAGCGAAAGCGTGAATATCGAGCACGAGTTGCGTCTGCAAACTACGGCACGTATTAGGAGACCCTTGGCACTTTATGTCGAGCTTCCGTATCGCCCCGGCTGCGCGTGATGAGTGGATTGATGTCCGGAAATCCGAAGGGTTTTCAAACTTCCACTTCGTCGATCAACAATTCCTCTCCAGCTCCCATCTTCGACGTATTCTTTCTCTGGCCCGCAAGCACGACTACCAGTCCATGGTCGTCGAGGAAATACAGGAATCAGACTGCGCACTTTTTCAAGAGGAAAACGAGGCTCTTGCAAAACGTTGCCCGGATTTTAAATCCTCGCGAGTTCGCCGCTTGCTCTTCTTAAGCGGGCAAAAAGATGAGGAACCCGGAAAGCTGCTGGGTTACGCGATTTTCCGTGAAGACCACTACAGAGGCCAGAGCAACCCGCGTCCCCATGTTTACGAATCAGTCGTTCTCCCTCCACGCGATTGCCACTCCAACAACTTCCTGCATTCCGCCCGCGAATACTCACTTTCCTGCTCACTAGGAAACCTCCAAACTCAAGGAGTCCTCTACGGACAGCAAAACGACCGCACTTACGTTTGCGCCCATGTCGCCCTACGGTCCGCTCTTTCCGCTATTCTTCCCGATGGGGATATTTCCTACCCTCGGATTAATCAACTTGCTGGCATTGACCACCAAACACGCCAAATTGGTTTTGGCGTCGGCCTTTCTCCAGAAAATATGGAAGCCGTCATTTCAGGATGCGGGCTTACTTATTCAAAGGTTGTTCACGAACCGGGAAATTCAAACCACGAACTCGAAGGTGAGTTCCAACGTGAGCTTTACGGCATCATCGAGTCCGGCCTCCCCGCCCTTCTTGGCTTCGAGCTTCAAGACCAGAGCCGCCACATCATCCCCGTCTTTGGACACACCTTCAACGACGACACTTGGGTCGCCGATTCCGGGCGACATTATTTCGGCGAGGGCCTTGGCCACTTCTCAAGCGAAAATTGGCTGAGCTCTTACTCCGTCCATGACGACAATTTCGGGCCCTACCTCTGCATCCCTAGGCATTACATCTCCAAGGACAACTTCCGTCTCATTCTGGGACTCAAACCGATTGCCACTGAAAACGAAGCCCCCGATATTGAAGACCTTGCGCTCCTCTATGCGCGCTCTCTTGCCATGCCTCTCGTGAACAATGGCACCCCATGGCAGCGTCGCTTTGCCCTTTTCGCGGACCAAGGGCTTCTCGTTCTTCGCACCATCTTAGTCGCCAAGGCAGACTACTTGGTCCACATTCAGGAAGACGCATCTTGGAAAGGAAATACTATCGATGGGCAGGCCCTTGATTATTTTACCCGAAAGCTTCCCGATTTCTTCTGGATGGTCGAACTCAGCGCTCCCGAGCTATTTTCCGCCACCCGCCATAAATTCGGAGAAGTCTTGCTCGCCACCGATGGAGCCATTCCCGAACCTCCAGACTTTTCGCTCTTTCTCGCCAGCCGCATTCCTGGATTGGTCATCCATAAGGGAACAGACAAAAGCCCATTCAGTTTTCTCCCCTCAGGCATTCAATCCCACGTGCCTCTTTATCAAACAAAATCGCTTTTCGCCCACGAAGAGTAAGAAATACTGGATTCCGAACCAGCACTTTCCGAATGCTCTCCCCGGAGCGTCTTCCCTGCTTGTCCCGGGTCGGTTCGCTAGGCAATATCTAATCGCTCCCGCACGCCCACTTCTATGGAAAAACTCAAACTCCACTCCAAGGACCTCACCGCCGAGAATATCGAAAAGCTCGCAGCCCTTTTCCCGAACTGCCTCACCGAGACCAAGGGTGAGGACGGCACCTTGAAGAACGCCATCGACTTCGATCTGCTCCGCCAGGAACTCTCCGCCGACCTCGTCGAAGGCCCTCAAGAACGCTACCGCCTCGACTGGCCGGGGAAACGCGAGGCACTGGCCAACGCCAACGCGCCGATTGCGAAGACGCTGCGACCGTGCCGCGAAGAGAGCGTGGATTTCGATTCCACGAAGAACCTCTACATCGAGGGCGACAACCTCGATGCACTCAAGCTGCTTCAGGAGACTTATCTGAATAAGGTGAAGATGATCTACATCGATCCTCCGTATAACACGGGAAATGACTTTGTTTATGAGGATGATTTCGCCGAATCCTCGGAGGAGTATTTCGAGCGCTCAAATCAGTCTGACGAGAAGGGAAACCGGTTAGTCGCGAATACTGACGCAAACGGGCGCTTCCATTCAGATTGGCTAACAATGATGCATTCCCGCCTCAAGCTCGCTCGCAATATCTTAGCAGACAACGGAGCAATCTTTATCTCAATCGACGATAACGAAGTTCATAGCCTCAGGGCACTCTGCGATGAAGTCTTTGGAAGCGATAACTTTGTAGCGAACATTGCCTGGAAACACACGCAGCAGAGCAAGAATGATGAACCGTATTTTTCGAGAAATTACAACGCTCTGTTAGTCCACCGGAAATCCTCTGCAACCGAGCGATTCCGATTGCCACGCACCGAGGCGGATAACAAACACTACTCGAATGCCGACAACGATCCGTTGGGCGACTGGCGCAGTGGAGACGTAAGGAGCCCGAACCTTAGGGAAACTCTCAAATACGAGATTCACACGCCATCGGGAAAAACGATCTCGCCACCGGACAACGGGTGGAGGTGGTCAGAGGCCGAGGTGAAACGAAAAATCGCTTCCGGTGAAATCATCTTCCACACGGACGAGACGAAAATCACCCGTAAAATCTACCTTTGCCGTCAAGAGGGCAGAACCCCTGAGAATGTTTGGGCTGACGAGTCCTCTGGAACCACACGCCAAGCTAACGCTGAACTTAAGGAGCTGTTTGAAGGGTTACCTCCATTCGACACGCCAAAACCGACTACTCTCGTCAAAAAAATCAACCAGCTAATCGTTGCCGACAAAGACTATATAGTTCTCGATTTTTTTGCGGGATCCGCGACCACTGCACAAGCCGTCATGCAACTTAACGCCGAGGACGGAGGCAATCGCCGCCACATCATGGTGCAACTCCCCGAAGCCTGCGACGAGAAGAGCGCCGCATTCAAAGCAGGCTACAAAACCATCGCTGAGATAGGCAAAGAACGCATCCGCCGCGCCGGAGCCAAGATCCGCGCCGAACTCGAAGCCCAGCTCGAAGGCGAACTCCCTGAGTCCGACAAGCACCAGGAGATCACCGCCAAACTCGCCAATCTCGACACCGGCTTCCGCGTCCTGAAGGTGGACACCTCGAACATGACGGATGTCTTCTACCGCCCGGATGAGATCACCCAGGACGGCCTCGCCCTGCAGGTGGAGAACATCAAGCCCGACCGCAGCCCCGAAGACCTGCTCTTCCAAGTCCTGCTCGACTGGGGCGTCGATCTCGCCCTGCCCATCGAGCAGGAGACCATCGCCGGCAAGACCGTCTTCTTCGTCGATGGCAACGCCCTCGCCGCCTGCTTCGACACCGGCCTCGACGAAGACTTCGTCAAGGAACTCGCAAAACGCCTACCCCCTCCGCGCCGTCTTCCGCGACGCCTCCTTCACAAACGACGCCACCAAGATCAATATCGAACAGATCTTCAAAGCTCTCAGTTCACACACCGAGCTAAAAGCGATCTAACCATGGAACCCGCCGCACTACAGCAAGTTCTCGACCATCTCATTACCCACTGGGAGAGCGAGACCGTCGAATTCAAGGAGGCTAGCAATGACTACTCAGCCGACCGGATAGGCCGTTACTTTTCCGCCCTTGCGAATGAAGCAAACCTCGAAGGTGCGGAGTCCGCTTGGCTGGTCTTCGGAGTCAACGACAAGACGCGAGCCGTTGTCGGCACCGACTACCGGGAGGATTCAGAGCGACTTCAATCGCTGAAGCAACAGGTCGCCCAGGACTCGGAACCTAGAATTTCCTTTCGTGGTATTCACGAGCTGACGACCCAGCAAGGCCGCGTCGTTCTCTTCGGAATCCCCGCCTCCCCGCAAGGTCTCCCCATTTCCTGGAAAGGCCACTATTATGGTCGGGACGGCGAGAGCCTGGGTCCCCTCAGTCTCGACAAAATCGACCTTATCCGCAACCAGACCCAGGGCACCGATTGGAGCGCAGAGGTTCTTGAGAACGCCACTCTGGCGGATCTTGATCCCGCCGCAATCAAGCGCGCCCGGGAGACCTTCACCCTGCGCCATGCCAACCGTTTCGCTCCCGAGGAGGTCGCGGCATGGCCGGACGCCCGGTTTCTCGATAAAGCCAAACTCACCGCCAGCGGAAAGATCACCACCAGCACCATGCTTCTCCTGGGACGTGAAGAAAGCGCCCACCTGCTCACCCCTCACCCCGCCCAAATCACCTGGAAACTGGTCGGCCCCGAGCAAGCCTACCAACACTTCCCGCCACCCTTCCTCCTCAACACGAGCCTGCTTTACCAAAAGATCAGGAACATCCAGTTGAGAATTCTTCCAGAAGATGAACTCCTCGCCGTGGATGTCGCCAAGTATGATCAGAAGATTATCCTTGAGGCTCTCCATAACTGCATTGCCCATCAGGACTACCTGAGAAATGGCCGTATTGTCGTCACCGAGCTTCCCGACCGCCTCGTCTTCGAGAACGAGGGCTCATTTATCGAAGGCTCGCCGGAAGACTTCCTCACGGGTGAAAAGACCCCCCGACGCTATCGCAACCCCTTTCTGGCACAAGCCATGGTCGAACTCGGTATGATCGACTCCATGGGCTATGGAATCCACCAAATGTATCGGGGACAAGCGGCACGATATCTCCCTCTTCCCGATTACGATTTTTCGGAAAACAATACCGTCCGCTTAACGGTGCATGGAGCCATCGTTGATCCCGCCTACTCCCGTCTCCTCATTCAGAAGACAGACCTAAACCTCCTTGATGTCTTTGCTCTGGATCGCATTCAGAAAAGACTTCCTGCGAGAGAAGATGTTCTAAAACGGCTTCGTAAAGCTGGCTGGATCGAGGGTAAAAAGCCTAATCTTCATATTTCCGCCAAACTTGCCGAGGCCACATCCTCGAAGGCAGACTATATCCGCACCCGTTCACAAGATGACGCGTTTTACGAAAAGCTCATCGTAGACTATCTGAAGAAGTTCCAAACGGCTTCACGCACTGAAATAAACGAACTTCTTCTCGAGAAACTCAGCAGCTCGCTTTCTGACGAACAGAAGTCCAACAAAGTGAAAAATCTCCTCACCAAGCTCAGAATTGCCGGAGAAATCGAAAACCGGGGCTCCCGTCGCCAACCCGTCTGGGCTTTTCTAAACGTTTAAAATTTAGAAAAGAATAGCCAAGGATTTAGAAAAGAAACAGCACCCTAAGGTCACTGAATCCTTTTACTTGAGTCCTTTTTCTTTTCTAAAACCTCCTCAAATCATTCCAATGAAACTCCAGTTCACCCATAAGGCCTACCAAACCATCGCCGTCGATGCCGTCGCCGATTGCTTCGCCGGCCAACCCAAGGCCGAGGGCATCAGCTACCGACTCGATCCGGGAAAAAAAGAGATTTCTGAGATGGACTTCGGCACCGAGGCCTTCCGCAACGCTCCCATCGCCCTCACCGCCGAATCCATCCTCGCCAACATCCAGCGCGTCCAGCGCCAGCAGAACCTTCCGCAGTCCGGCAAGCTTGTCGCGACCAAGAGTTCCGAACTCAACCTGGATGTCGAGATGGAGACAGGCACCGGAAAGACCTACTGCTACATCAAGTCGATGTTCGAGATGCACCGTCGCTATGGCTGGAGTAAATTCATCATTGTCGTCCCTAGCAGTCTGTCGGACTTAGCGCTGGATGTTCATAAGAACATTGCGTTAATCTTCCGCATGGCAGCCAAATTCGTCCACGTTGATCACAATACTCCACTGTTGCTTCCGCCCGATCTCCGCGACTGGATCCCCAAAGGCCACATGGTCCATTTCGTCATGGACGCTGTCGATGTCCTGGATCTGAGTGCGGCCAAAATCAACGAACGCGGCACCGGTTCCG
>Ga0222650_1001164_pt1 | contig 14675 bp, 9 predicted proteins | sample AntAcemetagen367_FD_179820 | JGI IMG/M metagenome (GOLD analysis project Ga0222650, IMG submission 179820) | Saline water microbial communities from Ace Lake, Antarctica - #367 | ecosystem: Environmental > Aquatic > Non-marine Saline and Alkaline > Saline | place: Antarctica: Ace Lake | collected...
ATTAGCGCTTCACCACAGCCCAACTCGCGTTTACGACGCCGGTCTCGGCCGCTGGCTCTCAGCCGACATTTTCCCAGATGCCGAACTCCTGCCCGAAGGCACGAATTTATACGCCTACGTCGGCAACGACCCAATCAACTTTACCGACCCGCTCGGTCTTTGCCGCTCATCGAATAGTCGAAACCAAGCCAATCGCCCCCCGCCCAAGCAAAGCGGCAACAGCGGCTCCGGCGGCGGCGACCCGCCGAAGAGAACGGCTTCGTCGGCCAGTCCGCAGGATGGGAAGAATTTTGGCAAAAATGTAGAAGTTACGTCTTGGGCTGGAGGTGGTAGGCAGCCTGATTTAGGCTCTGGGCGTTGGGTAGTCAAAGGAGGCGCAACGAGATGGAATTTCTTCAAGACAGAATTAGGTGGGCCAAAAACAGCAAATAAATTCCCATACATAAAAGGTTCGGAGACTCCATTCAAATCAATAACGAGAACTGTACCGGCTAGCAGACTAATAAAACCGAGAACAAGTTTAAAGGAACCGTTTGCGATTATAAAGCGAGCCTTTGGACAATATCAGCTAAAATAATTATGATCATCACCGCCATATTTTGGATTTTTGTTATGATTTTTGGACTTAAGCTACTAGGCAATTTAGCTCTTGCTTATGGTGCTCTTAAAATGGAGGAAAATGAAGGGTCATCAGTCTTATTTCCCTTTTTAGTAGATCTTATTTTTATAGTAATATTCAGTGCTTTCGGCATAATACTAGGGGAACAAAGGTTTCCTTTTGGAGGCATGCTCGCGTTTATATGGAGTCTGGTATTCGTCCTGCTATCATACCTCCACTTTTTCATTGTCATGTTGATTGGCAGCAAGCTACAAAGAAAAGATAACGGGCAATAATAGGGAAAAGAAGACACAGACCAACCATAGGCTAGCGTTCAATTTGTATGCCAATATAAGCGAGATATTTAATTTGGTGTAGCAGTTTGTTCGTCAACTGCCCAAAGGGCACCCGTTTTTCTCACCCTTCGCATGGCTCAGGGCGCACGGGCGAGCCGTGCACCATCTACGCGCTGTAGCGCTTCGTCTTGGCGAGAGAAGTTCGTCTTTTAGACGAGTTGCGCTTGGGTGCAGAACGTCTTTCGAAGCGTTCAACGGCAACGCCACGCGTTTTTTCTTAATGACTCGTTCTGTTTTGATGAAGCTCGCTTATCGTTTTTGGCATTGCAGCAACGAGCCCTCCGAGACTTTGGCTCGCTTGAGTTTCCAGAATTTCTACCGCTATTTCGTCCATCTGGGCGGTATCTCTGGCACCGCGCGCGAGTCTTGGCGCGAGTTTTGGCGCATTTACGGTATTTCGCTGGTCGAAGTGCCTCACTACAAGCTGAATATTCGCAAAGACTACCCTTTGCAGCTCTTTTACCGGGAAGAGGCCAAGTGGACAGCGGTGGTCGACGAGATCGAAAAGCAACACCGTCTCGGGCGTCCGGTTTTGGTAGGCACCCGCAGCGTGGACTCCAGTGAGCGGCTCGGGCGGCTTTTGAATGGGCGTGGCATGATCTATACAATTCTCAATGCCGTGCGCCACGAACAGGAGGCAGAGATTGTGCTCCGCGCGGGTGACTTGCAAACCATCACGATTTCGACCAATATGGCTGGGCGCGGGACCGATATTCGGCTGGGGCAAGGGGTCGCTCAGCGAGGTGGGCTGCACGTAATTTTAACCGAAGGGCATGAGTCGGCGCGAATCGACCGGCAGCTGAAAGGACGTGCCGCGCGGCAGGGCAGCCCCGGCAGTTCAGTCATTTACGTGACGTATTCCGATGAATTGATCCAGCGCTTCCTAGGGCCCATTCGCAAGTCGGTGCTCCGTTTCTGGTTGAGTCGTCGCTTGCCTGGAGGGTTGAGATTGCTGAAGTGGGGCTTCAAAATCGCGCAACGAAAAGCGGAGAAAAAGGGACGGCGACAGCGCTTTCTCCTGCTCAAACAAGACCAAGAAATCAGCAAAAATCTGATCGGAGCCAAGGCGAAATCGACTGTTTCGAAGTGATGAATACGTTTGGGCAGTAATTTTAGGTGGGTACGGCAGACTCTCCGCCGATAGTTTCGTGATAGACAGCAAAACGTTCTTAATCAGGGTTTTGCGCTCTTAAGAGCTTGAATCAAAAGCTTTCTGACGACGAAGCTCACGCTGCGTTCGTCCTTCACTGCGATTTGATTGATCTTAGAAGCAATTTCTTCTTCGACGCGAACCGTGATGCTGACGGTCTTTTTATCCATTTCGTAGTGTAAGCGTAATGACTTTTACATTGCGAAAGATACAAACGATACATTCGTTACAAAAAGGCTTGCGTATTAATCTTTGTTGCGCTTGGATTCAGAATATGGTTCCTCACGTCTATTCGTTTTGTATATATCAATCTTAAATATTCTTTAACATGAGAACCTGGTGTCTCCTACTTTGCTGGTTTTCCTCTATTTGTGCTGTTAATTTGGCTATGGCTGAGTCGTTGGAGTCTGTGGCAATTGTGAAGCCTGTGAAGCCTGTGAAGCCTCTGGAGACTCTGGAGACTCTGACCTCTCAGGCTGCTGAAGTAATCGTGGCGGCTCAAATGGTAGCGAAGTCTAATAATGAGGCCGTTCAGCGGGCGCGGATTGCTGCTGTGCCTGCGATTGAAGAGTGGGAGGCGCGGGTCGGCGGACGCACTTTCTATATGCGAGAGATTGAGCCACCTGTCATTCCGCTTTCGCCAAGAGTTAATCAAGTATTTGAGTCGGAGGAGTCGAAGAACGCGGCACTAGCTAGCTGGTTGGCCTCGGAATCTCTCCGAAACCATGAGTTTCGTCAGCTATCGTTTTCAGCTACAGTTTATGATCGTGCCGTGAGCGAGATCGTTTGGCGCGATGCCTCGGGGCATCCATTTAAAATTTTAAGCAATGTAGATTTCAATTATCTTTCTGGCATCGGGCGCATTCACACCAAAACAGTCAGTTCGACTCCTAAAATTAAAACTCGCGAGCCGACGATCATCCACACGCACTGGACGACTTTCCTTTTCGTTTCAAACATCGATTCGGAAAAAGAGCAGAGGATGGTCAATAAAGCTAAAGAGCTTGGTATCGCTTACACACCGAAGAAGCGACCAGAACTCGCAGTATTCGATTCGAAGCAGATCGAATACATCGTGTTGGACGATCCAGATTTCCCCGCTCCAAAGGCGCTCTATGAGGAGATGGATTTCATCTTGGAATACTACCGCGACCACGAAGCTGCGCTCAAGGTCGCTTTTCAGCGAAGAGAAGCGCTGAGCGCAGCCTATACAGCTTGGGAGAAGGCGAACCCGCCGCCTGCGCCGAAGGACGTGATCGTTAATTTTTGGAAAATACGCTAATGAATCGCAAGCTACCTGACCCGCAACGAAGTCCTTTTTTCTCAGAAGTGCGTTTTCTTCTAGTTGTTGTGGCTGTTGGTGCTGGGCTGCTTGCTCCAATCTCAGCCAATGCACAGCCTCTGATCGACCAGAATGACGTGAAGTTGAAAATAGGTAAAGCAGTAGGCACGAGCGGGCTCGAAATAAGCTGGGAGGGCTTGCCTTATCATTATTATTTCATGGAGCATACCCCTGGGCTTGATGCTCCGATTACTTGGAGCTACCTGCCGTTTTTTCGGGATGGTGCCGATGGATCCATGGCTTACGGAGTTGATCCGACCGCGCCGATGTACTTCTATCGCCTGCAGATTGGCAATCACCCCGAGCAAGAACCACTCTCGCTGGATTTTTCGGGTTTGGGTTTTACGAATTGGGATTTTGTGAGGCAGGGGATCAACCCCTTTGATCCTCAAGCGACGCTCTTGCGGAGGATCGTGATTGAGGCGTGGCCGACGGCGTCGGAGGTCGATGCCGCGGGGCTGCTCGAAGATGAGGTGCGTATCCGTATGCTCAGTCCGAGTGGCTTCGCCATGCCGAGCGGGCAACTGTCGCTCGTGGTCGAGTCGGGGCCCTTTGAACTGCTCGACGATACTGGAACGGGGCAGCCTTCTTTGACTTTGGCCACCGACCCCACGGGGCGCGTCGCTGCCTCTGTGCGGCTAAGTGATTTTTATGAGGGCGTGGGCAGTCTGCGTGTCACGGCGGGCCTCGATGTGGAGGCGCCTTCGGTTCTGCTGCCGATCTCGGTGCTGGCGGGTGCCGCACCGGCGGCAGCTGAAGCTTCTTCGGTCGTTCAAACGGGCGCGAATACGGCCACTGTTTCTTGGTTGGCTTCGACCGATTCGGCTGGCTCGCCACTGCGCTACGAGGTGCTGCGCGATGGCGCGGCAGTCGCGACGACGCAGACTTTACATTTCGCGGATAGTTTGCCGGGCGGCTGGGGGCAAGCGCTCTACTCGGTTGTGGCGATTGATTGGTCGGGAGCGCGTTCGGCAGCGTCGCCGCTGGCGGTGTTGACGGCTCTGCCGAGCAGTGGGCTGGCACAGCCAGGAGCAATCAGCGTGGTGGCGAATCGCGGGCATACGGCCACGCTGACTTGGCCACACGCGGCGGCGGCTTTGGGGGTGGCGGGTTATCACATCGTGCTCGACGGCTCGGTGGTGGCGACCTCGCCTGATAATCGTTGGACTTTTACAAATTTACAGCCTGCACAGACTTACACAGTGACGGTGCGCACAGTGGATCAGGCCGGCAGCGCTTCGGTCGATTCGCCTCCGCTGGTTTTCACCACGGCTACGGCGCCGGCGCTTGAGCTTCGGGGTGGTGCTTCATTCGGTTTCAGTTTTGAGCCTGCGGGGCAGCTTTGGAGCTTCGGGGCTAATAGTTTTTTTACGCTGGGAGCGCTTTACCCCGTGGATACGATTGGCACTGGAGCGATTGAAACGAGGCCGGTCGCAGCGTCTTTTTATCCTGCGGTTGTGGATCTGGCGGCGGGGCAGACCAGTAGCATTGTTCTCGATGATCAGGGCACGGTCTCCCAGTTTGGAGTTGTTCGAGTGGCCGCGGGGTCGGAATCGGTTCAGATGTATCGTTTTCCTGATCTGGATGGCATGTCCGTGTCTGCGATCGGTGCGGGGAGTCTACATTTTATGGCTGTCGATAGCGTGAGTGGTGGCGTCTCAGCTTGGGGTGTGAATCCCGAGCGACAGTTAGGATTTTCTACTGGCACCGACTTTGAAACCTTGACTCCCGCGCCAGTGGTCTTGGGTTCGGGGCTGCCTTTGACTGGAGTGGCTGCCGTCTCTGGCGGCAATGATTTTAGTGTCGCTTTGATGGGTGACGGCACTTTGCGGACTTGGGGCTTGAAGCTGCGCTTAGGCCGCCCCGATACGACAGGTAATTCCAACGATTGGGATCATCCCGGTGCGGTGATCAAGGATGGCCTCCCGATCTCTGGCGTCGTCTCGATTGCGGCGGGTAGTGAGCATACCCTTGCACTCACAGGGAATGGTCAAGTGTGGAGCTTTGGCAGAAATGAATTCGGACAGTTGGGGCATCTAAGTGGGTCGCAGGCGGGCCCCTTGGGCCTTGATCGACTGGTACCCTTCCGAGTCCTACGGCTGGATATTTTAAATCCTTTGCCCTTGGTGGACATCGTCGAAGTGGCTGCGGGCTTGGGGCATTCACTCGCACTGGACAGTCATGGCGATGTTTGGAGCTGGGGGAATAACAACTTTGGGCAATTGGGCATTCAGCCCATGCCGAATCAATTCATTGTCGCGCAAAAAGTGACTGCCTTAGACGCGGCTACGATTGTTGGAATCAGCTCAGGCGCTTTTAGTAACTACGCCTATGAGGCCGATGGCACTCGCTGGGCTTGGGGGCGCAACGATCAAGGGCAATTGGGCGATGGAACTACCGTTGATCGTTTTTTACCCGTGCGCATGCAAACGGGGTCTGCGCATCTAGTCTTTACCCCCTACCGAGCCACTCCAGCTGGCAACGGCGGCGTGTTCCTCTCAGATTCGAGACTGGGTAGCACGCTACGCTACACCCTAGACGGCTCCGTAGCTTCAGACATTTCGCCGGTAGCTTCACCCGGCACGGCTCTAGTCGCGGCGCCGGGCACCGTGATTCGCGCCCGCGCTTATGAGGGAAGCATTGCTCTGGGTGAGGAACAACTCTGGCGCATGCCGACCGTGCTCAGCGGTGCCGTCGGTGACGGCTTTGTCGCCCATGTGGATGCCAATGGCAGCTTGGCAGTCTGGGGCCGAGCGTCTGACTTTTTGCCCGGCGATGCGACTGGAGTCGGGCAAAACTTGGGAGATTTGGCCAATGTGCCTGTCCGCACGGTCGAATTAGCTGAAGCGTCCGCTCAAGCGCTCACCTACGATGGTCGTTTTTTTGGCTGGGGTGATAATGCGGAGGGGCAACTCTACTTCGGCGGGGCATCTCGCCTGTCGGCTCCGACGCTCGAACCGCGGCTAGCCGGTCGCTACGCGAGTCAGGCTGCTCTGGCTAGTTCAGGTGCGGATGCCCTCGGTGCTGCGCACCGCTTGATTCGGGCAGGGAGCGTATGGGGCGCAGGTCTGGATGATCAGGGGCAGCTCGCGCAGGCGGTATTGCCCACGGGTGAGCGTAGCTTTGGGCTCTTGACGCTGCCGAATACGAGGCATCCAATCGAGCGAGTATTCGCAGGCAATGGGGTCAGCTTTCTCCAAGATACTATGGGGCAGACCTTGGTCTGGGGGGCTCTCGAGCGTTCAGGGCTGAGCCAAGTCGAACGGATGCGTCGCGACTCAAGCCTACCGGCGACTGGCGAGCGCATGGCGGTCTCCAGTTTAGTCCAGATCTCCTCATCTCCCGACGCCTCGTTCGGGCTTCGTAGTGATGGCACAGTTTGGGTTTGGGGCTTGGTTGCTTCAACGGAAGGCTTGTCACAGCTGATAGGGGTGCGTCAAATCGAATCAGAAATCACGCTAGGAGGTGAGCTGGTGCCGCTGACAGATGTCATCGAGATTGCAGCAGGTGAACGACACACGCTGGCGCTGAAAATGGATGGCACCGTGTGGGCCTGGGATACGTCAGGGGAACCAGGTGTAGGAGTGCCCGGGCACCCCGAAGGTGCCGCGCGAGCCATTCCTGGACTCACGGGCATCCACTGGATTGCGGCAGGCGATAGTTTTTCGATGGCGGGCAATGCCGCTGGCTTGGTTTGGGGCTGGGGGCGTAATACCTACGGTGAGCTAGGCGATCCAAACCTCGGGTGGGGGGCGATCACTCCCCAGTTGATCACGATCCCCGTGCCGGTGCCGACCACGCCGCCGAGTGGTGGATCGAATCCTAGCATATTGCCCATACCGCCCTACAGTCCGCCAGCTTTAGCCGTGCCTGACGGTGATCCCGTGCTCGGCCCTGCTATCATAATCGAAGCGCCGAGTGATCTTTTCGCGCTGCCTGCAACGCCTTAACACCAGCCTTTACCTATGCACCTATCGCTCTTGCAAAAATCGCTTCAACTCTGCGCCCTCGTGCTACTTGGCTGGCTGCTACCACTGCCACTTTCGGCGCAGACACAGATACAGAGCCTTGAAAAGGCAGCTGTGCTGGACTCACTCGGCTTGGATGGCGACATTGTGCCGCTTAATCTGACGGCAGTGAGCGGCGAGTTCGAAGCCAGCGCAGCGAGCACTTCCAGCCAAAAAGGAACACCCGCCCGCCTGACGGCTCGCGATTTAGAGCAATCGGCGCAGCAAGCCTTCAAGTCAGGCCGTTTTTCAGCCGCACTCGATGGCTATGGCGAAGCACTCGCGCTCGCGAAGAGTGAAGTAGCCAGCGAATCGCCTGAATCATCTGCAGCCCCGTCGGCTGACCAGATAATCCACCGTTCTGCTACCAAGGTAGCCGAGCAAGCGCTGGCGGGTCGCGCCCAGATGCTGGCGCGCCTCGGGCGCATGGATGAGCTGGAAACTCTCTTTGAGTCCGACAGTGGAGCCGAAGTCCGGGGCCGTGCGGGGCAACTTTTGCGCAACGCAAAGGAGGGCCTGCACTTGATGCAGCATCGCCCCGATCTCGCCTTTTTATGCGGCCCGACTGCCTTGCAAAGCCTCTACGCGCAGGCTGAGGGGCGGCCCCATCCCCGCATTCATGCTGAAGCTTCGACCCGTCAGGGCGTCTCACTGGCACGGCTAGGTGCGCTGGCGGGCGAGGTCGAGCTACCGCTACAGATGGCCTTTCGCGAAGAGGGTGCCGCCGACTTCATCACCCCCGCTGTCGTGCATTGGGGCGTCGGCCACTACGCCTCGATCCTCGAAACTCGCAATGACCACTACCGCGTGGTTGACCCCACTTTTGGGCAGGATTTTTGGATCGCAGCCGATGTGCTGGATACCGAAGCGAGTGGCTACTTCTTGGTAGGCGAGGGCGCTCTGCCCGAGGGCTGGCGCAGCGTCGCCCCCGCCGAAGCCAGCGAGGTGTGGGGGCGCGGTTCTGTTCGGAGTAGAAATACCCGCAGCACCCGCCAGAGCGATCACCGCAGCCCCAAAAATCAGTCCTGCGGGCTTGGTATGGCGGCCTATTCCGCGCACCTACACATGGTGAGCCTCGGCCTGACCGATATTCCGCTGGCTTACACGCCCGCCTACGGCCCCGAGATCGCCTTCCAGCTCGACTACGTCGAGCGCGATCTCAGCCAGCCTGCCACGCTGACCCACGGGCACCTCGGCTCGCAATGGCTGCACAGCTACCACTCTTTCCTCGATGTCACAACTAATCTGGTAGCCGACACGCACAAGGTGGAAGTCGCCCTGCCAGGTGGTGGCTCCGAGGCATTTGATTTTCCCAGTATCCTACCTACAGATCCGCCCGCAGGTCTCTCCGATTCGAGTATTCCCTTAACGAGTCTCAGCCCCGAGACAGGCAATCGGCTGCAAGCAGTTTACCTAAGCTTCGATGGTCAGACATGGTCGCTGCTGCTCTACAGACTGCACTTTCCCGATGGCAGCTTCTATAGCTATGGTGCTGGAGGCCAGCTGTTCTTGCCAGCGCCATCCGCCGAGGAGCGAGCGACTCGTCTTTACATGACGGGGGTAACGAGTTCACGCGGCAACACCAACCGCCTGAGTCTAAGCTATGGCAGCTCGGTGGCGGGTGCCCTGCGTCTCGAAACGATCACCGATGCCAGCGGTGGGGTGGCCGAGGTGCTGTATCCCGACCGTCTAGCCAGTTTCCCCGCGCTCAGCTTTGATCCCGGTATCAGTGATCCGCTGCACATCGTCGGCTTCATCGACCCCGCCGGTCGCCATGCCCAAGTCCATTATGACGCGACTGGGCGGCTAGAGAAAATCGTCGATGCCGTCGGCATCGAGTCCAGCGTCACCTATACGGGTGCTAGTGATCAAGTCGACTCGCTCACCACACCCTACGGCACCGCTCTTTTTCGGCGTGGCACGGTTATTGACGACCCTGACATCTTCGGCTGGCTAGAAATGGAAGATGCCCTCGGGCGCGTCGAGCGGCTGGAATACACCCAGCGAGCGCCCGGAGTCAGCCCCGCCGATCCCGACGCGCCCGACCGGGCGCAGGTCTTGATTCGTTCGTCCGATAGCCGCCAGTTTCGGAATACTTTTTATTGGGATCACCAAGCGTGGTCGAAGCACCGAGGTGACTACACCCAAGCGCAAGTCTATCACTGGCTGCACTCCAATTTTTACGCCCTTAGCACCGGCGCACTTGAGAGTTATCAAGCGCCCCAGAGTAGCCGCGTGTATTACAACTATCCCGGCATGGTGACTGAGGAAGATGCCACCCTAGCCGACCGCGCGACGCTCCTCTTCCCCTCCAAAATCGCGCGCCTCGACGACGAGGGCGGCACCTGGCTAGAGACCCGCCAGTATAACGACGCCGGTAATTTGACCCAATTTGTCGATGCCGCCGGGCGCATCACCGATCTCGCCTACGAGGGCGCGAGCGGCTTCACACCCGCCGATGTACGGCTCAGCTCGGTTACAGTGGCCAACTCCGAGATCGTGCGCTACAGCTATGCCAATTCATTTTTCCCACTCTTGCCGACCCGGATCGAATACGCCGGCCAAGCCCCCATTGATCTCGTTTACAATAGCGTCGGCCAGTTGCTCACCAGCACTCAAGACGGCGACACTACCAGCTACCTTTACCATCAGCCCGATGGCAGCGCGACCAAAGGAAACCTCCTTAGCATCGTCGCCCCCGCCAGCCTCGGCACCCTGACGAGCTTTACTTACGACAGCGTCAACCGAGTCGCCAGCATCACCGATGCCGATGGCCGCACTCACAGCTTTAGCTACGACGATCTGGATCGCTTAACGACCGTTCAATTCCCAGATGGCAGCCAAGAAGTCACCGATTACGGCGGCCGCCTCTTCCCCGAAAGCCTCACCGACCGCCTCGGGCGCTTGACCACTTGGGACTATGATTTGGCAGGGCAGCTCATCGCTGAAACACGCTACGGCCTGCCGACTGAGGCCGCCCTGCAAGGGGTGGGCGCCCAGACCACCCACTACCAGTGGTGCGACTGCGGGAGTCTCAGCGGCCTGATCGACCCCTCCGGCAAGCACACCGCGTGGGAGCATGATGTGCTCGGGCGCGTCATTCGTAAAACAACGCCCGATGGCCGTAGCCAGCAGTTCAACTTTACCCCCGCCCTCGGGCGACTTGCCTCCGAGACGCATGCCGACGGCAGCCAGACCGATTACCGCCACAGCCCCGTCGGCGAGCTGCTCGCGGTCGACTTTAGCGATGGCCTCACCCCCGGCTTCCGCTACGGCTACGATCTCGACTTCGGCTGGTTAGAAACCGTCGCCACCGTGGCTCCCGGCACCGAAACAGTTTTAGAAACAGTCAGCTACCAATACCACCCCTACGCCGCGAGTGTCGCCGCCGCAGTCAACGGAGCAGGGCAGCTCGCCTCCGAGATAGGCACACTCCCCGAAAGCACCGTCCGCTACGGGTATGACACCCGTGGCCGCCAGATCACAGAGAGCTTGCTCGATGCCGCCCAAGCGCCTGTGCGCACCACCAGTTGGACGCTCGACGCCCTCGACCGCATCACCGCGCACAGCAATCCCCTCGGCAGTTTCGGCTACACTTACGGCAATGCTTCCAGCCGCCTCGACGCCCGCAGCCTGCCCGGCAATTTAAACGAAGCCTACAGCTTCGAGTCACCCGCCGCCGGAGGCCGCCTCAGCGCCGTCACCCGCCGCATCGGCGCAGGCAGTCCCTTCGTCGCCTACAACTACATCTATCAAAGTGACGACCGGCTGGCGTCCTCAACCGAGACCAGACCCAGCCAAGCCACGCTCGAAACCACTTACCGCTACGATTCACAAGAACGCCTCACCCACGCCCTGACCTCCGAAGACGGCACCGCCGCAGATCGTTTTGAATACCTCTACGATTTGTCCGGAAACCGCGTCACCGCCCTCAGCCCCGAACGTACCGCCCACTGGAACGCCGACCCCGACAACCGCCCGCTAGCGCAAGCCGCCGTCGGTTTCCGCCGCGTAGTCGGCACCGTCAGCAAGCCCTCGCACGTTAAAATCAACGGAGCCTATGTGCCCGTCGATAATGACCTGCGCTTTGAAGGTTTTGTCGATACGCTAATTACTCGCAACGTCCAGATCGAAGCCACAGACATCACTGGCAATATTACCACCCAAGACTACTGGTTTGAAGAACCGCAAAACACCGGTGGCATCGTTTATCAGTCAGACGCTCGCGGTAATCTCATCGAAGTCCTCACTACCGAGACCATCACGACTTACCAGTGGGATGCCCTAGATCGTCTAACCGTAGCCGAGCGCCTCAGCAACGACGGCACCAGCGGCCTACGAAAAAACTACCACTTCGACCCCGCCAGCCGCCTCTCAAGAATCGAGGTAGAAACATGGGACGGCTCGACATGGCAATCCGCTAGCGTCGAAAACTACGTCTTCGCCGGCATCGAGCGCATCCAAAAGCGCACCGCCGACGGCACCACCGTTCTGCGCAATTATTACGCCGACGGCTTCACAGAAGGCGGTATAAATTACCTCTACGGTCGCGACCGCCTAGGCTCCATCGTCGAACTTATCGACGCGTCAAACGGCAGCGTCGTCTCACGCCGCGACTTTAGCCCTTTCGGCATCGTCCGCAACGAATCTGGCAGCGTTCAGGCGGACTTCGCTTACACAGGCCACTTCTACGATCCAGAATTAGCGCTTCACCACAGCCCAACCCGTGTCTACGACGCTGGCCTAGGCCGCTGGCTCTCAGCCGACATCTACCCCGATGCCGAGTTGCTACCCGAAGGCACGAATCTATACGCCTACGTCGGCAACGATCCGATCAACTTCACCGATCCGCTAGGTCTTTGCCGTTCGTCGAATAACCGCAGCCAAGCCAACCGCCCTCCGCCCAAGCAAAGCGGCAACAGCGGCTCCGGCGGCGGCGATCCACCGAAGCGCACTGCTTCCTCGGCGAGTCCGCAGGATGGCGGAGGTGCTGGTGGAGGGGAAAATGTGTTTTGGTCAGGGAGTCCTCAAGCGCGTGCTGCTGCGGAAGCTTTCGCAAAACAAACCGGTGGGAAGACCTTGGAAATGACTAGAACGGGCAAGCTCTTAGATGCTATGACAAACAAGAGAACTTACCCATTTTTGAAATCTGTTTGGAATGCTGCATCTAGACGTTTTGCCAAGCGGGCAGGTTCATCCACGCATGTCTTTCAATCTGCCAAGGGAGTTCGCCTAAAAAGCGTCTGGGCAACGAAAGAGTATCCTCGGCTAATCAAGCAAGGAACGAATATTATTTACCATACTGTCCCGTGAATTTTTGGAATAAAAAAACATTTAAAGTTAAGCTCAGAGGTCGTTCAAAAGTTGAATACATTGAAGGGGGACGGCACATATCCATTGATTCCGAATTTATGTCAGATGAAGAACCTGGAATAATTTTGTACGCTGGCAATTTAACATGTTGGGATAGACCTTTTGAACGCGAGATTTTAAGCCAAGATGATTTAGACAGAATTAAGAAGAACGTGTTGGTTGATCTAAAAAAATATGATATTATTGCTGAATGGCATTAATTCATATCGTGACCCAGTTTCAGGAATTCAAAAATCTGCTGGAAGAACTCCGACAACGGGCGGCCGTTTTTTGAATGCTGAAAGGCAACTATTGAAATCGCGTGGATGGCAGTATAAACCAACAACAGGAGCTTATCACCCCCGGTGATTAGAAGGTGAAGAATGGACTTAGGCTTTAAGGAAATTGCCGTCAAGGCATTCATGTTCCTCGAAACTCAATATGGTTTCAAGTGTGTTGAATCTGGTCAATGGAGCGTTCGGTACGAATCAGAATTAGTTTGTATTTCTGTGTATTTTGATGGAGCACGCTCTTTTGAACTAGGCTGCTCTCTGGAGCGCCTAAATAGTTCTAGGTCAAGTTGTTCGAACTCTTTAGATCTTGGGGATTTACTCCGTTACAAAGCAGGTTCGGTTGAAGGTTCGAGCTTTCAAGTGACAACAAAAAATGCGCTAAAAAAGTTTACAAGTTTGCTGGCGGAAAAGCTAGGGGCATATGGCCACGAGATCCTACTGGGCGATAATCTAGTTTTTGATAGAGTTGTTGAACTCAGAGATTTGGCAAACTTGGATTACGCTAGAGAAGGGCGTTTAGAGGAAATTAGCCATTCTCTTGAAATTGCTTGGAAAGCTAAAAAATATCAGGAGGTGGTTGAATTGCTTGCACCCGCTAAGAAGTGGTTGACAGCAACTGAGGTCAAAAAACTTGAATACGCGCGAAAGCACACAAATAAGCTGAGGCCGAAAGAAGACACAAACCAACCATAGGCTAAAGCTCAATTTGTATGCCAATATAAGCGAGATATTTAATTTGGTGTAGCTCCTTGGCGAGAGAAGTTCGTCTTTTAGACAAGTTGCATTGTTGCTCGCTTGGGAGCAGAACGTCTTTCAAAGTATTCAACGGCAACGCCACGCGTTTTTTCTTAATGACTCGTTCTGTTTTGATGAAGCTCGCTTATCGTTTTTGGTATTGCAGCATCTAGCCCTCTCCTCCACCTTCGCCAAGGCTACGGCGGACAAGTCGTAATCTTGTCCTGCTTAACCTCAACCAGCTCGTTGTATCTTTCAATCTAAGCACAGGTTTTCGAATTCAGTCAGCAATGCGACTACCCAAATGATGTGCCTGTTTCTATGGGGCATCGTTTTCTTGCTGCCAACGCAATTTTTCGGCAGCGCAGTCTATTACGCGTCCGAGTCCACTGCGCATTGGAACGCCGACCCCGACAACCGCCCGCTAGCTCAAGCCGCCGTCGGCCCCCGCCGCGTAGTCGGCACCGTCAGCAAGCCCTCGCACGTTAAAATCAACGGAGCCTACGTGCCCGTCGATGCCGACCTGCGCTTTGAGGGATTCGTCGATACTTTGGTCACTCGCAACGTCCAGATCGAAGCGACAGATGTTACAGGCAATATTACCACCCAAGATTATTGGTTCGAGGAACCGCAAAACACGGGCGGCATCGTTTATCAGTCAGACGCTCGCGGTAATCTCGCCGAAGTCCTGACAACTGAGGATACCACCACGTATCGGCCGCGTAAAAAATTGTCTGTAAATTAGTTCAAGCTGATTGAGAGTGCTTTTTATTATTACGTTTTAACGATTAGTTTATTTAGGTTTTGAGATAGGCTTTTCCAGTTTCCCATTCTTCTGAGAT
>Ga0222650_1001171_pt1 | contig 14533 bp, 13 predicted proteins | sample AntAcemetagen367_FD_179820 | JGI IMG/M metagenome (GOLD analysis project Ga0222650, IMG submission 179820) | Saline water microbial communities from Ace Lake, Antarctica - #367 | ecosystem: Environmental > Aquatic > Non-marine Saline and Alkaline > Saline | place: Antarctica: Ace Lake...
ATCGACCTGACCAAGAGCTAACAAAACCAAGCCTCCACGATTCACAATCCTTACTAATTAGAGGGAAACCAATTTGCTCGCACACTCGCACGAAACGAGGTCGTTTACTGAGTTCTGATGATATCAACACTTGAGGCACCTGGCTGGAAGTGGGTTGGTTTTCTCGGTGGGATTGGTTTCGCCGTCGGTTTTTTCGGGCCGATGATTTTAGTGCCGGAAGCCAACCAAGGTCTGATGGTCGGTATCTTCATCACCGGGCCGGGCGGTACGCTCCTTGGGTTAATCCTTACTCGGCTGATGAAGTTTTTGTCCGTGTCGGCGCGGGCGCAGTGGCGGCGGCTTGTGGGGATCTGTTTAATCGGCACGGTGTCGACGCTGTTGATTGTCCAGCCGGAGCCGGCCCGTCTGGGCTTTATAGTGGAGATTCGACCATTCGACAGGCTCATGATTTACAACCAATCGGCAGTCTTCGGCCAGATTCGGCGCGCTCAAAAGGAATCAGGTCATTATTTTTGTGGTTGACCAAATTAATGACTATTTGCGCGATCATTTAAGCGGGATACGGATAGGCCATTCGTAGCGTGAGCGCACGGCTTGCCCGTCGCGCATGGGCGGCGAAAAGCGCGAGTCCTCAGCCATGCGGGTGGCCGCTTCGATGAATTCTTTATGCGAGTAGTCAAGCACTCGCTGCACGGAAATACGCCCATCGGCTTCGACGAACACCAGCAGGCGGACGAAGCCCTCGCCGCGTCCGCGCGGTGTATTGGCTGGGTATCGAAAGTGTCCTTCCCTGACGAGCCGTGGAATCTCATCGAGGTCTCCGAAGCCGAACATTTGCTCCAGTTGCCCGACGGACTCGGTTGAAAAACCAAGGTCGATCCCGAGGCCTGCGCCGAGGCTCAAGTCGCCAGTGCCGGGGTTGAGGCTTATTTCCAGCTGCTCTAAAGTCGGCATCGGCGGGGGCACTTTCAGCTCTGGGGGCGGCGGCTCTTCTTCTTTGGGCGATGGCGGTGGAGGGTCTTCTAGCGGCGGGGGTGGGGGCGGCGCAGCGAGCTCAATGGCCTCGATCATCTCGGCTCGATCGCGCGTGGGCTGCAAAATCTGAGTCAAGGGCACTAGCAGCATGATCAGCAAAGCCACGCCGCAACCCAGCAGGAGGCCGAGTCCTGAACCGGAGGTCATTTTTTGCGGTGGAAGTAGAGTGGGCATGTGCGAGCGCCCACATAAGAGCCGCGATCCGGCGTTTGTCAAAGTCGGAGCGTGCCGCTAGCTATAACAACTGATCCAGCTCATCATTCACCCGCTGATCGCGCTGCTGCATCTGCTCTTCGCCAAAGTCGACGACGTTTATGATGACTTGCACACCGAAATAAGCACCAATCGCCGCGCCCGAGGCTACTAAGTAAATGAAGAGACTCACGCCCGCACTGAGCGCCCAGATACGCCGAGCGATCACCACCACGGCCAGCAACAGAAAGAGCCCAAAGCCTGTCCAAGGGATGACCCGGCTCACCCATTTATATTCCGCCAGCGGCACAGCGTGCAGTTCGGCCATGCCGTAGGCGATCAGCCCGAGAGCGAGCGGCACGATCAGCGCAAAGAAGGCGGCAATAATCCCTCGCTTACTGTCAAACATTGCCATGAAAACGCGGGCAACTAGCACCCAAGTGAGCACGCAGACACCGACTATGATATTAAACCCAGTCGTCCCGACCTCGTGGGCAAAGATCGATTCGACCAAACGCACAGCAGAGTCTATGGCAGGCATTGACATAATTATACAGAGAGAACCGCTTCAACGCTCAAAAGCGAGCCAATTATTGAGCTGACGCGCACCCGCCCTTGACAGCCCAGCTACACGCTGCCAAATCAAACATTTTTTAATCAAAAATACCTATGGCATCCCCCACCGAAGTCCGCAAAGGCAAAGTCCTCAATTATCAAGGCAGTCCGCACCTTGTGCTGGATGTGCTGCACCGCACCCAAGGTCGCCAGGCCGGCTTTATGCAAGTCACCATGCGCAACCTAAGTAGCGGCGCCAGCACCAACACCAAGATCCGCACCACCGACAGCGTCGAGATCCTGCACACCGACATGGTGAAGCTTGAGTTCAGCTACATCGATGCCGACGGCTACCACTTTATGGATCCCGAAACGTTTGAGGACATCATCCTCGACGAGGGCTTAGTCGAAGACGCCAAAGACTTTTTAGTGGAAACACAGGTCTATAGCATCCTCCACGTAAATGACAAACCGATCTCCATTGATCTGCCAGCTTCGATCGAGATGAAAGTCACCGAATCTGCCGAGGGTGTGAAAGGCGACACGGCCAGCAACGTGCAAAAACCCGCCACCCTCGAAACTGGCCTTACGATTCAAGTGCCACTCTTTGTAAAAGTGGGCGATACGCTCAAAGTCGGCACAGCCGACCGCAATTATATGGGGCGCGCGTAGAGTTTTTTAGCGAGCCTAGCTAGGCACCTTAAATTACCTGCCAAGAAAAGCTTCTGCTTGCCTTGCTTAATCGTCCCCGCACTCTGGCACCTCCCATGGCTGCCAAAGATACTGAATTCGTCCACCTCCACGTCCATACAGACCACAGCCTGCTGGATGGGTGCAGCCGCACAGATAAGCTCTGCGCCCGGGCTGCGGAGCTGGGAATGAAGGCACTCTCGATCACTGATCACGGTGTTCTTTATGGGTTGACCAGCTTCTTCAAACAAGCGGAAAAACACGGCATCAAGCCCCTCCTCGGCTGCGAGATCTACTTGGTTTACGAGGACGAGCTAGCCCTGATCAACGAGGAGCGTGCCAAGCAAAAGTCCCGCCACATGGGGCTGCTCGCACGCAACTTCACCGGCTACCAAAATCTTTGCAAACTCGTCTCCAAAGCCCACACGCAGGGCTTTTACCGCAACCCGCGCACCGACCTGACCACACTCGCCGCACACAGCGAGGGCTTGATCGGTTTCTCCGGCTGTCTGGCCGGAGTTATTCCGAAATTGCTGCTCGCGGGCGAGTTCGACCAGGCGCGCGCCGCAGCGGCCAAGTTTATCGATATTTTTGGTAAAGACTACTTCATCATCGAGATCATGGATCACGGCATCGAGGAGCAGCGCCGCATCATCCCCGACCTGCTCAAGATCGCCGCCGAATTTGACCTCAAAGTCGTCGCCACCAACGACGTCCACTATGTCAAAAACACCGACTGGGAGCCGCACGATTCCCTGCTCTGCATCCAGACCGGCTCCAAGGTGGCCGACGAAAAGCGCATGCGCTACGACGCGCACCAGTTCTACCTCAAGTCGCGCGATGAGATGGAGCTGGCCTTTAAAGAAGTGCCGGAGGCCATCACCAACACCTCCGCCGTGGCCGAAATGTGCGAGGTCAAGCTGCCCTTCGGCGAGAATCACTACCCTATTTACGAGCGAGCCATCGAGGTGGAGACTGGCCACGACCACGCTAACTTCGACCGCTTCCTCGACCTCTATGTCGAGAAGAAGAACGAGATCCTCCTGCGCGACGGCGAAGCCCTGATCGAGATGGGCGAGGCCGAACGCCTCAAACACAAGGGCAACGGTCTCTACCTCTTCGAACTTTGCAAACACGGCCTGAAAGAACGCTACGGCACTGACTACGACATCTGCCGCGCGGATTGGGACAAGGTCTCCACCGAAGATAAGCGCTACTGCGAGCAACTCGAATACGAGCTCGCCATCATTACGGGCACAGGATTTGTGGATTATTTCCTGATCGTTTGGGACTTTATCGCGTGGGCGCGTGAGCAGGGCATCCCCGTCGGCCCCGGCCGTGGTTCGGGTGCGGGCTGCATCGTGGCCTACGTGCTCAAGATCACCGATATCGACCCACTCAGTTTCGGCCTGCTTTTCGAGCGGATGCTTAACTTAGAGCGCGTGTCGCCGCCCGACTTCGACGTCGACTTCTGCATGCGCCGCCGCGACGAGGTCGTTAACTACGTGCGTGATAAATACGGTAAAGACCGCGTGGCTAACATTATCACCTTCGGCACCTTTGGCGCGAAGATGATCATCCGCGACCTCGCACGCGTCAACAACCTCGACTTTGCCGAGTCCAACAAGCTCGCAAAAATGATTCCCGACGAGCTCAACATCACCCTAGATGAATCCGTCAAAAAATCGCCCGAGCTAGCCGCCGAGATCAACCGCAACCCCATCGCCCGCACTATCATTGAGCAAGGCCGGGTGATCGAAGGCATGATTCGTAATACGGGCAAACACGCCTGCGGTGTCATCATCGCCGACCAAGACATTACAAATCTCGTTCCAGTTACGCTTCAAGAAGGCGATTTGACTACACAGTATCCAAAGGGTCCGTCCGAGGATCTCGGTCTGCTCAAGATGGACTTCTTGGGGCTCAAGACTTTGACCGTGATCTCCGATGCAGAAAAAAACGTGCAGCTGACGCGCAACGACCCCGGCTTCAACGTCGAGAAAGTGCCCCTCGACGACAAAGAGACCTTCGACCTGCTCAACTCCGGTCGCACCACCGGCGTCTTCCAGCTGGAGTCTGGCGGCATGCAGCAACTCTGTCGCCAGATTGGCCTCAGCTCGTTTGAAGAAATCATCGCGCTGATCGCCCTCTACCGCCCCGGGCCCATGCAGTTCATTCCCCAGTTTATCGAAGGCAAAAAAGACCCGCGCACCGTCCAGATACCGCACCCGCTGCTCAAAGAGTTAGTCGAGGAAACTTACGGCGTTTTGGTTTACCAAGAGCAAGTTATGCAGTCGGCGCAAATCATCGCCGGCTACACCCTCGGCGGCGCAGATGTTCTCCGGCGCGCGATGGGGAAAAAGATCAAGTCCGTCATGGATGCGCAGAAGGATGTCTTTATCAAAGGTGCTAAAGAGACAAACGACATCGACCGCCGCACTGCCGAGTCGATCTTCGCCTTACTGGAGAAGTTTGCGCAATACGGTTTCAATAAGTCGCATTCCGCCGCTTATGCCATGCTGAGCTACCGCACCGCCTATTTAAAGGCCAACTACCCCGTCGAGTTCATGGCTGCGGTGCTCACGTCCGAACAAGGCAACGCCGATAAGATTTCGCACTTTCTGGCCGAGTGTAATGCCATGAATGTGCCCGTGCTCAGCCCCGATGTGAACGAGTCGGGCGCAGACTTCACCCCCGTGATTGAAAACGAAGAAGGCTGCATTCGCTTTGGGATGGCTTCGATCAAAGGTGTCGGCGAAGGTGCCGCGCAAGTCATTATCGCCGAGCGTGAGGCCAGCGGCGCTTACGAAGGGTTTAGCGATTTCATCGTCCGCAACGCCGACAAGGCCGTCAACCGGCGCGTGATGGAAGCGCTGATCAAGACCGGCGGCTTTGACTCACTGGGCGAGGATCGCGCCAGCCTCCTCCACGGGCTCGAATCCGAACTGGCCGAAGCCGAAAGCGCCCGCCGCGACCGCGAAGCCGGCCAGAGCAGCCTCTTCGATCTGCTCGGTGACGATGTCGGCGTGGCCGACGAGGATAAGCCCGGTAACAACCGCCGCACCGTTGCTGAAATGACGATGACGGAAAAACTACGCTACGAAAAAGAGCTACTTGGCTTCTATATTTCCGGGCACCCGATGGATGCCTACGCCGGCATCGACACCGCCATCGATAGTTTCCACCACCCCGATGAGTTAGTCAATTTCGACGACCGCAGCACCTTCCGTCTCTGCGGCATCGTCAGCAATTTAGCGATTAAATACACACGTAAAGACAGCAAGCAGATGGCAGTCTTCAATCTCGCTACTAGTAACCACAGCTACGAGATGATCATGTTCCCCGATCCGTATGCCAAGGAGGGCGCGCGCCTAGAAGACGGCAAACTCGCACTCATTCAAGGCCTGATCGGTCGCCGCAATGGCGAGATGAGCCTGGCCGCGCACAACATTTTCGAACTCGAAAGTTCGATTCCAAAGATCATCAAACGCATCAACTTTATCGTGCACCCCAACGGTAAAGCCACCGAATTCATCGAGCTACTACGCGCGACAATTGATGACGAATACGGCGAGACTCGCGTTAACATCAGCTTCTTAGTGGACGAACAAATCCTCGAAGCCCAGACCGCCCAGTCGCTCACCTTTACCATCACCGGCACCAACTTTAAAACCCTCCGCCGCCACCCCGCCCTAGCCGGCGTCCGCATCGAAGCCGTCGACCTCAAACCAATCGACGACCGCCGCCCATGGGAGAAGCGCGGCAAGAAGTTTTAAAAGGGCATTTCGGCCGCATCTGAGAGCCGGATTCGAGTCAATTAATCATGTGGTGCCCCTACCAGCGGTTGGACCTAAAAAAAACCCTGAAAATTCCCATTGACAGAGGGTCACCCGATTCTACTGTTCACCGTTTTTCCAGAAACCATGAAAACCACTTTAGCTACAAAATCTGACCACACCAAAGCCTGGTTCATCGTCGATGCTGCCAATGAGACACTTGGCCGCATATCCGTAAAAATTGCCAACGTACTCCGTGGTCGCCATAAGCCGATCTACACGCCGCACGCTGACACTGGTGACTTCGTCGTCGTCGTCAATGCCGAGAAGATCAAGGTCACTGGCAAGAAGAACACTGACAAAAACTACATGTTTTACTCTGGCTGGATGGGTGGCGAAAGCTACACCAGCATGAGTGAAATGCGCGCCAAAAAGCCCGAGTTCATTATCGAACACGCAGTCAAGGGCATGCTTCCACGTAACAAACTTGGCCGCGCGATGATCAAAAAACTTAAGGTCCACGCTGGCTCCGAGCATCCTTACGAGGCTCAGCAGCCAAAACCTCTGGTTTAGAGGCGGGGATTAATCCAACACTTTATATATAATGAGCGAAGAAACATTTGTAACCGTCGGCCGCCGCAAGAAAGCCACCGCCCGCGTCCGCCTCACCCGCGGCACTGGCAAAATAGCCGTTAACGGCTCCGATCCACGCGCCTACTTCAAGACTGAAGAGTTTGCGAACGCAGCCCTTTCCCCCTTGAAGACAGTCAATATGGCCGACCAAGTCGACATCATTATTAAAGCGCAAGGTGGTGGCCTCAACGGCCAAGCCGGTGCAGTTCGCCTCGGCATCGCTCGTGCGCTCGAAAAGCTCAACGCTGATTTGCGTGTGCCGCTCAAACAAGAAGGCCACATGAAGCGTGACCCCCGCTCTCGCGAGCGTCAGAAGCCCGGCCTCGCCGGTGCTCGTAAGCGCTTCCAATTCTCGAAACGTTAAACCGTCAGCGGCGGTTTAGGTCGCAACTCCTTTTTGCAACCCTCCAAAGCCGCGCAAGCGTGGCTTGGAGGGTTTTTTGTTTCTAAAATATCAAAATCATGAACGCAGCAATCATAGGCGCCTCTGGCTACTCCGGCGAAGAACTCGTCCGGCTTCTTTCTCGGCACCCCGATGTCGAACTCACCACCGTTACTTCGCGCTCGCTAGCGGGTAAGTTGGTGAGCGATCACATGCCCGCGCTGCGGCACCTTGTGGGCGACCTCGCCTTCACCGCGTCCGATCCTGCCGAGCTCGCGGCTAATCCCGCTATCGACCTCTTCTTTCTCGCTCTGCCCCACGGCGTGGCCTCTGAGTTTGCCGATCCGCTCTTTAAAGCGGGTAAGACCGTGATCGACCTCAGCGCCGACTTCCGGCTCGGCTCCACCCACCTCTACCAAGACTACTACGGCCAGCCCCACCCTGCGCCGCACCTATTGCAGGCCGCATCCTACGTTATCCCCGAACTCGCCGACGGCAGGTGGAAGGCCGCATCGCTCATCGCCTGCCCCGGTTGCTTCCCGACCAGCATTCTAATACCCCTTGTGCCGCTACTCATCGCCGGGCTGATCGAGCCCAAGGGCATCGTGATCAACAGCTACAGCGGCGTCAGTGGCGCTGGGCGCAAAGTGGCCGAAGACTTTATCTACTGTGAGCGCAACGAAAGCATGAAAGCCTACGCCATCCCCAAGCACCGGCACCTCTCCGAGATCGAGGAACAACTCGAAAAGGCCGCCTTCACCGATTGCGTCGTCCAGTTCAACCCACACCTCGCCCCCATGTCGCGCGGCATATCCACCACCATCGTAGCCAAAGCCAAGGCCTCGCTGCAGAACGTCTATACTACCTGGGAAAAGACCTACGCCGATAAGCCTTTTGTCAGCGTCTTGCCCAGCGGCACGTTTCCCGATACCAAACACGTCACCGGCACCAACCGAGCAGACATCTCCGCCGTCTACGATCAACGGACAAAGAATTTCATCATCACCTCAGCCATCGACAACCTCCTTAAAGGCGCCAGCGGCCAGGCCGTCCAGTTAATGAACCTAAAATTCGGCTTCAAAGAAACAGCCGGCCTCACCTAATCCCGCATCACGTATTCAGTATCCACATGAGCATCCAAGTCCAGCTAATCGAAAACCCAATTGGCATTGCCGACTGCCCAGGCTTCAAGACGGCTGCAGTGGCCTGCGACATTCGGGAAAAGGGTGATCTTACGCGACTTGATCTAGCGCTTGTCACCGCAGATAAGCCCTGCAACGCAGCGGGCGTATTCACACTCAACGATGTCTGCGCCGCGCCCGTCCACGCTTGCAAAGAAACCCTCTTCAGCCCCACCGCTAAGGTGGCTGGCTTCATCGTCAACAGTGGCAATGCCAACGCAGCCACTGCCGCGCAAGGCATGATCGATGCACGGGAAATGTCGACCATCGCCCAACTCGAAACCGGCATCGACTCACCCTTTCTAGTTAGCTCCACCGGCCGCATCGGACGGAAGCTCCCCATGGGCAAGATCAAATCTGGTATCGCTGCCGCCGCAAAGAAGCTTAGCTCAGACCCGCAAGCTTCGCTCGACACTGCCGATGCCATCCTCACCTCCGACACCCGACGCAAATGCGCCACCGCCCGTTTCAATTACAAAAGCCACACCATCACCGTATCGGGAATCGCCAAAGGTGCTGGCATGATCGAGCCCAACATGGCCACCATGCTCGCCTTCCTAGTCACTGATCTTGAGGTCGATAGTGCCGCACTCAAAAACACCCTGACACTCGCCTGCAACAAAACCTTTAATCGCATTTCAATCGACGGCGACATGAGCACCAACGATACTGTGCTCCTGCTCGCGAGCGGCAAATCCGGCCTCGTGCCCGACGAGTCGCCCGATTTACTGCAAGCATTTCGCGATGCGGTGTTTCTCGTCTGCGACGCCCTCGCGGAGAAAATCGTCGGTGACGGCGAAAAGATCACCAAGCTGGTCGAGCTTATCGTCGCAGGCTGCCAGACCGAAGACGACGCTGAGAAGGTGGCGCGCGCCGTGGGTAATTCCTTATTGGTCAAAACTTCTTGGTATGGCTCCGATCCCAATTGGGGACGCCTAGCCGACGCCGCAGGCTACGCCCGCATCGGCCTCAAGGAAGAATGCTTCGACATCCACTACGACGACGTGCCCGCCCTAATCGGCGGCCTCCCGCAAGACGAAAACCTCCCCCAATGGAAGGCCATCGTCGCAAAGAAAAGATTCCGCATCACGCTCAATCTCAATCAGGGCAGCGGCACTTTCCGCCTCCTCACCACCGACCTCAGCGAAGCCTACGTAAAATTTAACAGCAGCGAATGATCGCTTCGCTCAAAAATTAACTATTCAACCACCCACACAAGCCCCTCACTATTTCAGCTTTCAGTTTTCTAAAATTTTAGTTTTTCAAAAAATGACTCCCACCTACCATCTCGATATCACCACCAAGGCCGCCGTGCTCCTCGAAGCACTCCCCTACATCCAGCGTTTTCGCGATGCCATCTTTGTGGTTAAATACGGCGGCGCGTTTATGGACGATGCCGACCCAGAAGTGCGCACCCGAGTCGCCACCGACATCGCCTTCCTCCATGCCGCCGGCGTAAAAGTGGTCGTCGTGCACGGCGGTGGCAAAGCCATCACACGGGCACTTGCTGAGGGGAATGTAGAAACCCGCTTTGAGCACGGCCTACGGGTCACCGACGCCGAATCGGTAAAAATTGTCGATCACACGCTCAACAAAATCGTCAACCTAGAGATCTGCGAAATCCTGCAAGCCAAGAATGCGCGCCCGCTCGCCATTCCCGGCAACAACATCCTCGTCTGCGATAAGAAGCAAGTGGATGTCGATGGCGAAGCAGTCGACCTAGGCTTTGTCGGCGAGACCCATACCGTCAAAACAAAGATCATCAAAAAAGCGCTCGCCGATGGCTATATCCCCATCATTTCACCCATCGCCTGCGATGAAGACGGCCAGATTTACAACACCAACGCCGATGCCGCCGCAGGCCGTGTGGCCGCCGCACTCCGCGCCCGCCGCCTCGTTTACCTCTGCGACGTGCCGGGGCTGATGCGCGACATCAACGACCCCGATTCGCTCATCTCCTCACTCAAAGCCGACGACGTCGAACAGCTCGTCAAAGACGGAATCATCAGTGCAGGCATGATCCCAAAAACTGGCAGCGCCGTCAAAGCCCTGCGCAGCGGCGTCCACCGCGTCCACTTCATCAACGGTGAACAGCCCCACAGCCTCCTCCTAGAAATCTTCACCGACAAAGGCGTCGGCACTGAGATCGTAAACGCGTAACGTTTACGATCTCAGTTCGCCAGTTTTCAGTTCACCAGTGATCTGTTTCAAAACTAAAAACCAAGAAACTGAAAACCGAACAACTTCTTATAATGGAACATTATAAAACTCTCATAAAAAACTACGGCCCGCCCGCGTTCAACGCCGTGCGGGGCGCAGGGGTGTATCTCTATGACGAGGCGGGCAGAGAGTATCTTGATTTCGGCAGCGGTATCGCCGTCACCTCCGTCGGCCACTCGCACCCGAAATGGGTCGCCGCCGTGCAGGCGCAAGCGGCCACCCTCACCCACTGCAGTAACCTCTACGGCATTCCCGGCCAGCAAAAGCTGGCCGACCGGCTAGTCGCCCGCTCCGGCCCCGGGCGCGTCCTCTTTTGCAACAGCGGCGCAGAAGCCAATGAAGCGCTGATCAAACTCGCGCGGCTTCACGGCAAAAAGCTCACCGGTGAAGAAGGCAAACGCTTCACTGTAGTCGCCGCTAACAACGCCTTCCACGGCCGGACGTTCGGCGGCATGGGAGCCACGCCTCAGGAAAAAATTCAAGGCGGCTTTCGCCCCATGCTGGAAGGCTTCAAATTCGCTGAGCTCAATAAAATCGAAACCTTCGATAAGTTGGTCGACGATTCCGTCGCGGCAGTCTTCATCGAGTCAATACAGGGCGAAGGCGGCATCTTTCCCGCCGAAGCCAGCTTCCTGCGAGAGCTACGCGCGCTCTGCACTGAGCGGGGCGCACTCCTCATGCTCGACGAGGTGCAATGCGGCATCGGCCGGAGCGGGCACTTTTTCGCCTTCGATGCGGCAGGCGTCCAGCCCGACGCCATCGGTATGGCCAAAGGCCTCGGTGCCGGTTTCCCGATCGGCGCCATCTGGATCGCAGAGCTTTACGCCGAGCTATTTCAGCCCGGCTCGCATGGCACCACCTTCGGCGGCAGCCCCCTGGCCAGTGCTGCGGCCAACGCAGTGTTGGATATTATCGAAGAAGAAAAACTGATCGAAAATGTCGCCGCCAACTCTCCCGCCTGGCACGCCGAACTACAAAGTTTAGCCGAAAATTATCCCGAACAGATTGCTGGCATACGGGGTGCCGGCTACATGGTCGGCCTCGTGCTCAAGCCCGAAGGTCTCAATTTAGCAGTCACCGCCGCCGCCCGGGAAAAAGGCCTCCTAGTCGTCCCCGCGAGCCACAACGTGCTACGGCTCCTGCCTGCACTCATCGCCACTCCCGAACAACTTTCGCAAAGCATCGCAATCCTCGGCCAAGTCTTTTCAAACATTCAACTTTAAACATTCAACGCTCAACTTTCAATTCATCCCTAACCATCCATTCTTTGTTGAGCGTTGAATGTTCCCCCCCAAAAATGCACCATTTCTTAAAAGAAACCGACTTCACCCCCGAACAAGCACAAGAAGTCTTCTCCCTCGCCAAGCAATTCAAAGCCGAGCGGCTCACCGGCCCACAGCCCTTGCGCAGCCAGTCGTGGGGTCTGCTCTTCTATAAAAGCAGCACGCGGACTCGGATCTCCTTTGAAGTCGGCGTCAACGAACTGGGCGGCTTCCCCATCGTCCTGAATTCACAGAACACCCAGATCGGCCGAGGCGAAACGATCAAAGACACCGCCAAGGTCATGTCACGCTACTTGCACGGCCTCGTCATCCGGACATTCGCGCACAGCATCGTCGAGGAATTTGCCCAGCACGCCACCATGCCCATCGTCAACGGCCTCACAGACTTCAACCACCCCTGCCAGCTCTACGCCGACATCTTCACCCTGCTAGAGCGCTACTCGCCTGAGGCGATGGACATTACTACACTCAAGGGCAAAAAGGTCGCCTTCCTCGGCGACTGCGCCAGCAACATGGCCAACTCCTGGATCCATACCGCCGCGATGTTCGGCATGGAGCTCACACTTGCCGGCTCCGCGGGTTTCGAACCCGGCCCTGAGATCGACGCCGCCCTCGCGGCGGACGGTTTGGCTAAGAAGTACAACTTCACTACCGATGCCAAGGCCGCCGCAAAGGACGCCGACGTGCTCTACACCGACGTATGGGTATCGATGGGCGACGAAGCTGAGGCCGCAGAGCGCAAAAAGCTGATGGCACCTTATCAAGTAGACCGCCAGTTACTCGCATCAGCCAAGCCCGACGCCTACTTCATGCACTGCCTTCCGGCCCACGCCGGCGAAGAAGTCAGCCAAGAAGTGCTCGACAGCCCACAAAGCATCATCTTAGACGAAGCCGAAAACCGCCTCCACGCCCAGAAGGCGATCATGGCCAAACTCGTCGAGTTGAACGGCTCGGCTAGCCAATCCGATCTGCCTCGTAAGCCAGACCGATCTCGCTGCGCCACCAATCGAGCGCTTTGATATTTCCCAGCGTGTCGTCGAAACGCATGCCGACCTCTCGCGCACCGATGGGGCGACCGCGCAGCTCTTTTGCGAAGGCTTCGATTTCGTAAACGTAAAGGTCGCGCTCGGCCACCGGCTCATAAGTTTCACTCGCGCGCGCATCGTCGTAGTCGATGCGCACCGCCCCCTTACAAAACCATGGGCTCTCCACCGTGATGCGCCCCGCTTCGCCGTAGATCACGGCTCGGTTCTCCGCCTGCACACGCACCGCGCAAGTGCACTTGGCCAAAAGATCGCCCTCAAAGCGTAGCGCAGCCGTCGTCCACATATCGGTCTTCGTTTCCATGTCGAGGTGCCCCACTGCCTTTAACTCTAACGGCTCAGCAAAGAGCCGCCCTTGCGCCCGCCCCGCGATCAGCCGCACAAAAGACATCGTGTAGCAACCCACATCGAGAATACCTCCGCCGCCCAACGCCCGCGCCTGCAAGCGCGACTCAGGCACCACGCCCGAGTTGAAGCAAAACTGCGCGTCGATCAGCCGCACCTTACCAATCGAGCCCGACTCCACGAGATCGGCTATTCTCTGCGTCTGCGGGTGGTGGCGATACATAAAAGCCTCGCGCAAAAGCACCCGTTTATCCTGCGCTATTTTCTGCATCTGCTTCGCCTCGCGCAAATTCATAGTCAGCGGCTTTTCACACAGCACGTGCTTACCCGCATGGGCCGACTTACCGATCCACTCCTTGTGAAAAGGGTGCAGCGTCGAAATATAAACCGCATCCACTTCGGGATCGGCCAGCAACGCCTGGTAGCTCCCGTAGGCGCGCGCCGCACCGTGCGTCTGCGCGAAAGCCTGCGCCCGCGCCACATCCCGCGCGGCGACGGCATGTAGCTCGCTGCCCTCGGCCTCCTTCAGCGCCTTGGCAAAGGCATTCGCAATATTTCCACAGGCAAGAATGCCCCACTTCACAGCTTGTTGATTCATAAATAGATTTAGTTGCTAGCGCAGCATCGCAGCCAGCATCGCCTTTGGGCAATTCGTCGTAATCGAGCTCACACCTAACGAGGCGTAGCGCCGTGCTTCGGCAGCATCATCCACCGTCCAGATGTTTAGATCTACATCTGCATCGAGAATCGCCTTCACCATATCGCGCTGAATGCCCGAGTGCGCGCGCAAGCCCAACCCATCCGCCTTGATCTCCACCAATGCATCCAGCACGTCGGCAAGCTTGAGTTGCGAGCGCCCCAGCCAATTCGACTTCACATCGATCAGCCAATACACCTTTAAGTCAGGTCGCTGCGTTTTAATCGCCTTCACCATTTCTGGATCAAACACCATAATCGCCAGTTGCTTCAACTCGATCAAAGACGCATCGATCACATCAAAGAGCGGCTTTAAAATTTCCTGCCCCGTTTTCAGCTCCACCAGTAGCTTCTTGCCCGGCCGCATCTTGCCCAGCAATTCACTCAAGAGCGGGATACGCGTGCCCTTAAAGTCCGCCCCCTTCCACGCCCCCACATCCAGCTCGCTCAATTGCTCGTAGCTCTGATCAGCGACCAAAATCGAAGTGCCTGCCACCCGCTC
>Ga0222650_1001172_pt1 | contig 14529 bp, 10 predicted proteins | sample AntAcemetagen367_FD_179820 | JGI IMG/M metagenome (GOLD analysis project Ga0222650, IMG submission 179820) | Saline water microbial communities from Ace Lake, Antarctica - #367 | ecosystem: Environmental > Aquatic > Non-marine Saline and Alkaline > Saline | place: Antarctica: Ace Lake...
GTTCAATCTCAACCTTGAGCAATGCCCCGAGTGCCCGAACAAGGAGTACGCCTGCACCTGCGAACACGCGCATTGATGAGCGCCGATTTTAATTCCTTTGAGCGGGGGAAGGTTCACCCCGCTTATGGAAGAACTGATTTTGCCAGTATGGAGAACGGCATCCCGATCATGATGATGTTTTGCGTTGATGAGATGAAGCCGCTCGATTTACAATCACCTCGCAATCTCAGACGCGACTTGACTTACTGAACGGTTATGCGACGATTCCACCGAATGTTCATGAATACTTCCAGCATCCGTTTTCGGTGCGTCGCCAGCCTTTTGCTAGTGCTTTGGGGAGTATCTGCTAATCACAATGTGCTGCTCGATCTGACAGGCATTGATCATCATCATGATCAACACGTTGCGGTCGATCATTCACACCACCATCATCACGATGGTCATTCGCATTCGAGTGAGTCTGAGCACAATCACCGGGACTCTATTCCACTTCCCGATACCCATACTGACCCCATTACGTCGAGCATCGCGAAGATAGTCGTCGATGGTCCAAAACAGGTGTCTGACAACACTCTTGGGATGCTTAGCACGGCAGGGATTTTACTTTCCGGCACTTTCGAGGCTGAATTGGAGAATACGCCGAGGATCTTTGACTCTGACCCCGATCCTTCTCTAGCAACCCTGCTGGCTCATAGCGTTCAGTCGAACGCTCCTCCTGTCATTTCGTAACGGACCCACTCTCCCCGTCGGAGAATTCTGCGTCCGCTCGTGCTCTCCTGCTTTTGGCCGCTTGCCAAATTGCGGGACCAATGCGCTCTCCGCTTCGCCGTGCGGACTCGTGTGATTTTCTCTCCCCATCTTTCCCAAAAATTCATGACCTATCCTATTTTAGACAAGCTCCCGGAACGTCTCGCCGCGTTTCGCGCCACCCACGTGGGCTTGCTGTCGTGTTCCGCGATGCTGTGCTTCGCGGGATGCCAAACCTACAAGCCCGAGGCACTCTCCGGACCCATCCATGCGGAGGAATTCGCGTCGCGTCAGGCATCGAGTGACAGCGTCAGAAAGTTCGCCGACCGTCTGGAGGAAACGACCACCGCGAGCAAGTCGTTCAACGTTAAAGACGGGCTTTCGATCAGTGAGGGCCAAACGGTCGCGCTGGTGTTTAATCCCGACCTTCGGCTGGCGAGGCTTCGAGCCGGTGTCGCCGGTGCGACGGCAGAATACGCCGGTCTCTGGGACGATCCCGAACTGAGTTTTGACGTGCTGAACATCACGCAGAACGTACCCGATCCGTGGGTGATTGGTTCCGCGCTCGCTTTCACGATTCCGGTTTCGGGGCGATTGAAAGTGGAGAAGCAACGGGCACAGGCGGCGAAGCATGCCGAGCTGGACCGGGTCGCCGAAGCGGAGTGGGAAGTGCTTCGCGATGTTGTCGAGGAGTGGCTCGCGTGGTCGGCGCAATGCTACCGCCTTCGCCAGTCAGAGTTGATCGGTCGTCAACTGAGTTCGATTGTCAGCTCCACCTCGCGCCGGGCCGAAGCCGGTGAACTTCCTCGGACGGAAGCGGCCCTGTTCTCGCTCGAGAAAGCGAGTCGCCGTGCCGAGGCGGAGCGTTTCCGAGGCGAACTGGAAGAAAGCGAGCAACGCCTGCGGTCTCTCATCGGCCTCTCTCCCTCGGCTGACCTGAACCTACTCGCCACCCTGATGGCGGGACCGGCACCTTCTGACAAAGCTGAGCCAACTGAGATCAACCCAATTCTGGTGCGTCTTCGCAGCGAATATGAAATCGCCGAAAAGACGTTGCATCGCGAGATCAAGAAGCAATATCCTGATCTCACCTTCGGGCCGCAGGGTCAAAAAGACGAAGGTCAGTCGAGAATCGGATTCATCGGGGCGATCCCCATTCCGATTCTCAACTCGAATAAGGGGGGGATCGCCGAGGCCAAAGCCGAACGCGAGGTCGCCCGTGCCGCCTACGAGACTGAATACGAGCGACTCGTCGGTCGCATTGCGGTCGCGCGGGCGCGTCTTCGCGGACTGGAGGCGCGCCGCTCGATTCTCGACCGCGACCTCGTTCCGCTTGTTGATCGGCAGGTCGCCGATGCGGGTCGCCTTCTCGACCTCGGCGAAGGTGGCAGTCTCGTCTTGTTGGAAAGTCTCGTCCGCTCTCATGAAGCGAAACTCGAACTTATCGAGATCCAACTTAACACCGCCCGGACCAGCAATGAACTCCGCTACCTGATCGGTCCGGGAAACCAAAAATAGGCACCACTGCCCTTTTAACTTTATGAAAACATTTTTATCTTATTCTATCTTTCTAATAACCGTTTCGTCGCTGCTGCTTTCCTGTAGCCGCAATGAGGAAGCCGGGGGCGAGTCCGCCGAAGAAGCCGCCGGCGAGCAGCCCACGAATCGCGTCGAAATTCCCTCCACCGTGAGGAAGAATCTCGGGATCACCTTTGCCAAGGTCGAGCGTCGCAATGTCGAAACTACGATCAGGGTGCCGGGCTCATTTGAGTTGGAACCCCTCGCAAGGCAAGAGCATCGACTCCTCCTCCCCGGGCAGGTGGAGTTCGCCGTCGATGAACTCGATCCGGTAAAGCGGGGCGACGTTCTCTACCGTTTCCGTTCGCCAAAGTGGCTCGAACTGCAATCTGAGATCGACCTCGCAAAGGCTTCGCTGAAACAAGCAGAAACCCAATACGAGGCCGTCTCGAAGCGCCTTGAAGCTCTCCGTGGGGCTAATTTCAAAAATGCGGAACTCGAAGCGAAAGGCGCGGAATACCAGGGCGACCTCGCAAAACGACAAGCAGAGATGCAGGCGGCCCTGAGTCGAGCGGTCCGGCTCTGGAATCTGCACGACGCCTCGGGTGCCGACGCGATGAAACCCGCCGATCTCCTCGTTGAGATTGATCGGGAGGGTCAGAAAGTTCCTTTCTACGAGACGATCAATAGCATCGAGGTGCGGGCGAGTGAAGACGGCTTTGTCGAATCTCTCGCGGTGACGAATGGAGCCTTTGTCGAAGAAGCCACGCTCGTCCTCACGACGGTCGATCCTAAACAAGTGCGCTTCCGTGCCATGGGACTTCAAAGCGACCTCGCTGAATTCACAGAGGCCTCACCGGTTCGAATCGTGCCGCCCCAGGGAGCTGGCACGAACATCAATGAGTCAGTCGAAGCACATCTTCATCTCGGCCTTTCCGCCGATCCGATTCAACGAACCGTGACGCTCCTTGCGCACCCTTCCGAAACGCGTCCTTGGATTCGCCCCGGCGTTTCCGCTTTTCTCGAAGTGACCTCGGATACCAGCGGGGGGATCGTCCTCGCGATTCCGCGCTCCTCAGTCGTGAAGGATGGGATCACCCATGTCTTCTTCAAACGGGATCCGGCTGACGCCAACAAAGCGATTCGGGTCGAGGCCGACCTCGGTGTCGACGACGGTCGTTGGATCGAGGTGAAAAGCGAGGTCGGGCCGAATGATGAAGTCGTCCTCGACGGAGTCTACGAATTGAAGCTCGCCACGTCGCAGAGCGGAACTTCTCAAAAGGGCGGGCATTTTCACGCCGACGGAACCTATCACGCGGAGGAAGAATAAGATGCTGACTCGACTCATTAAATTTTCGCTCGACCGTGCTCCGCTGGTCCTGCTCATGGCCGTCGTCCTGCTCGTCACGGTCGGTGCGCGCATCAAATCCACCCCGGTGGATGTTTTTCCGGAACTGAACGCTCCGACTGTCGTGATCATGACAGAAGCTCCCGGCCTCGCGGCTGATGAAGTGGAACAATATGTCACTTTTCCCATCGAAACGACGGTCAATGGGATGCCCGGCGTGCGGCGGGTTCGCACCACCAGCGCGATTGGATTGTCAGTCTCCTATGTCGAATTCGACTGGGGCATTGACATCATGACCGCGCGGCAACTTGTCTCCGAGCGGCTCGATTCTGTCCGCGAGGACCTGCCGCCGGACGCTCATGCTGAGATGACTCCGATTACCTCGATCACCGGAGAGATCATGCTGCTGGCCGTGTCCTCACCCGAGGGAAAGAAAAGCGATTTAGAAATCCGGGCCTTCGCGGAATATGAACTCCGCAACAAGCTCCTCGGCATCCCCGGCGTCGCCCAAATCTCCGTTATCGGTGGTGAGCTCCCTGAATACCAAGTCATTGTCAATCAGGACAAGCTGCGGCTCTACGATCTGACCATCGCCGATGTCGCCGAAGCGGCTGGTGCGGCTCACAGCACGCTCAGCGCTGGCTATCTCCCCGACGTCGATTCGCTCGAGTTACCGGTCCGCCAGAGCGGTCGCGTCACCTCGGTCAAAGATGTCGCAGGAACGGTCATCAAATATCAAGACCAGTTTCCCGTCACAATCGGACAGGTCGCAGAAGTCAAAATGGGTGCCGCACCGAAGCGCGGAACCGGTGCCGATGGGGGCAAACCAGCTGTCGTAATGACTGTGCAGAAAGCGCCGGGCACGAACACACTTGCGATCACGGAGCGGATCGATGCGATGCTCGACGAACTGGAACCTTCGCTACCGGACGGCGTCCATGTGAATCGCAACATCTTCCGGCAAGCTGATTTCATCGAGTTGTCGGTCGAGAATGTGTTCCATGCCCTTCGCGACGCCGCAATCATCGTCTCGGTCATTCTCATCCTCTTCCTCCTCAACGTTCGCACCACCGTGATCACTCTGACCGCGATTCCGCTTTCGCTTGCGGTGGGACTACTTGCTCTCGATTGGATGAACATGACGATCAATGTCATGACTCTCGGCGGTCTCGCCATCGCCGTCGGAAGCCTCGTCGACGATGCAATCATCGACGTGGAAAATGTCTTTCGACGGTTGAATCAAGATGCGGCAAAGCCGGAATCCGAGCGCCAACCGCGCCTCAAAGTGATCCTCGACGCGAGCAACGAAATCCGACCGGCCATGGTCTTCGCCACGATCATCATCGTCCTTGCGTTTCTCCCGCTCATGTTTCTCGAAGGAATCGAAGGCCGGTTTTTCCGCCCTCTCGGAATCGCCTTCGGCATCTCCATTATCGCTTCGCTTCTCGTCGCCCTCACAGTGACCCCGGCGATGTGCCGCTACCTAATGAAAGGGCGGGCTGGGCATTCGGAATCAGAGGATTCCGGTCTCGTCCGCTGGCTCAAACGAGTCTACGAACCAACCGTTTCCTGGGCTGTGCGCCGTCGGAAACTGGTGATCGTTGCCGCCGTTCTCGCCACCACCGGGGCCATCGCGCTAGGAAGTACCTTCGGCAAATCATTCCTCCCGGAGTTCAACGAAGGCACATTTACGGTAGGACTTTTCGCGACGCCGGGAACCTCTCTCAAAGCGAGCGACCGCATTGCCCGTTCCATCGAGGCGCAGCTTCTCGCCCTCGACGGCGTCAGGAGCGTGACCCGTCGAACCGGTCGGGCCGAACGTGACGAGCACGCCGAGCCCGTCAGTAATTCGGAAATTGATGTCACCGTCAAACCCGGCTTTCAGAAAGAGGAAGTGCGGGCCGAAATCAGCCAGATCCTTGAGAGCGTTCCCGGAGTGACGACCAACATCGGACAGCCGATCGAGCATCGCCTCAGCCACATTCTCTCCGGCACTCCGGCGGCGATTGCGATCAACGTCTACGGGGACGACCTCGCGACCTTGCGTGTCATCGCCAAAGAGATCGAAGCCGTCCTAAAACCGCTGCCGGGGACCCGCGACGTCGCCGCGAGCCGGGAAGTCATGATCCAGTCTCTGCCGATTCGCTATCGTCCCGAAGACCTCGCTGCCTATGGCCTCACCCCGACTTCTGCCGCGAGCCAAGTGCGGAGCGCGATTTTCGGAGAGACTGTCGCGAGAGTGAACGAGGGCGTCCGCCGCTACGATCTCGCGGTCCGTCTCGACGAATCAGAGAGGAATGAACTGAGCGATCTACAGAATCTCATCCTGCGGGGAGTCGGGGGTGCCCAGGTCCGACTTCACGAAGTGGCCGAGATCGGTCCGGAGATGACCTCGAATCTGATCGCCCGACAAAATGCTCAACGCAAAGCCATCGTCACCCTCAACCTCGACGAAGGCTACAACCTCGGGCACATGGTCGGGCAAGTGAAGGAGCGGGTGGACCCTATCGTGCAAAAACGTGGCTACACCGTGGAGTATGGAGGGCAGTTCGAAGCCCAACAGGCCGCGAGTCGGACCATTTTTCTGTTCAGCGGACTCGTCATCTTTATCATGGCGATGCTTCTGCAGCTCGCAATTGGGTCGTTTCGGGTCGCTCTGCTGGTCTTGGTCAACCTGCCACTCGCCCTCATCGGCGGAATCGTGGCGATTTACCTCGCCGAGTCACCGAATGTCTTCTCCAACACGTTTGCCTTACTTGGGCTGGGCGGGCACTACACCGCGCCTGTGATTTCCATCGCAAGCATGGTCGGCTTCATCACCCTGTTCGGAATCGCAGTTCGAAATGGTATCCTGCTCGTAAATCACTACCAGTACCTCATCGAGCACGAAGGCAAGACGATGTATGACGCTATCGTCCAGGGATCGGCCGAGCGACTTGTCCCGATCCTGATGACTGCCCTAACTGCCGCGCTCGCCGTCGTTCCGATCGTGCTAAAGGGCGACCAACCGGGGAATGAAATTCTCGCTCCCCTTTCGGTCGTCATTCTTGGAGGGCTGCTTTCCTCTACCTTCCTTAATCTCATCATTGTCCCGGCAGGCTATGCGGCTATTCACCGCGTATCTGCCACCCATCCAAACCCAGTAACCAAACTAGAAAATAAAAATGAAAAACAAAATGAAAAGTAAGCAAACAAATCGCGTTCTCGCCCTCAGTCTGACTCTGCTCATGGCAGCGTTTGGGCAAGCCAACTCCAACGCTCAGGAAGCAAAGGAAAGCGAAGAGGCACACGGCCACACCCACGATGAAGTGACCCTCGGCGAGTTCGACATCGCCGGCATCATGGTCAAAGCAAAGCAGGGGCATGGACATGTCGAAGCAGGTAAAGAAGGTCACCTCGTCATCACGCTGCCGTACAAGGACAACGGAGAGACGATCCTTCGCGCCTGGATCGGCACCGAGGACCGGACCATGTCAGCCACCGGAAAAGGAGAATATGCTCCGTCCCACGACGACTACGATATCCACGCGGTAGCTCCTTCACCCCTGCCCGAAGGTGCCAAATGGTGGGTCGAAATAGAAAAGCCTGACGGCACTAAAGCAGTCGGATCGATCCCTCTTCTCAAAGACATCGAGAAGAAAGCAGAATAAAGGCGGGCCTTTCTGATCCTTTACGATAACTCGGAATGGAGGCGCTCGAAGGCTTCAGAGTCCCTGCTCTTGAAGCCTTCGAGAATCCTCGTCTCAAAACTTGCCCCACCTTCTAATGCTGGCCCTCATCAAGATCCTTACCTCTGCCGTTTTGATTTACTTGGTCAACGAAATCGTTGTCCGACATAGCAAGCCTCTCCTTGGGAGTTTGATTGCTTCGTTACCCTTGGTTTCCTTACTCACCTTCTTCTGGATCTGGTTTGATCTCCGCTCCCGCCCCGAAGAATTTGCCCCTAAGCTAGCGAGTCATTCGACCGGTGTCTTTTGGTTCGTGATCCCATCGCTCCCGATGTTTCTTCTCATTCCATGGATGCTGAAAAAAGGGATCGGATTCTGGCCGAGCATGGCGGCGGGATGTCTCCTGACGATGATTCTCTATTTCATCACCGCGAAGGCTCTGTCTAAATTTGGAATTGCCCTGTGAAGAGTTATTCTTGCCGCTCAACGAGGATTTAGATATTTGCTTTTTCTTCGGATTGACAGCTTGTAAATTTATAGCACAGCCAAACCCGGCTACCTCAATCTTGAGAACTCAAATTACCACCGAGCACCAATCGACAACTTGACTTGCCGTGTCCACCTCCCGAAAATACCCCGCAAGTTCTCGGGCGAAACATCTGCTGATCCCGAATCCATCGATTTCGAAAAAATGAGGCTGGAGATAGGACAAGGGCTGCCTGAAAATCGATTGGCATCTCCCGAGAATCTAAATGAACAAACCTACACTGCTTTAACCATCATCCAGATTGACATCACGATCATCATTAGGTTCTCCGTCAATGAAATGAAGCCGAGCGGCACGCTGCTTCCGCCGCCGACGCATGCGCAACTGAGATCCCGCTTCTGGATGTAAACCGCCCTGAAGACGGAGACTGCACCTATCGTGCTGACGAGGAGGGCCGCCGGCGCCGCGACCCAAGTGAAAAGGCCGGCAATCATGAGAATTCCTGCTCCCGCTTCGACGAACGGATAAACAAACGAGTAGGGCACATACCGCTGAGCAACGAGGTCATACTGAACAAATCCGGTCGCGAAAGACTGCAAGTCCTGCAACTTGAGAATACCGAGGACACACATGCTGAAGGCGATAAAAAGTTCAGCAACGCGGACCATTGCCAGCTCCGACTGAAGAGCCCAGGATGTTGTCAAAGCCATCAAAAATGTCACCGCAAAAACCGCAATAACCGGCTGGTAGGTTTTTCCCTCCTTCGGATCAGGTCCAAGGCCGAGATGCTCGCGAAGCTGATCATATCCGCCGATGCGCTCCCCTTCGATAAAGATCTGCGGCGTTTCCCCGTAGCCGTTCTCCTCCTTGTAGGCCTGGTTCGCCTCCATGCTCTGGAGATGCTTGTCCTCGATTTCAAAGCCGTTCCGCTTGAGGAGATCAAAGGCCTTTATCCCCCAGGGGCAGAGGTGATCAGGCGTGACCATTCGGTGGATCGTGGCTTGTTTGCTCATGGGTTCGTCTCGTTGGTAGTTTAGTTCAAAAATTCTATAGAAACGAAAGCTCCCCGCTTCGCGCCTGGAGCCCAGCGAAGCTCGGTTGCCTGCTTTCGCGACTTACTCAAAGCTTCATTCTCCGCAGTCGCAGTGAGTTGAAGATGACCGAAACTGAGCTGAAACTCATTGCTGCTCCGGCGATCATCGGACTGAGAAGCAATCCCACAACAGGGTAAAGGACACCGGCGGCGATCGGTATCCCGAGCGCATTGTAGCCGAAGGCAAAGACGAGATTCTGCCGAATGTTGCGCATGACCTTCTGCCCCACCGTGATGGCGTTGGCGATGCCGTTGAGATCGCCCTTCACGAGGGTGACCGAGGCGCTTTCCATCGCGACGTCGGTCCCGGTTCCCATCGCAATTCCGACATCGGCTTCCGCAAGAGCCGGGGCATCATTAATCCCGTCTCCGGCCATTGCGACGACATGACCCTCGGAGCGAAACTTTTTCACGAGCGCTATTTTGTCCTCCGGAGAGAGCTCGGCGTGAATTTCGTCGATCCCCAGTTCCTTCCCGACCGCGCGCGCCGTCGCCTCATTGTCACCCGTCGCCATAACGATCCGGATCCCTCTGGCATGCAGTGCCGCGACTGCGGCCGGGGTCGATTTCTTGATCGCATCTGAAATCCCGATGAGCCCGATGACGGCTCCCTCCCGTGCCATCCAAACAACTGTTTTGGCATCATTTTCGAGGGTCTCTCCTTCGCTACGAAGTCCTTCGGGGAGTTCGACTCCGCGCGCCTCAAGGAAATCGGGCTTACCGATTTCGAGCAACTTTCCGCCTAGATTGCCGCTCACGCCGCCTCCTGTGTGGGAGGCAAAATCATCGATGTCTCCGAGTTCAAGGCCCCGCCCTTTCGCTTCGCGGACGATGGCGCGGGCAAGCGGATGCTCACTATTTGCCTCCAGCGAGGCAGCCGATCCGATGAGATCATCTTCGGAAATACCGGGGGCGGTCACGACTGACGTAATGCCGGGGTGGCCTGCCGTGAGTGTGCCGGTCTTGTCGGTGATGAGAAGATCAATTTTCTCGATCCGCTCCAGCGCTTCCGCGTTTTTGATCAGAATCCCGGCCTCGGCGGCACGGCCGACACCCACCATGATCGACATCGGCGTCGCCAGTCCGAGCGCACAGGGGCAGGCAATGATGAGCACGGCGACAGCATTCACGATCGCGTAAGCCATCGCCGGGGCCGGCCCCCAGGTCGCCCAGACGAGGAAGGTAAGAACCGCAATGCCAAGGACCGCCGGAACAAAGAAGCCCGCCACTTTATCTGCCAGTTTTTGAATCGGAGCGCGGCTGCGCTGTGCCTCGGCGACCATGTGAACGATCTGGGAAAGTAAAGTTTCGCTGCCGACTTTTTCCGCCCGCATCGTAAAAGCTCCCGCCTGATTCACGGTAGCTCCGATCACTTCGTCGCCCTCTCCCCGCTCCACCGGAAGCGGCTCCCCGGTGATCATCGATTCGTCGAGATGACTCCTCCCCGTCGTGATGATTCCGTCGAGGGGAACCTTTTCCCCGGGTTTGACGCGGAGTAAATCACCCCGCCGGATCTGATCAATATCCACGTCCTCTTCCTTTCCATCGACGACGCGGTGCGCCTCGTTTGCGGCAAGTCCCATGAGCGATTGAATCGCCTCACCGGTCCGGCCCCGCGCCCGCGCTTCGAGAAGTTGCCCGAGAAGAACCAGCACCGTGATCACCGCCGCCGCTTCAAAGTAGAGACCGACCTCCCCGTGGTGTCGGAATGAGTCCGGAAAAATCGCCGGGAAGAGCACCGCGACCGTGCTGAACCCGAACGCGGCTCCGACCCCGATCATGATCAAGGTGAACATGTTAGGGTGCTTGTTAACGATCGAACTCCACCCCTTCTTGAAAAAGATCGCTCCACACCAGAAGACGACTGGTGTGGCGAGAAGGAGCTCGAGCCACTTGGAAACATTCGCCGGAAGCCAACTCTCCATCGCCAGCGCGGGAATCATTTTTCCCATCGCAATGAAGAAGACCGGAATCGTCAACGCCAACCCAATCCAGAAGCGGCGGGAGAGAAACCGGATCTCCTCCTCCGCATGAGGATCCGGTCCCGCCGTCACCGTTTTGGGCTCCAGAGGCATTCCGCACTTGGGACAGTCGCCAGGGTGATCCTGCTCGATTTCAGGATGCATCGGGCAGGTGTAGAGCGACCCCGGCGCCGCGAGTTTCGTCGAAGCAGGGGTGTCGCTATGGCAACCGCAACAGCCGGTAGATTTTTCCTCTTCCATTTTTTTGACATGTCCGGGTTACATCCCCGCATCAACAGGGTTGCATGAGGTCCCGGCAGAAATCAAGGGACCATAGCCGCGTATTTGGCAGGATCGGCTTCAAACTTTTTGATACAGCTCTTGCAGCAGAGTTTTACTTCTTTGCCTTCATAGGTCATCACAACAGGCTCCCCCATGCTGCCGAGTTCTTCGCCCGAAACTGGGCAGGTGGTCTGCGCGGATTGATCTGTAGCAGCGGTCTCTGCCGCTTCTTTTTCGGTGCAGGCCGTGAAGGTGACGCCGACGGCAAGAGCTGCGATGAGGGTGATTAATGATGATTTCAGTTTCATGAGATGAGTTTGGTTTGTTTTCGTTGTTGGTAGTGATGCCGGATCTCCTCGATCCCGCAGTAGAGTGTTGGAACCACAAAGACGGTGAGAACGGCAACAGTCATCCCCCCGAAGGTAGGAATCGCCATCGGGACCATGACATCTGAGCCGCGACCGGAACTCGTCAGGACAGGGATCAACGCAAGCAGCGTCGTCGCGGTCGTCATCATCGCAGGGCGGTTGCGTTTTACGGCGGCTTCGACGGTTCGTTCGCGGATTGAGGCGATGGAATCCGGTGGGTTCTCTTTAAAACGCTGCTGGAGATAAGTCCCCATGAGAACCCCGTCGTCCGTCGCAATTCCGAAGAGAGCGAGAAAGCCGACCCAGACCGCGACGCTGAGATTGATCGGGTTAATCTGAAAGAGATTCCGGAAGTCGATTCCGAGGAGGGTGAAATCGAGAAACCACGGCTGGTTATAGAGCCAGATCATCATGAAACCTCCTGACCAGGCCACAAAGATCCCGCTAAAGACAAGCAACGAAGTGCTAACGCGGCGGAACTGGAGATAGATGATCAGAAAAATCATCAAGAGCGCGACCGGCACGATCAAGACGAGCCGCTTCTCAGCGCGCACCTGATTCTCGTAGGACCCCGTGAACTTATAGCTCACCCCGGCCGGCAGCGAGAAGAGATCGCGTGCGAGATGATCTTTGATGACGGCATCCGCCTCTTCGACGACGCTGACCTCGGCATTGCCCGGCTTTTTGTCGAAAATGACGTAGGCGACGAGGAAAGTGTCCTCGCTCTTGATCGCCTGGGGGCCGCGGACGAACTCAATTTCCGCGAGTTGCCCGAGCGGAATCTGAGTCCCATCGGGCGCAGGGACGAGAATTTCCGCTAACTCCTCAATCGAGTCCCGACGCTCTCTCGCGTAGCGAACCCGGACCGGATAACGCTCGCGGCCCTCCACTGTCGTCGTGATGCGTTTGCCACCGACCGCGACCTCAATGACATCTTGAAATCCTCGAATACTGATCCCGTAGCGCGCGATCGCCTCGCGGTCGATCTTGATCTCGAGGTAGGGCTTTCCGACGACACGGTCGGCGAAAACCGTCGCGGCATCAATGCTGGGAACCCCCTTGAGAAGGGCTTCGAGTTCGAGCGCCGTTGACTCCAAGGTTTCCAGATCCGGACCGTAGACCTTAAGTCCCATCGGAGCACGCATCCCGGTTTGGAGCATGACAATGCGGGTCTCAATCGGCTGCAACTTCGGGGCCGAGGTGACGCCGGGCACTTCCGCCGCTTTCGTGATTTCCTTCCAAATGTCGTCGGGAGTCTGGATGTGATCCCGCCACTGGCGCACCCGCTTGCCGCTTTCATCGACAATCCATTCCGGCTTGTAGGTGATGACCGTCTCGATCATCGAGACCGGGGCGGGGTCGAGCGAGCTATCGACGCGCCCGATTTTTCCGACGACCATCTCGACCTCGGGAATCGCATGGATCGCCTTGTCCTGCAGTTGCAGAACTCGCTTCGCTTCGCCGATGGAGGCATGTGGCATCGTCGTCGGCATGAAGAGAAAGGAACCCTCATTCAGCGCCGGCATGAATTCTTTGCCGAGGCCTTTCCAAATCATGAACCCACTCGTGACAACGGCAAAGACAAGTCCGAGAAGGAGCCACTTCGTGCGGAGAAAAAAGCGGAGAATCCTTTCGTAGACGAGAATGAACCCCCACGCTACGGCAATGAGCCCTACAACTAACACAATAACAAAAATAGGGTTCAGGATCCCATAAGCCGGTCCAAGCGGCTCCCACGAACTGCCCAGATAAAGCGCGATGAAGAAGGCAATCGCGAACAGCCCGATGCGGTGAAAGCGCGGCTTTTCTTTCCGAACCCGGTCGACCCGTCGCTTAAAAATGAGATGGATCAGCGGCGGGAGGACCACGAGGGCAATGATGACCGAGGAGACGAGCGCAAAGGTCTTGGTGTAGGCAAGAGGTTTGAAGAGTTTCCCCTCGGCTCCTTCCATCGCGAAAACAGGAAGAAAGCTGATCACGGTCGTCATGACCGCCGTGAGAACCGCCCCGCCCACCTCGGCGCAAGCGCGATAGATCACCTCCAGCCGCGACTCTTCTTCGTCGGCTTCATCAAGAGCGCGGAGGACGTTTTCACAAAGCACGATCCCCATGTCGACAATTGTCCCGATGGCAATCGCGATGCCTGACAGGGCCACAATATTAGCATCAACCCCGAAGCGCTTCATGGCCAAAAAGGTGAGCAGAACCGCTCCGGGAAGCATCAGGGAAATCAGAGCGGCACTCCGGAGGTGGAAGACTAACAAAAGCACCACGATAATGGTGATGAGAATCTCTTCGGTGAGGGCGACCTTGAGCGTTTCGAGCGTTTCCTCGATCAGCCCGGTCCGGTCGTAGAAAGGAATAATCGTGACCTGGCTGACGGTGCCGTCGTCGAGAGTCTTTCGCGGAAGCCCGCCCGCGATCGTTTCGATCTGTGCTTTCACCGCCTCGATTGTCGCCATCGGATTGGCTCCGTAGCGGGCAACAACGACGCCACCGACGGCTTCTGCTCCCGCCTTGTCGAGAACGCCTCGACGCAAGGCCGGACCAAAGCGAACCTCGGCAATTTCATCGAGCGTGATCGGGGTGTCGTCCGGAGCGATCACGACGGTTTTCCGCAGATCATCCAGCGAGGTGATGAATCCGCGACCGCGAATGACGTATTCAATCCGGTTGATTTCAATGGTGCGGGCCCCAACATCGAGATTGGAATCTTTCACTGCTGCGAAGACCTGACTCAGAGTGATTCCGTAGGCACGCATCGCATCAGGATCGACATCGATCTGATACTCCCGCTGAAAACCACCGATGGAGGCGACCTCAGCGACGCCGTCGGTGGATTGAAGCGCATAGCGAACGTAGAAATCCTGAATGCTGCGCAGCTCCTGGAGATCCCATCCCGCGGCGGGATTGCCCTCGGGATCCCGCCCTTCGAGAGTGTACCAAAAGACCTGTCCCAGCGCCGTCGCATCGGGACCCAGTGCCGGGCTGACTTCGGGAGGGAGCGTGCCGACAGGAAGACTGTTGAGCTTTTCAAGAATCTTCGCCCGCGACCAG
>Ga0222650_1001173_pt1 | contig 14523 bp, 10 predicted proteins | sample AntAcemetagen367_FD_179820 | JGI IMG/M metagenome (GOLD analysis project Ga0222650, IMG submission 179820) | Saline water microbial communities from Ace Lake, Antarctica - #367 | ecosystem: Environmental > Aquatic > Non-marine Saline and Alkaline > Saline | place: Antarctica: Ace Lake...
TCCTAGAGGTGTACAAAGCATTCGCCTCTTTTGATTCCGAAATCTTCAACGCGGACACCTGATTCGTGGAACCAGGGATAATCTGAAATTCGTTGCGAAGTCTCCAGATCGAAGTGGATTGGTCCCCGGGATACGAGGGGTTCTGCATATGCGCGCTCCAACTCGCGCTTTTGCGCATCGCGGTTTTCAGCATGAGTTCGTGTGTGATATCCTTAAAGTCCGTATAGTATGTTAAGTTATGCATCGCCACCTCAAGAGGCACGCGATTATCATGCAGATTCATCGAGCAAACGTATCGCAAACGGTCTATCGAGGTGGACTGGGCGAATTTTGTCTCTTCTGTGCGCAAACCCCCGCTCACAAGCTTCTTCAACGCAAGTGTTCGAGGCTTTGCTGTGTCTGTGGCGGCGACTTCGGATAATAACACATCATAGCACTCGTTGAAAAACGCTGTTTGTTCTACAAAAAAGAACCGCGTGTCGTCCGCCGAGTGCAATCTGTCGTGGTACTCGCTCATCTGAATTCGAATCAAAATATACACCTCGTACGACCAGTGGGGCATGTAACTTTTGTAAAACATATCACCCGCACTCCCGTAATTCCCCTTTCTGGTGAATACGCGTGTGAGATTAGGAGGATCCTTCTTATAGCGTAGAGAGGCGAAAGTCGAGGCCTTCGAACCAGGTGCTTTCGACAGTATCCGCGCAAAGTCAAAAATGCGAACCGTACCAGAAACTAAATTTCCTCTCCGAAGCTTATGTTTCTTGTTCTGTGGTTCGCTATCCATATTCTTTCGGATGTAATCGTAGGGAGAATACTTCTTTAAGAACACTGTTCGCTTGTAATCTCCCGTACGCGTGTTCTGTTTCAAAGCCCTCTTTCTAGATTCAACAATAGAGTGCGCGCTGGATCTAAAGTACGACACGTTTTTCTCCGAGAGTGTTTTCTCCTCAATTGTCCGGAGGTCTCCCGATGCGATGGCTTCTCTCACTTCCCGGGATTGCATACTGAGGATCAGCGAGTGCGCATTCGAAACGGTGGTCGGCGAATGGAGAGAAGAGGACAACGACCTCCTTGGAAGAAGGTTCAGGGATGTAACAGACTCTTTTACAGCCAGATCAAAGTATTTTGAGTACGTGCCGCCGGACGTTTGCTTCCTGCTATAACCAGTGTAAAATGATTTTGATACCGCTTTCATCAGCATCGAGTTATGCTTCTCGATCGAACCGTGATGATGTATGTGCGTTCTGATGATGTTTAGAACGCCTTTCAACCTCGATTCGATAATCGAAAACTCGCTGCCCTCATCACACTTTATTGTGAGGATGTGCACACCCAAAATGAGACCGTAGTTAATTGACAAGCTGTAGAAGACTTTCATGATCGCGTTATAGACCACCGAAGCGCTTTTTTCTTGAACTACCACTGCTGATGCCAGACCAGTTAGGTGGTTCACAACCGTCAGTATGTATCTACTCTCACTCCCACTTACATTGCCTATACCCCATTTTCGGGTAGCAGAGTTCGCAAAATCGATCAAATCAATCTCAAAGGTTGTTGCCACTTCGAACGGAGTCCTGTTTTCGGAAAATTTCCTGTTACGTACCATCAGATCATACATATTCAGCATACCGTTGTTCAACATGATATTCCTCACAAGTTGTTCTTGGAAAACAGTTTTTAGGTGCATGACGACGTGTTTCCTCAGCACGCCACGAACACCCAACTCATTCCTGATGAAGTGGTACAAAGCAAATTGCGATTTGGGTGTGTGTGGGTTGTGATATATCTGCTGCAAGAAGTAGCTCCGATTCTGCGGTGTGATGTAGAGTAATGGAACGCTTTGCTGAATGGAAGCATCGGCGTTCGCCCGATAGTTCCACTCACACTCATAGACACATTTATTTATGATCAGCGGTAGCAGCATCGAGTGCATTCTGTGCCGTTTGCTTAATGTTACATACGATTTGTTCACATCTTCAACAACGAAGCTTTTTTCACTTATGTCAACCTTTTTATTGTGAAGATTTTGCGACTTTAGCGCGTGTAACACTACCGCTGCTTCGCCTGATAGGTCATTAAACTTCAAGTCACCTCTTGGCAAATTATGGCCGAAAAAAACAAAAGTCTTCAATCCAGATAAGTCGGGCTGATCTGTCGCCTGTCGCGCAGAAGTGTGAAAGTGAGTTACGAGGCTCGTAAATTCAAGCATGGAGGCGGAAATGCGTCCAGATAGAGAAATCAGATCTCGAATGCGAACCACCCGACTATTTTTATAGTTCAGCGCTTCAATCTGATTCTGTAACATGTGTATTACGTTGTATACACCCTCGAGGCGCCCAACCATGTTCATATCAGATATGTCAGAAATACCGATACTACTCTTCTCACCAGATGTGTTACAGCAGAACGCCTTAAATATTATCGGCCGTGGCACTGTTGGGGGTGGTGCCGTGATGACGATTTGGTTTCGAGGTATGGGAGCAATAAGGGGGGGAGAACCAACTCCCGGATCATTTGGTGCTACACTATGCGCAGCGGGTCGGGTTACAACGGGCGGCGGAAGGTGAACACTACCTTCCGGGGTTACTTGAGGACTTTCGAACTCCCTCAACCGAATACGCCTCCCAGGTACCCGATAAGTTGGCTGTAGTCGAACTCCACGGATGCGAAGCATGTTTCTTTTATCAGAGTCATTCTCACCGCGAATTATATTATCATGCGTCACCCTCGCAGCAGGATTTCTTGGTATAATTTCATCAAACAATCTTCTCCTCGTAATCATGGATGAAAGCTGCTGGTAATTGGTGTATTAGTTACAATATATAAAAAAACTACGCCGCGTGCAAGCTGTCTTCCATCTTATAAAGCGTCCGTTGATATTTGATACATTCGCCGCAGCCATACCACATGTGTCTTCTGACTAACGGGTGATCTTCGCAGAAAGCATTATTTCTGTTCATTCCACTAACAAGCGCGACGTACGGTTTTTTTCGGTGATCACCCGACGTGTTTTGATTATTAAACTCCGTTCTGGGTTTGAAAGAGCCCCGGCGATAATACATCGACTTCATCCACTGCTGCGACTTCTTGTATTCTCTTTTTGCAGAGAAAGGCACATCGCTGAAAAAGTGTGTGCCACCCCCTGCAATTCGAATATACCCCGTATGTCTGGCATTATCTGTTGTTTCTAACGAAAACATACACTCTGATTGTTGTGTACAGTGTATAGTTACGCGAGAGGAGCTGTGAATTGTGTGTGGGTCACGGATGGACATATTCAAAATGTTTTGCATAATATAAACAAAAGGCAAACTACAAAACTAAGCGCGCGGCTATTCTCATTCTGTACTGCATTTCATACTCATGCAAAGCATGTTTTGATCGAGAGATCTCACGGTATATAGCCTGTACTTTATCCCTCACGTAGTTGAACTCTTCGACTGTTCGTACGGGAAACACCCCATGATCTTCAAACCCCGTGTAAGAACGTATTTCTTCACTTAGGTATAAAATACCATTGTCCATGAAGTACCTCCGGCTCTTCGTACGAGCCCTGTATGATGATAGTTGTTGTCTCGGTTCAACGTATCTCAGCACACGATTCAACGCTGTCGTGTCCCCCCAAAACGGTTTGCTCATCACAAAAAAGGTACCGAGAAAGACGATCTGCTGAAAAAGTATCTTTATTCTGTAAAGTGCACCGCTATTATGTTCCAGAAACTGCACGTAAATTCCAGATAGAGTCGGGTCGTTCAAATCCAACACCCTATTCGGATGCGGCACTCTAACTGAGTTGTTTTGTATGAACGTCGCATTGATCCGCTTCAAGACTCCTAACAATTCTGCATCACTCTTCTTATTTTTATTGGAGAGGATTATCACGTCTATTACGGACTTGATGCCATGAAAGGTGTTAGTTTTAGATTCGAACGCGCCGGCTGTTTTAGGATCACGAAGTAAATGTTCCCGATGAGCGTCTTCCACTATGTCATCTAAACACAGTAATCTGAGGCTCCGATTGGTTGTATCGCCCTCGTTTGTTACCACATTTCTCCTCCAGTATCTGACTGGAATCTTAAGAATGCCCCCCCGCCCCACCCCACCACTATCAGCGGTCAGAGTTATCGAGGTTTTGTGATCCAGGATATTACTTTCTAAGAGCATGTCGAGAAGAAGGGGAAACTGGGATACATTCGGTAATAGAGTCGCGAGCCTTCTCACACGTCCCAGAAAATCGTTTCCAGATCCTGAATCAGATTTACTGTCACCCGCCGTGTTATTATTATACACCGACGCGAATAGATCCCGGACCCTTGCATCCATGAGAGGATTGCCGTCGATATTCAGATCGATACTGAGCTTTAACATACTTTTTCTCGACTCTTCATTATTTCTCGACTCGCGATACATATCATTCAATATACGTTTCGCATAGCACCTCATCCCGTGTGACATGAAATACCCCATTCCGGATGTAAAATAAATCTCTTGAAGCGCGCTCAGAGGTTTAACAAACGATCCGAACCCAGAAGATAATTCATCTTTAACCTCCACGTTCGTGTAGAGTCTACAAGGAGCGAACGAAATAAGACAATGCGGGTACTGTCGGAACGCGTACAGCAACGGGTGATCCGCAAACAAGTACCAGCTGGATGTCAGGTGTGTACCACCGGACGGCGTAGAACGCACAGGCAACTGCCCTTCAGCGCGCAGGTGCTTCCATGCGTTTACATCCGCGTCTAGATCCCGTTTAACTCGGCGACGATTATGTATCAGTACGATAGGAAGAACACTTCGAAGATATTCTCCTCTCGAACGCGACGCACGTACATCTGCTAAATACTTTCTCGGAATAAAGCATAACATATCTTCACGCCGGATCACAGTTCTCCTGGCGGACTCTAGGAAATCTAGGTGTTCTGAAACCTCTAAACGAGGATTTATTACGTATGCAATACTCACGAGTTGTATTTTTGTGCTCGCAATTATGCTTGACGTACAAGTCGTCTTTGAATCCGGATCTCGTGGTATTGGTATCTGTATCTTCACTGGAGTTCGAAGCAATTTATCATTTGGGTTTCTGATCAGATCCAATCTTATCCTGCAAACCGTGCTCACCCCACCGTTCACACCAAAAGTAAGGAGCGAATCAATGATCGATTTACAATGCTGCTGAGGGTTGTTACGACCCGCAGGGTCAACAGCAGCAGCAGGCGCACACGAAAGAGACAGCGGCGCGGAGACAATGTTCATAAGCGCGTTGATTACCCTCCTGTCCAGAATGATATCAGAACCGTTTAATCGTCCGATAAAGCTACTTTCAATCGTGCATATCTGTTCTATGAGCAAGTGTGTTATCGTATTTCCCCTGTTTGAGATTCGATTGTTATTAGGCGTCGCCGCGTCTGGGTTGGCCGCTACTATGGCAGAGACCGCGGCGGATCTTGCTTGATTAAGTTTTAATTTTGTGTGATCCAGAAAGCGTAGAAGTTCGTCCAGCTCATCGGGACATTTTTTTGGCACGAATACCTTGAACTGCTTACTGTCACCTATTCCCGCGTCTATCTGCTTGATGTCGTCGATGTTTCCCGCTGCAGTCGGATAGGGACATATCAAAACCGCCATGCTACTCCTATCCGTATTGCGATTCAAACCCCCGGCTTGTAACAATGTGATATTCTTTCGAGATCTACCAGCGGAGTCCATATCGACAGGAACGTCTCGCAGCGTATACGGGGACCTATTTTTGGAGGAAAGCATTTCAGACTTACCATACGGATCTATCCCCTTCCACGCATCTTCTCTTAGAATTCTCGTATCGATGTGCATCCTGGGTGCAGTTCCGGACGTTCGCCGCAAGGCTGCATTCAGGTACGCTATCAATATAACCCAACTAGACTCATAATCATCCTGAATCATCTTTTTGTCGGCCTCCGCTAATGGTTTGCCACCGTTACTGCTGCTACTTTTGTTCTCGTGATTGTATCTATGTTGCATATCGGTAACATAATCAAACGACACGGGCTTCAGGAATGATAACTGAGGGATTGCGTGATACTTGCTGAGGAGCGGGGCGGTCGACCCGTCAGATAAATAGAAGAATCTCACGAGTTCAACAATGTCAGACCACTCTGAAATATCGATCTCTTTCGAACGCAGCGGGTCTGGCAGCGAGACGCGACTGTAGTACATACTTGAAAACAACGCAGCGGCTTCTTCTTCTTCTTCGTAGTTGGATCGCGGTCTGCAAAGAAACAGATTTCTATTCGAGTCGATAGCAGCATACGTTCTCGCCATGCTGATATCTCGATCAAAGCTCTTGTAATGCATACGGCTCGACGCGCGTCTCTTTGTCGGGGCATTAATCGTGGCGTCGACCTTAATGATTCTGCCATTTTTCCACGCATCATAAAAAAGGAGCAGTTTATTTGTCTCTAGTTTTCCACCAAAAGAGAACGTACGAACGTTCTTATTTGATTGGACAAGTGCGTTGTACCCAAACACGAATTTACGGACTTTATCTCGAACATCGGCAGTTATTTCAATGCTCATGCTATCTATATCTATATAGTTTGCAGAGACGGCTTTTACTGCCGGTGCATTTTTTCATTAAGACATCTAAAAAATAGTGCAACATCTTTTATATGTAAAACGTGGGTTTGAAATTGTATGCAAACACATACACACACAGCACACAGGCAGAGCTTCACCTACTCATACACATACAGAATTCATACGACTCGATCGGGCACGAACGGGGTTGGTTTGGGTCAACCGCCTATGAAACAACTTCGAATGGTGTTTGCTCCTCGGCACCCGCAATGCAGAAGCGGAGAGCTGTTTTTGAAACTTGAAGTGGCAACGAGGAGAACAAGAAGCGGCGAGCCGTCGCGCGCATACCCAATGACTAACGAGGAGAAGCTGAGAAGTTGTCTCTACAGAGAATGTAAAACTTGTAAAAAGAATTTGATTCTGACCGAATTCTTTGATATCAATTTTCACGGTGCGAACGGTCGTAAATTTAGAAAACACGTTTGTAAATCATGTCGAAGCACACTGGCGCTTCAAAGAAGACAGATCAAAAAGATGATCCGCATCGAGGATCATTTCGGCAAACCCTGCCCGATCTGTACCAATACACTGACAAAAAACGGATACAGAAGAGCGGTGATCGATCACGATCACAACACCGGTTTGCTGAGAGGAGTTCTTTGCAACAACTGTAATACCGGTCTGGGTAAGCTAGGAGATTCGAAGATGGGGTTGTTAAGAGCGATGTCTTATTTGGCGACGGGCGGCGCGGTGTTGTAGTTATCAGTAGTACGATAGAAGAAGATGTGGTAGGTACCAAACAGGACAAAGCAGACGCGGACGTATCGCGCTCTAAAATCGTATTTTTTTCTGTGTATAAAGTGCAATACACCCGCCGCATAGATCGATATGTCCAACAATTTCCTATTTGGCGCGTTCGAGGACCTAGAAGATTCCGTCAACTTGACAGGCAGCGGGAAATCCAAGAGCTCTTCTTCCTCTTCCTTAATTAATATGGTCTCTTCGGGTATTCGAGGAGCAAGGAGCACTTCGATTTCAAACGGTCTGCCAAGTGTGAACCCGAATGCGGTCGATAATGACCGGTTAGTGGAAAGCTTTCCGATCCGGTCGAACTGGAAGTACCAACCGGGAAACAGATCGTTCATCAAACAAATGCCTATTTACTACCCCCAAAACAACCTTAACCACACCGAAACCAACACACAGCCCATAAATGTTCGGTTGATCGATTCATACTTGCAGGCCGTTGAAGACACACGAATCAGGAAACAGCTGGGGGTTGATTATACACCATAATAGACACCTGTACTACTGGTCGTGTACTGGTCGGTTAAATAATTATATGTTCCTTATAACTATCTATATGTTATATATTTAACCCTAATTATGGCTGAATCGTCTTCTTCTTCCCCATCCTCACCCTCTTTATCTTCATTCGATCGCATACACCGCAACGACCTAACCAAAAAAGTTGAAGAGACGCACTCGCGCCTTCTCTCTTCTCGGAAAGAAACGAGGGAAATAAAAAAACACTTAGGCTGTCTTTTGCAAGAATGCGAGGAAAGGATGAGAGCTTCGTCTGTTTTGAAATGGCCGACACCAGGGGGGGCGAATGAGATTGTTATTTCAAAAAACAGCAGAAAGCGTGTAATAACAGCCGCGTTTTTGAGAAAGAATTTGAATGAGTTCGTTCGTTCGAAACGTGAAAGAATCGGAAATGCTGAAATCCGTACTCTTCACGAATTCATACCCTACCTCCTGACCAAGCAGGCGGAGTGCGTCACAAATGAAAAAATTCTTGTACGGCAGAAAGTACGATTACAAAATGCGTGCACAACAGAAGAACTAATCGGCGATTGTAAAAATCGAACCGATCAAAGTGTTAAGACGTCTCGTAAGCTTAACAAGCAGCCCGCCTCCGCTCTCGCATCAACCATCTCACGGCTGTTGGACGCGCTCGATACGTGATTTGTTAGTCATACGTACGTATATTATATTCTCTCTCGTTTATCTACTGTTTGTCTGTCTATCTGGCCACATGCACACTTCAACAATTCATGGACTCAAACGATTTTAAGAATTGGAGCAAATTGACTCTTATCATTGTTACAGATGCGGTCAACACGGAAGAACAGAAATTGAGAGTCCAGAAATGCATACACGTTATGCATCATTTTCATAGCGACATGAGATGGAAAAGACGGGCCGAAACGATACATTTTCAAAAGATCCTGAGGAAACGCATGTGGTTCCTCGTGAAAGATGCTTTCAAAAACGGGTTCTTGACGGAGAGTTATCATATAATGCATTATTTTAGTAAACTTAATTTCAAGTCCGCGTACTGCGCGTTTCGACACGCCTCGGGAGCTTGTTGTGGTCGCAGAAGCAAGAGCTCCATTTTTTGCGCAAAACATTATGTGTACAGACTGCGGTTGCGGAGCGCGATCGACGAGCTCCAAGTGAAATACAACTTGTTCCCGGAATTTAAATCACTCCTGATGAATTACCTGGGATACGAAGCAGTACGTTTGAAACACTCAGATGTTTTAAGAAGGTCGGGTATATACGCTGTTGATGGACCACCTGGGTGTAGAAGCAGCACGTCTAAAACACTCTGATGTCTTGAAAAGGTCGGGTATATATGTTTTAGGGAGGGAGAGAGCGTTTAGTATGTAGAATTTAATTTGTTCTTTAACAAAGCATAAACATAAAAATTCTTAATCCTGCATTATGGTTTCTGTGCGTTCCTCGGATGAGAACAACGTCCACAAGTCGTATCAAGGCCAACACCTGATGCTTGTCGACAACATGATCCAGAGAAATCTGCAGAGGTATCTCTCGCCAGCCGTTGTGTCGTTTCTAGAGCGGGTGGTCAACATCGCTCGAAGAAAAACACAAGAAAGCAAAGGGTTCTTTTCCAGCGGCACGACTGTTTTAGATGAAGTGAAGTTCGTTTTAAACAAGGTCCCCAATTACAGCCCAAAATCAATCCGGGGGCTCGGATCCGACATCTGGAAACTTTTAGGCGAAGACTATCCGAATTTCGATCTGAAGAACTGCTTGAGCTTGTCAGTCGCGAACTGCTTTGCCGCGTACAACACTCTTCAATCAAGTGAGTTTGTGATTTCGATCGAAGAGCAGGATGTGCTGTCTTTTATTCACGGTTGCTATGCAGTTGCGTGTAAACAGTTGTGCCGAGACCCGCAACCCCTCCTTGAGTATGAGGCGTTGACAAATAACCAGCAACTGATCGCGCTGTGCGATCGCAGCATTCTACAAAACCTCGTTGATTTTCAAACCGAGCATCTAAGTAGGGTGCATCCCGGCCCAAGCAACAAACCAGTGGCCGCCTCCGCCACTGTTGGACACGAAAAGTCGTCAGAAGTTTCAGTCGGGGGTGGCGATGATACACACGCTTCGGAGATTGTACAAGCACCCAAAAAAGAAGATGATGAATTAAATCCAAACAGCGAGTCAAATGAGAGTTCGGTAAATCAAGGAATGAGCCACACAGAAAACAACAATTTGCTTGACGATAGCAACCCGTTCACCAGATCGTTGGTGGAAGAGGAAAATAGAAACCCACCTCAAGCATCACCTTATGAAATAGGAATCAACGGAGGTGGATCCTCCTCACAGCACAGCGCAGAAGTTGATCAGGTGAGGAGCTACCTGCAAGAATCCGGATCAGGATCTCGTCATTCTTCTTCACAACCAGCGGCGGTCGTGGAAAGCCAGCAGATGAGTGATTCACATTCAAATCACGACGGACAACATGAACAGCGTGGAAATAATAACAACAATATGATCGATTTTAATTCGAATGTGGGTTCAGAAAATAACTCTTTTGTGGATCAGAATCAGAACTACGCGGGTCCGCAGCCACAACAAGCAAACGACCCGTCGAACGGAAGTGTTATCGATGGTTACGAGAAAGATAATAATAACAAAGAATTCGAAGATTTTATGTCAAGGTATACAGAGTCGATAAGAAGAGATGAGAACATCCAAAATGCGGACCGAAATAGTGCTTCCGATCTGCAAGATACTGTTGGGGTTCGGACATTTGATTGATTGATTGTGACTCATTTTTTGAGGTTTATCCTTTTTTTCGGAATATTTCTCCATATATACTTACTTTGCATGTTTTGCGAGTGGAGCATAGATTTAGCAACCTGTTTTCGCTCGAAGTGATTCATTTTGTTTTGCTCCACTTTTTCACTTATGAACACATGGCGCATCATAGTAACCCCCATAGCTCTCCCAGAAAACATGTCTGCGAACGTCCGTTTGAAGTACTGCGAGAACGAGTTGTTCTTGGTGTATGGCCTCCCGATGCTGTCAACTATGAGAAAATGACGATCATATAATTTCGTGCTTAATTTGATGTCGTAAAATACTCTTGCGGGCAAGACCTCGTGGAGCGCTTGGTGGGTGGAAGAAGTCTTGTGATGCGTAAGTATGAATCTGCTCTTTGTGGGGGTGACCAGCTCAATTCGGTTGGAATTTGTACAGGTGGCAGGAGATCCCGTATTTTTATCGACGTTGGTGATTCGAACGTTACCCAGATCTGCTCTTTTAGGAGGCAAATGTGACAAAAATGATAGCAAGACCAAGCGCACCGCGATGGCCCGCGTGGTATTTATACTCATATGAATACACACCTTATTTGAATCGCGCTTGACCGTTTTCTGTTTCTTATTCTTGGTTTTATTTGTCGAGCACGCTACTTTACCATTTTCACCACTACTACTACTTCTGCCGCCTCCGCCTCCGCCACTCGCTTCTTCAGACATAATGATTAGCGTTGAGAAAGAAGGAGTCGTTCGAAAAGTGCGTATTCTTAGTATGTCTGATTTTCGCATGAAGATTCGGAGATATTCCTTCTTCAGGCGGGCGGCCGCTGAATCATTTGTATTCTGGCTGTTCTTAAGCTCGAGTACAGGAAGTTGCAGCCTGATACGATATGAATCGACGATCTTGCAAAGTTCAAGGTGTTCGTTGTATGCCAGCTGTATTTCTTTCGTGGAGACATAATTGTTTGAATTCTTTTCGGGCATTTTGTTCTGACCTTCGTCTTCTTCGATGCGGCCCGAGATCCGCTGTCTTTTTTTTGAAACGAGTTTTAGCAGATCGTCAAACTTATCGCTCCGTAAAAACAATACAAGCTTCTCGTCAAGAAATAGTTCGGATACAATGCCTTTCTTGAGGTGTTTCTTGAAAGACGAGGTGTGTCCCGTCGTTTTCGTGGTCGAACTACCAGTGAGAACGGTGATTATATTCTTGAGCGTGCCTAAGAAAAGCCCAATAATAGATAGCCAGGAGCGCTGAGTGTTATCGCTTTTCACCTGCATTGAGCAACACTTGCACATCTGACTCAACAATTTCCCTGCTGTGGTTGCTTTCAGTAGGGAGGATCGGATTTGATACGAAGGTTTATTGTCATTTGCTCCGCCGCCGGTCGCCTCGTCAACACAAAATATCGAACGCAGCCTCTCTCTGTACAGCGCGATCGTGCTTTGCATATGCTTTGCTTCACTGTCATTCAAAATACTGGATAACGCTTTCTGAGAAGTTGGAGTAGTCGTTTTCGCTGTCACGCTTCTCTTTGAGGACGTGCGAACGAGTCTATTCACCGAGTACGCGTGTTCAAAGAGTTTTATCAGGTATTCATCCGTCGTAGCGCGTGACATGCGCGCGTATTTGGTGAAGTATGTCCGATCGATCTCAGCAATTTCTAGTATATAAATGCACATATATTATATATAAAAATACGAACTCGAGCCACGTGTATAGCTAGTTCAAAATTTCGATCGCGTTTCCTGAATCATACAAACATAGCGCCGGATAAACACCCTCCACCGGAAGCTTGTTTGGAAATCCGGTTAGTTCGATTCCGTCAAGCATAAGCCCAATAGTCCGCTTACCCATGTCGATTGTCATTTGGATGATGGAATTTTCGGTGAATTTGTCCAATAACTGCGCAGCTTCACCTCCGTTCGGATTGACTGAACCCGAGTCCGAATACCCGAACCCTATCTCCGACACACAGCGCTTGTACCGCAGAAAATTCACCTCGGAAGAAACATACCCGATCGCGATGTGTGGCGTTTTTCGTCTGTTCCGAATCAGCCGCCGAATGCGAACAACGCGCACCTTGATAACCCATACGCCCTTCGTGATTTTTTTGTCGTGCAAACGGAGCGTTGTGGCACTCCAGCGATTTCCCTTCGTGATATGCCTGCCACAGCTGGACACAGTCCAATTGTCTTTCCTGAACGATTCTCCTACCTGGGACACACGAGTGATCAGATGAGGAATAGCAGCACTATCATCATCTACATCTAACGACACCGGTGACGCTGCGTTGCTGTTCGGCCCGGTTGAGGTGACGTAGGGGTAGGTCTGTGGCACTTGTTTGAAGAGTATCTCGATGCACGGCGTTTGGTCACGATTTTCCGAAGCGTTAGGTTCTGGATCTATTCTGTTGTCCACACTCAACGAGGGGAACACGCCTTCAGCCGGTAAGTTCTGAAAGGCTTCTCCGACGTCGACCCCATTGACGCGATAGCTGAGTGTTCTCGCATTCATGTTGATCACAGTCTCGATAATGTCGTATTCGCTCAACGATGACGTGAATGGTTGAAGCAATGAAGATCTGAAAGACCCGATCCTCCCAGTGTCATCCAGTCCGAAACCGATATCAATGAGCGATTGGGCGTTGTAGGTTTCTCGAGGGCATGTTACAGGAACACAACCCAGAACGATATCACAAAAAGGAAACGCCATTGACAAGATTTTAATGCTAAATGAATAAATCCCATTGATGACCGGGTTCTTTAACCTCAACGTCTTCTCAATCGAATGAGCACCGACCCGGATACCTGAATCCACCGGTATGATAATCCAATGATTCTTATCAAAAAGGATCGGGGTCGTGTCAATCACAGGCGGCAGAATCGATTTCTGCAAACGTAACCTCGCTTCGCTTAACCCCAACATTCTTCTCTCCGTGTTCCTCTCATAAACTCTTTTGGAGACGATGTAGTTCACACACTTCTCTTCGTAAGAAACCTCGCGTTTCACTTTATCATCCAGTATTGATCCGATTCGCTTGCGGTGCATGCCGATGATCCTCAGTTGTAGTTCAATATCGTGAAGCGCAGGCTTGAGGTCTTCCCCCCCCGACTCTAGGTGCGACAGAGCTGAAGACACAGCCCGCTGCATTTGTCCCTCGCAGATGGATATGTCGCTTTTCCGAGATTCGAGCTCCATTTCAAAGCCTTTGATAACGTTCCGAAGCACATTTGATTCCGTGCTTTCGTACGAGCCTTGAAAGAGTAGGTTTCCGTCTGGCAGACAAAAGCTTTTGCGCTCAAGAGACAAGAATTTCCGGAACTCGATGTTATCCACGGTGTTGCGCACCGTATTTCTTTCCTTCTTCCCCTCTATCGACTTTGCGGTGGCGATGCTTCTTCCTTCTTCTTCGCCCGTCTTTAAATCATCCTCATCTTCATTCTCGATAACAGCACTCAAACTCATAGTGGCATCCAGTCGCTTGATGATCCGGCGTCTTTTTATCGTGGAAGAGCATGCGTCGGGCATCTGACCGCCTTTTCTGCCCGCCTTCTTCGCGTTTCGGTGCTCTTGTTCAACCGGCCGGGGCGATGGTTGTTTTTGTCCGGGTGCAGGAGGTGAGGACAGGGAAGACGCGATCGCGGTCGTCGTGTCCGTGCTGTTCACGTTGTTGGTGATATCGTTCATCGTGGACAACGGTTTATGACAAAAGGTTTGATGAGCAAACTTTGGTTAACGTTTCGCTTTTCAAGAAATTTCTAAGAAGCTTTGGACGCGTGCCGAATTAATCGTCCCAGTAAAACTTTAAAAAATCGCGTTCCAAAACTCCGGAGCGCCAAAAAAAGCAAACAACACAACACAACTCAACACCAACTCAACAAACAACACAAC
>Ga0222650_1001179_pt1 | contig 14421 bp, 12 predicted proteins | sample AntAcemetagen367_FD_179820 | JGI IMG/M metagenome (GOLD analysis project Ga0222650, IMG submission 179820) | Saline water microbial communities from Ace Lake, Antarctica - #367 | ecosystem: Environmental > Aquatic > Non-marine Saline and Alkaline > Saline | place: Antarctica: Ace Lake...
TTTGACTGTTTCAAAAGGGTCCGTCAGGCAATGCCGCTCAAGAGCCCACCAGGTGAGGAGCTGGAGATCAGGGCTCTTTGAGAGCGCATCGTTCTTCACAAGAGAAGCGATCAAAAGATGGGCGGCGGCGTGAGGAAGACGAGCTGCGGAGGAAGCGACCTGAGCCAACACTTCGAGATCCGTCTCTGTCATCAGCAGATCCAAGAGGATTTTTAAATGACCTTGGGAAAGGGGGTTTTCATCGGCCGCCAAGCGAATGGCCCACCGACGGACATGAGGATTTTCACTTCCCATCGCCACCCTGAAGACCGGCAGCGATAAGTCATCCATCAAACTCCAGCCCCATAGTCCCTCGAGTGCCAACTGTCCTTTTTCATGCGAGATCCATCGCTCATAGGTCTGGCGAGCGAGCTCCCGATCCGGGTGATTCCGGAGCATTTCCCTCGCTTGCTCGCGCCACCATCTCTTGTCACTCTTGAGGTGTTCGAGGAGTTCAAAGACCGATGCTTTGGAGAGGTCGAAGGGTTTCTGCGGCTCACTCTGCCGAGCGCGGATTCGGAAAATTCGGCCATCATCTGCACTCAGGTTTCCCTCGGAATGACGAAGGTGATTGCACTGTTGGTCATACCAATCGCACACGTAAAGGGCGCCGTCGGGACCGGCATCGAGATAGACCGGGCAAAACCAAGGATCATCCTTTCGCACCTCGACGATCCCATTTGGAGTGACTTTGAAATTGAGACCACTCATCTCGGGACGATAAGAACCGACCCCAAGGGTGAGCGGATTGGCAAAGACCATCGCGCCATTGAAGCGGTCCGGCAATCCCCCGCCTTCGTAGATGATCACCGAATTGGTCACGCGGGAATACTTCTGATGCGCGATACCCGCGAGGTAGCCGTAGGTGTTGGGATTGGAAAGAGCACCGTGCTTGCCGAAGGTCTTTTGGTAGTAGGCCCCCTGGTGATAGTAAAATGCGGCGTCACCGGTGTTACTCCCGGAATAGAGCCTCCCCACGGAATCAAACTCACAACTGAGATTGTTCCCTCCGCCCTCCGCAAAAATCTCGAAGACCCGCCTCGTAGGATGGTAACGCCAAATGAGTTGTCCTTCCCGCGCAACGGGAGGATCGGACTTCCCTTCAACGGTCACCCGCAGCGAAGTGGTGGAACCATTCGCGCCATAGAGCCATCCGTCAGGGCCCCAACACAGGGAGTTGGAAAGGGAATGGGAGTCTTCGATTCCGAATCCCCGAAGATGAACCTTGGGCGGCCCGTCCGGCGTGTCATCGCGATCCTTGTCCTCATAAAAGAGCAAGTAAGGCGGCTGTAGGACCCAGAGCCCCTTTGAATCGTGCGCAAAGCTGGTGCAAAAACTGAGGCCATCGAGAAAGGTCGACGTTTTATCAAAGGTCCCATCGCCATTGCGATCCTCGTGAATCGTGATGCGATCTTTTCCCGCAACATAGTCCGGATGCCCGGGAGCTTGCGGAATGCGGTCGTATTCGCTGCGCCAGAAACGATCTTTCCCGACCACCTTTGAGCCTGCTGGAAAAGGATACTGCCGATACTGGGCCACCCACATCCGCCCGCGATGATCGAAGTTCAAAAAGATGGGCTGGGCCATCTCGGGTTGCTTCGCGATGAGATCGACCGTGAGGTCATCGCCCGACGGCCATGACTTTGTCTCCGCCGCCGAAAGGATGGCAGAGAAAAAAAGAAGGAAGCAGAAACGCATGACTCTCATAGAACTTCAGACTGTCAGTTTCATGAGGCCCTGGCACGGCAAAGCCTCATTAAGTGACCAGATCCTTCCAAACGTTCCCGTGCACGTCGGTGAGGCGGACGTTCCGCCCGGCGTAGAGATAGGTGAGTTTTTCGTGATCGAGACCGAGTTGGTGGAGGACGGTCGCCCAGAGATCATAGACCGATGTCGGCTTCTCAACGGCATGGTAACCGAGATCATCGGTGGCGCCATAAACAGAGCCTCCCTTGAATCCCCCACCCGCCAACCAGATAGAGTAGCCGTATGGGTTGTGGTCGCGGCCATCGCTTCCCTGTGAGAAGGGAGTCCGTCCAAATTCGCCGGCCCAAATCACGATCGTTTCATCGAGCAAACCCCGTTGCTTGAGATCCCGAAGAAGCGCGGAAATGGGCTGATCAATTTGCTGGGCCATGGCACCGTGACCTTTTTCGATGGCACCATGTTGATCCCAAGGATTGGCGGCTCCGCCAGCTCCGATTCCTACTGAGAGGCAGCTCAACTCGACGAAGCGGACACCTTTTTCAACCAGTCGACGGGCCAAGAGTGCCTGACGGGCGTAGTGCGCGGTGTTCTGATTGGCATGATTGAGGCCATACATTTCCTTGGTCGCTTCGGTCTCATCGGACAAGTCGGTGACCTCGGGAACGGCCGACTGCATGAGCGAAGCGGTTTCGTAATTCCTGACCGCGGCCTCGACCTTACGATCCTGATCCGTGACGTCTGAGAACCGTTCGTCGAGCGCACGAATGAAGTCGAGCCGCTTCCGCTGAACCAAGCGATCTTCCTGAGGAATGACATGGGGAACCGGCTCACCCGAGTCGGCCTTGATGATGGAGGCCTGGTGATGGCCGGGCAAAAAGCCATTGCTATACATTCCCACCCCGCCGTGGGGGGGCACCGCGTTGCCGCTCTGGAGGACGACGAAGGAGGGCAGGTTTCGATTTCCGCTCCCGAGTCCGTAGCTCACCCACGCACCGGCGCCGGGGTGCCCCATAAAAGGGAAGCCGGTATGGAAGGCGTAGTTTCCCTGGGCGTGTTCGTTGACCTTGGAGGTCATCGACCGCACCACCGCGAGGTCATCGGCGCACCACTTTTGAATCTCGGGAAACATCGAGCTGATCTCGAGGCCGCTTTGACCACACTTCTTAAAATCAAACGGGCTCCCGAAGATCTGCCCGTTGTTATTGAACTGGGTTCGTTCCACTTTGACCGGCATGGGCTTGCCGTGCATTTCGCGGAGCTTCGGCTTGGGGTCGAACGAGTCGACGTGGGAAACCCCGCCCGACATGTAGAGAAAGATGACGTTCTTGGCCTTCTTCTTATTTCCGATGACTTTGGCTCCGGCCTGCTCGGCCATGAGGCTGGCGAGTGCGATACTGCCAAAACCGGTCGAGGTCTGCGCGAGCATGTCGCGTCGTGTCATGTTACCGAACATAAATAAATTCCTTTGAGTTGAAGAGAGCGTGGGCAAGATCGGCGAGCGGATTCGATGGCCGTGAGCCACGATTCAAATCGCCTTCGCGATCACGGAGAGCGACAAGCCGAGCCTCCAGTTTTTGAAGTGAGGCTCGCTGGGCATCCGTGAGATTTTTCAAAACCTCCTCGCGCGACGGTGGCATTTCCATGCCGAGAGAGAGACTCACTTCTTCCTCAGTGAGCGCGCGATCGAAGAGGCGGGCTTCATCGATCTTACCGTAAAGCAGCCGACCTCCCCCGGGTTGGCCATGGCGTTTGCGCTATGCCTGGCATATATTTTGCACGGCCAAGAAAGCGAGTTTCCTTTTGAATCGACGAGAGCAACTAGTCTAACTCCAAATACAAATCTTCATTCTCAGAAACTTCGCCTAACTCTCCAGTCTCGTAATCCATTACGGAAGGATCGACACCGCCACATGGCCATTCAAACCGTTTCACCTTAACCGATTTGATCACTCTTCCATTCAAGATCCTCGGTAAACTTTTAAACTCACCCATCAACGTGAGCCAGCGCAGGTTTCCACACTGATCGAGAACATCAGCCATCGTTTCAACAGAGGTGGAATCCACTTTAATCCTCATCATATGGGGGGGCTTAGAAAAGCTCTCTTTCAATATCTCAAGAGAGCCCACATCCAAATCTGGATGGCTTTTCAAATCTCCTACCTCAAAATCTGTGGCGACACACTTCACTCTCCATCCTCGCTTAAGTAGTGACTTCACAGCTTCTCCATCCCGGCCACCAACAATAACAGCCACAGGTTTATCCCATAGTCCCAGCCGTAGTTGTTCCCAGCTTGTTTCCTCTGCTTCCCACAGATCCGCTCGCCAAACTTGACTCTGATAGTGCCAAGGCTTCGCATATTCAGACCAATGAATCAGGCCCTCCGGCACTTCGTGCTTCCACTCAAGCCCTCCCGCTTCACCATTCCCTAGATCATCAAGCTGCTTGGTCAGCTTTTCCAAATCATCCCACTGCGGAACGATATTCCACTTCTTGCCCAGCCCTCTGACTCGCCCTTCACATGCTGCAGTCAAGGAAAGTTGCTCATCATGCCCGATTTCACGATGAGCACGTAGCAATCGATCCCAGGTTCCTGACTTCCTCATTCCCTCCAGATTCATCATCGGTCCCATGAAAAAGTAGGGATACTCTTCAGCTTCCTGCCATTCCTCTGGCAGTCCCCCTCTCTGTTTCATCTGCAGTCCAAGCGTATTACCCTCACCAAACAGGCGACCCATGAGTAATTCCCCCTCAAAATCCTCTCGGAAGTACTCCGCCATGTCACAAAACACCGCCATATCATGGTCCATCACCAGACAACGGTCCCAATCCCGACAATCTTCGATCACCCGCAAACGGTTGAAAACAGCCGGAGGGACATGGCCTGGATATTTCCCCTCTGGATCATCCTCGACCTCAATGAAATCCACCCGCAACCCGTCTCGATCAATACTCGGTGGACAAAAACCCGTACACCAGTACCGCACCCAAACAGGAGCCCTTGTTCGACGCAGAATACTTCCCAACACGGTAGCCGAACGCGCAAATCCCGCCGCATCTGAAGAAAACACTAAATTTATCACAACTTTTAATTTAAAAATTCACTTCCCATCCCTCTCCTCAAAAGGAGTGCCAGCATCATGCTTCTTCCGAGCAGCTTCCGCAGCCTCAAAATCTTTTTGATACCAAACCTTATGAATTTCGCGGATGTATTTCTCCCTCATACTCTCTTTTTTAATTTGCACCGCTTCATTCCAAGCTAAGCTAGGATGTTCCGGCATGTGTTCATTTGCTCGGATTTTTTTCGCCAAGTCCCAAGCAAAACTAGTCTTCCCCTGCTTCTCAGCAAGCCCAATCCAATTCAACATTTTTGCATTATCTTTCTCGCCCCACGCCAAAAGTGCATCATACATGTCTTCGTTATATTTATTCTGGTGCACCAAAAGCGTGATTACCTCCACTGGCCTAACCTCGGCCCAGCGCTTAAAAATTGCCTTTCGACATAAAACTGCAACGTGTTGCTCCGTTTTTGGAATTCGCTCATTACAGGCCGCAAAATCTGTTTTTCCAGGTAACTCCTTGATTACTTCTGGAAACCTCTCCAAGGCCTGAAGCCCTTCCTTGAATCCCCACCCAAAGTAATCTTCAAAAGCGTGATTTGGATGCGACTTGGCTGCCTCGATACAATAACCGACCATGAAATCGATTTTTTCCGATTTTTCGTTAAACCAATTCAGAACCTCGTCCTTCTCCAGCTCCTTCTTCTTTGCAAACGCAAGCCCCATCATTTGAGCTACTTCTGCTCTCATTTTCGTATCTGGTTCATCACGATACCATTTGGGCAAACCATCCTCTCGGTATTTGATAGCAAGCCAGCCAAGGCCCCTGTTCAAATCTCTCTCAAACTCGTCATCTAATCGGAAGCGTAATTCCGTCAGTCCATGGACGAAGTCACCTAACGAAAGCTCAGTGTGAGCGCTCTCAAGAAGAACCTCGATGTCTTTCTCAATCTGCTGGCTAACTCCTAATCTTTCCCAGCTCTGATACCACCCTTTCAAATAACCCCTGACATTCTCAGAAGAATACTCAGGTTGTGGCTTAGTCTCTTCCATCGATGAGGAATCAGAATCGCAACTTGGCAGCAAGAGCCAAACCGGTCCAACGATTAAGGATAATACTAATTTTTGCATACCGTAAGTTCCCTTCCCAAATGACTGCTCCCCATCTCACTAAACCTCAACAAATCAGCTTCAAAACTCTAATTCACTGAACTCATGAAAATCCCCTCTAGTATTTTTCGCCTGAGTTCCGAAGCTCTTGCATCTTCTTTATTTTACTAGTGAGGACTTCTCGAAGCTGTGAATCATCAACCTGCTGAACAAAAGATTCAGCCATCGCAGGATACGACAGTGCTGTTTGGTTTACAAATCCACGTATCGCTTCATCACGAAAATCACCCTTTGGAATCATTAATATGAATTCATTTGCAACAATTACCTTTTCGGAATCCTCCATGTCGCGTTGTTGATGCATTTTTGCGATCACCCGCTCAGCCACCCATGTCAAAGCGCCTTTATTTGGCACATTGGTAACGATATACTGGGCGGCTTCGTTCGGATTAGAGTCGCCCCAACGAGAAAACAACCGCTTATCCAGACCTCCTCCACCGCCACTAGTATTGAGCTTGTCCTTGTCTCGCATCAACTTTTCGAGACTAACGAAGTCCGTCTCTGAGCTAAGTTTACTAATTTGATTACCAACTGCGCTCTTCATAGACCTTTCAAATGGCCCTCCATTTTCAAGAACAGCAACGCTCGAGGCAATTGCACTGACTGATTGTGCCGAATCACCCACCAGAAAAGAATTATATCCCAGAGTAGCCCATGGAGAATATGGATCTCCTTCAGATCCCATTCTCTCGACTAGCTCGATCCCAGTACCATCAGGACTGTTTTTTGAAATTTCAAAAACAATATCCTTGAAGTCAGATAGCTCAAAACCTTTCTCGGAGAAGAGACTTGATGATGCAATTCCCAAGAAATCAGCTAGATCTTTCTCACTAGGCTTTTTAGATAATTGCAGCATTGCTGACCTAATTGCCGACCTACTCTCAGACTTCCCCGTTTCGATGAGATCATTGTGAAGATCAAGTAACTCTTCACTCAAACCAAGCCGATCAATGGTTTTTTTTGCAAGATTCTCAATTTGATCCCGATTGGCGAGACCATCATCAATTTGAAACCACTGTTTCCGCAAGTCATCAATTATTTCAACTCTTTTCCTCTCAACTCCATCTTTGGATCTTCCGACTGCTACCTTAGTAACTTTTCGACTACTCAGATTAGATTCCAAGCCGTCTGAAACGTGACTTTCATCACTTGGATTGAGCTTTGAATTCTGCCAGGCGAGCACGACACACAACAACACAACGCCCCCCCCCCAAAGAATGCCCCTCTTCAACGCAATAATCTTCACAACATAAAATTTAGTTAAGTAATTTAAATATTCAACCTAATTAAAAAATTAGGTATTAAAACGAGCATAGGATCACCATGCGGGAGGATTTCCCGGAGTTGTTTCAGTATTATCCTCCCACTCGAATGTGGGACAAGGGACACCATCATAAAAAACCTTGGTCGTAATATTTGTTTCGCTAGCCACACAAGCCGAAGCCCCCCGAGTCGCTTTCATTTGGCAAGTTGAAATATTCTGAGCAAATGCATTAATCAATTCGGTAATATCAGAGTCTGGGTCTACATTTTGATTAGCTTCATCTGTATGATGGTTGTCCGAAGTAACAACACAACCCGATGATCCTCCATGCGGCCTAACTTTTTCATGGAATTTCATATCGCTTCGGTCGTCCGGCTGGCTACCTGGAGGAATCATAAAACCCCAAAAAGAACCTGTTGCTGCCGCAGGGAGCCCGTAATCACCTGGTGCCAGAGCGCTATCGGAACCGGCCTCTAAATTAGTTGGTTCCACCCTAAAACCTCCAGATTCAACATCCATTTCACCACCTAGCGCTTCATTTTGAGAATTATTGACACACGTAATCTCCCAGTATTTTAATTTACCATAATAGACTGCGCCACTTCGCTGATTATGACCTGGTTGAGGATGAGCAGCCCTCCCATTTGCCGCAGCTGCAGCTGCAGCTGCAGCCGTAGCTGCATCTTGTAAACCTTGATCACCAGGAGCGGCGGCCGCGGCCGCGGCCGCGGCGGCTTCTGCCGCAATAAGAGCTTCATCTTCTTCGTCCTGTCCTCTGCTTGAAAAAGTCACTTCAACTCTAGACACATACGTACGCCCGCAAGATGCTGGGACTGTTGTCGAATACCAAGTGGTTTGCTGAGTCGTAGTATATGGGGGCTGCGTCGTCCCCCAAGGCGTTGTTGTCTGCCCTGGAACAGTAGTTCCCCATGGCGATGTGGTCCCTCCTCCTCCGCCGCCATTTGCTCTTACGAGATTACTAAACAAAATCGGCTGTGCCGCCGCCATTGATCCGAAAATTGATGTTCGTATAAAGGCTCGGCGTGAAGCGGCTTCGCTGTTCAATTGCTCCTGAATCTCAGGAGAATCACTTGGCTGGTCTTTGTTATTCATTTCATCTTATTTGTTGTTTGAGTTTAAAACGATGGCGAGGTTCAAAATTCTATGATCCTTCGCCACCGAGTATTTGATTTACTTTCGTCTCGATCTCAGGCCCTTGCGTTTGAGCATAGAGCTTGATCTGTAGGACGAGATCCCTTTTCAAAGCCTGATCTTGAATTGATGATACCATTTTAGCTCCTCCAGTCAAATCTCGATCATATGCTCTTGCCCCCAAGGCTAGGAGAATTTGATCTTTTTCAGCCCGCTCAAATCCACCGGCATTAATTGCCTGCCCAAAGTCCACCAGATGCTCAGGGTAGAGACCATTCATATATGACTCAAGATATTGAGATCGAAGATCCAAATCTTCAACCATCTCCAAGATGCCAACCGCAACAGCCTTGTCTTCAAAAATTGCGTTACGAAAAAAATCAGCTTCGATCTCAAGCCCTTTTTTAGAATCCTGCTTTACCTCTTGAACAATCTCCCAAAATTTCTCCGGATTTTTCTGAGCTAGACGGTTAGATACCATCGCGTCAGTGTATTCTCTATTCCAAGCAGAATCTGCAATCGATTGATACTCCTCCCAAGCTTTCTTTACGTCAGCCCCTCCCAATCCAGAAATTGCACCCCAAATAATATGATCCCTAATGGAACCCTTGCTCAATTGCGGCAAGTAGTCCTTCCACCTATCTGATCCAATACCTCCAAGCTTGGCTGCAAAAGCGCTGGCCAACATCTTTACGTCAGGCCCTGATTGATCAAGAGATTGTATCCACTCAAAACCAGCATCGGGATCAACTACTGCGTATTCATAAGCAAGCTGCAGACGGAGCGCCATAGGATCTTTCGACCCTAGATCCAACCCGCCAACCTGCCTTTTCAAATCATCTAGCTTACTTTTGCTCTGACGCCTTGATTTTTGGACTGCTCTTCCGGCTCGGGGAGTCTGAGGAAGCTTTGCTACTACATCATCAGCTAATGCGAGCCCTCTCCGGTTTCCGTCATCTATTTTCGTATCCCCCACCCCATGGTCGTCTAGCCTCTCAAAGCTGAGAAACACTGCGCTTGCAGCCAACAGACCAAGCAAGAAACTAAAAAATATTTTCATAATTTAATCTTCGGGCTGTGGATCATGAACAAACTCCTCTTCATAGTAATCGTATAAATACAAAGCCCACCACTTTCCATCCTCATCTTGCCAGTTTTGTAAACTGGGGTTCTCAGGATCCCGCCACCGACTCATCATGATATTTTCGTTAGGCCTTATGGGCCAATGCGCCACAACTACTGGGCCACTCAACTTATACGAACCAGTTGGTGGCCCAGTTGGTGGATTCCACCATGGACTAATCGGACTTTCATGGTTCATTTCCATCGTTGCGAGCTGCGCTTGAGTAAAGGCCGTGTCAGCTGGCCCAGCTACAGTTCTTCTGCACTCCCACTTCCACTTTTTAGGATCGGGAGCGGGAGCGGTAGTAACATATGTAGTCGAATATGTTGTTTGATAAGTAGTCTGGTTCGTCGTCCCCCAAGGGGACGTCGTTGATCCACCACTACCTGATCCACCATTACCGCCATCTGCTTTCACCAAATTACTAAACAGAATTGGCTGCGCTGCCACCATTGATCCGAAAATTGACTTTCGTATGAAGGCACGGCGTGAAGCTGTCTCAAGAGAATCAGAGCCCAAATCATCCGATAGACTGGTTTTCTTAGCGTGTGGGATTTCCTCTTTCATAATTCCGCTTATCAAATTGACGTGAATCTAAAATACGTCAACCTATTTCTCTATGAACTGGAGTTCCATCTTTCCAATCCTTGATAACACCATGCTTTCTCAATATTTAAGAGAATCTTCTGATAGTCAACAAAATCGGTATAACCAGTGGCTGAGTCAGGGAAAATTCAGCCCTTCACCAATTCGTAATCAAGCTAGAAAAAGCAACCATTGCGTAAGTGCGACCTTGTTTTGGAAGCATGTCAACGGAGACGACCCCGATCTCCCTACAGCCTCTCGAGAGCGGATGATCATGAGTAAGCGACTCGGCCTCGTGAAACGATTCTGCCCTTGGAGAAGTTACGTCGAACCGCTTCTTTACCATAGTAGCATTGCCATGAAAAAGCATCCAGATGTCCAGTTCCGGCTCTATCTCGGGCGTGACCTTGAGTTCCTCGTCCCTGAGCTCAATGAACTCGGCTGGGACATTCACCTCATGGAAAGTTCCTCAATTCGCTACTGTCCTGGTGGTTTTTGGAGATTCCTCCCTCTCGAAGAAGAGGGCAAACTTGTCACCATCATCGATACAGATCGCATGGCTGAGGTCTCAAGCGAGATTGCTCGAACCGAAGCCATGGCAAAAATGGATTTGGGACTTTGGCGCGTCCCCGGCTACTACAATGCACCATTTGATAAACATGTTCGATATCGCCCGATTCTAGGAGGTCACTTTGGGGCCAGAGGCGGAATCCCAATCAAAGATCTCATCTCAGCTTTTATCTGGCACGATGAAAACGGATCTCTTACTTCCGAAGCCAATGTCCCCGGCATAGGGAAACGTCCTCTTCAATTTGCCAAGTGGCCCAACTACGGCTATGACGAGGTCTTCCAACTCGTTGCTCTTTATCCGTGGCTTGTTCAAAACGGAACACTGACTTTTATACCTTCAGATGCCCGCTCTCTGTTCCTTCCCGCTGATGTCGAATATGCGCTCCAAGCAAATTCCAGAAGTGAAATCGCCTACTGCTAGCTTTGGCTACTGGCCGGACTATCACCGCCCCTACACATTTCCTCCAATCTCTTCTTAAGCTCAACTTGAGGGTTCATTCCAAAGCGATTCAGCAGAGTCGTATCCGCAAGCGAATCCCTAACATCGCCTTTCCTCGGGTCGTGGTAGACGAGTTGTGACGAGCTTCCAGTGACACCTACGATCTCGCGAGCAAGTTGGAGGACCGAACACCCCGTTCCAGTCCCTACATTCATCACTGGTGGACAATTTTCACTCTTTGCTGCTTCGTGAAAAGCCATTGCAACATCAGCGACGTGAATGAAATCTCGCGTTTGTTCACCATCGCCATGGATCACTAAAGATTGATCATTCTGAGCCAATTTTACGAACTTTGGAATTACGGAAGCATAATCTCCCTCAGGATTCTGACGAGGCCCATAGACATTGAACAAGCGTAACGAGGTCCCCAGCAGACCATGAGCGACTTGAAAACTCCTTAGTAAGTTTTCCCCAGCAAGCTTACTCATGCCATACACTGACTCAGGTAGCGGTCTGTCTACTTCAGAGTGGGCTCTTGCTTCAGAGCTCCCATAGACTGCTGAAGAACTCGCAAAAATGATTTTAGAAACCCCAGATCTCACAGACGCTTCCAAGACGGAAATTAGGCCCATCAAGTTTTCATTCACACAATCGCTAGGGTGCGCATTGGCTTTAGCGACCGAAGTCATCCCTGCGAGGTGAAAAACAAGGTCACAACTATCCACTGCATCCCGGAGAAGCTCTTTGTCGAGGATTGACCCGTTAATTAAGCGGCACTTAACCCCAGACAGATTACTTGAGTCTCCCGAACTCAAGTCGTCGAGAACGACAACTGAATGCGTTTCCACAAGAAGTTCAACCAAGTGACTTCCGATGAAACCTGCTCCACCCGTCACTAAAACACGTTTTTTTGCTTTCATCCTAAATATCTTGAACGTGGTTAAAAAAATAGAGTAACATATCTAAACTGCTTAGCGAACGCCCTGTCTTACCCCTTCAAATATCAAGGAATTCTTCGATCAACTCGAAATCCGCTTCGTAAACCTTTAAGACTCTCGCCAGTAAATCCTTAGCCCAAGTTTCGCATTTCTCCGTGATATTCGGCCGAAATAGCGGGTTTTTCGCGGCGTAATTCTTATAACCCATTGATAATCAGTTGTCGTGTTTTTAAAAAGCGGATTGTAGTGCCTAATAATATATTTTATTATGGTCCTACTTGATTTTTCCACTACCTTTGGCCTGATGTTTTTCCGCACCAAGTCCATCAAGGGCACCCCGCTCGTCCAGCTTGTCGAATCCTTCCGCAATGCCGAGGGCTTGCCGCGCCAGCGCGTGATCGCCTCGCTGGGAAATATTACCATCCCAGAGGATCAGCGCAGCTCGATTGCCAAGTCGGTCGAGCGACAACTCTGCGGAGATGCCGATTGGTTCGAGTCAGAGCTGACCCAAGAAGCGGCCGACTGGGTCACGCGCATCACCCAGATCGCGGGACGCTCAAAGTCTGCCGAAAACGTCCCCGTGACCCATCTCGACGGGGTCATTCTTGAAGGGATTCAGACCACCAACGTCGTCCAACTCGGCCCCCAGCTCGTAGCACTCCAGGCCTGGGACGAACTCAATCTCACCTCCTTGTTAGAGTCTTGCGGGATGAAAAACCCCGCCATTGCGACCGCCCAGCTCATGATCTCCAATCGCTTGATCGAACCCCTCAGCGAGTGGGCTTTGATCGATTGGGCGGAGCGCACCGCCCTCCCCGAATTGTTAGAGACCCGTATTACAAGATCATCCAAAGACCGCCTCTACCGCACCAGCGACGAGCTGATGAAGCATCGCAAAGTATTAGAAAAGAAGCTACGCGACCACGAGCAATCCCTCTTCACCCTCCAGCGAAGCGTCGTCCTCTACGATGTCACCAACACCCACTTCGAAGGCCTCTGCGCCGCCAACCCCAAAGCGAAACACGGCAAGAACAAACAGAAGCGAAACGATTGCCGCCAAGTCGCCATCGGCATGGCTTTTGACGAGCACGGCCTGCCCCTTGCGCACGAAGTCTTCGAAGGAAACATGGCCGACACCAGCACCCTCGCCGCCATGCTCGACCGGCTTGATATCCGCGAGCAATCCAGCCCCGGGGTCAAGCCCGTCGTCATCCTCGATGCGGGCTTCGCATCCAAGGACAACCTCGCCCTCTTAAAAGAACGCGACTATCATTACCTCATCAATATCACCCGGGGGAGTCGCAAAAAATACGCTGACTTTTTCGAAAAAGAAACCTTTCAAGAACTTCCCGAACGCGATGCTGAGCGTAAAGTTGAAGTTAAGAAAATCACCGACCCTGAAGATGAAGACAGCCAGCTCCTCCTCTGTCGCAGCGCCCAGCGTCGGCTCAAAGAAGTGGCCATGATCTCGAAAGCCGAAGAACGCTTCCTCAAAGACCTCACCGCCCTGCAAAAGCGCATCGCAGAGGGGCGTCTCATACTCCCCGAAAAAATCGAGCGAGCCATCGGAGCTCTCCAAAAGAAACATCCGCGCGTGCAGCGTTTTTATCAACTGATCCATCATCCTGGCGCAGAAACGAGCCCAAAATCCGGGATAAAGAAAAATGCAAAGTCAGGAAAAAAGGGAGGCGTAAAAGTCAGCCCCGGCGAACTCCGTGCCGAGCGTCACGATGAAGCCATGGATGAAGCCCTCAGCCTTTGCGGAGACTATGTCTTAAAAACCGACAAAGACCTCGAAGCGCCAGAACTCTGGAACCTATACATGACACTGCTTCGAGCCGAGGCTGGCTTTAAAATGCTCAAAAGCTCGCTTGGACTGCGACCGAATTTTCATCAAATTGAAAAGCGGGTCGAAGGACACATCTTCATTAGCATCCTCGCTTACCACCTGCTCTGCTGGGTGCAGCAACGGCTCGCCGACGCGGGCGACACGCGGGATTGGAAAACGCTGCGCCGCCTGCTCGGCACCCACAGCCTCGTGACCACCCGTCTGCCGCTCAAAAACGGCCGAATCATCAACCTGCGCAAACCCAGCCTGCCCGACGCTGCTCAAGCGCACGTCTACAAGCTGCTCGGCATCGACTGGAAAGCGGCATGCCCCCCACGCAAAACCGAACTGAAAAAACCGACGACCGCAACGACATCGTAGTGCCTTTCGCAAGGAACCCTTGGTTTCATGGACCCTCCAGCCCGCTAGCAGTCTGTCGGACTTGGTCGAGGGCTAGGATTTGAAAATTTTATTGAGTCGCGTTTTCGCGTGATTAATTTTCTTAGGGGGGCTTTTTTATGTTCCCGAGTTGCTTCAGTTCTTTTCTAT
>Ga0222650_1001181_pt1 | contig 14401 bp, 10 predicted proteins | sample AntAcemetagen367_FD_179820 | JGI IMG/M metagenome (GOLD analysis project Ga0222650, IMG submission 179820) | Saline water microbial communities from Ace Lake, Antarctica - #367 | ecosystem: Environmental > Aquatic > Non-marine Saline and Alkaline > Saline | place: Antarctica: Ace Lake...
AGATCTTTAATCAGATCGTTCATTGCTTGGACAATACCTTCTGTTCCGCCAATGGGTTCGAGGCGGACCTTGGTCTGATAGAGAGGCTCTACCAGGATCTCTCCGGTTTCGGGATGTTTCGCACCCATTTCCCAGACATTTACGGTCTGCGATGCGATGATCCACTCTTCGGGGTCCAGCCCCGAAGAGCGAATGAGGTCTTGCGAGTCGCGTGGTTGACGTTGGACGCTTTGGACCGACATTGCTCCGGAGGTCATTTTTTCGGCGGTGACCGCAGGAGTCGAATTTCTTGATTTAGGTTTTGGGTCCGGCTTTGAGTTAGCTTGTTTTTCAGGACTTTCACTTTTGGACGATATTGCCCACGAGATGGCATCCTCGGAGGGGCTTTGTCCGTTATCGAGGCGTTTCTTAGCTAAGTGCCGCAATTCACTTGCTCGGCATGCTTTGACCTGCAGGCGGTCACGAAAGGGTTGCCCTTTCACGTTCATTCCGAGCTGGATAAGGGCCATCGTCTTATCGACCTTGTTAGGCCATTCACGAGCGGGTTTTCCCAGCTGCTTTCTGGCGAAAGACATTAGGCTTGCCGCGTGTTGATAGTTTTTTTCGATTCGTCTGCTGAAATCGTGAATCGTTATTTCCGGGTACTCGCGGATGATTTCGATGGCCTGCCGCTGAAGCGGCTGTAATTTTATATTTTTCATTTTGATGATAATTATATGTGAGGTTTTTCTGGCTGTAGCTGGACAACCACAGAGGTGAGAGGGCGCTATGCGGCCTTTAAGGCACGCCGAAGGCGTGGCCAACCAACGAAAGTTGACATTAACCAAAATTAAGAAGGGCGAGAAGCAGGCGGAACGTCTGCCGGGAGCCAGAGGAAATTCATCGTGGAAACGATGGTTTACTGAAAATTAGTTACCGAGCCGGTCGCGCCGGGAGAATCCCAGGCACGAACCGGCTAACTTCTGCTGATCGAGATGCGTTCTTGTTCGTCGGTAATTTCGCTGACTTTCGTGTAAGACGAAGTCTCCGGCTTTCCCAGACTCGGTTTCCGTAGAAAATTCTCATTAAACGATTATTTTCCAAAAGAGCACTTGAATTAATTAGCGAACAACCAAAAGGAGCAACATATGAACATTCATCGTTATTATTGTTGTTTCAGGGTTTTTTCTACAATCGCCCAAAATGGGCAAAAAAACCGCGAGGTCAGGTCTTCAAGCCCATCGACTGTCGAAGGTCGCATGATGGGCTTTCGAACTGTCGGATTTCAAGTGAAGCATGCTCGATACGTCTTGGGAGTTTTCCGCCAGAGTGGCGTCGAAGCCCCAAATCAAGGGAAAGGTTCCAGCCATGTCTAAAAAGCAGAAATACGCAGAAATTTTGGACGATCCGGATGCGATACAATGCATCAGGGAATGGGTGTCGGAGCACAAGAATGGTTTTAACTCTGTGATCTCCGCAAACGAGTTGTCGCAGCGTTTGGGCGATCCCGAGTTAAAGCGGGAATTGGTAATTCTTCGCGATATATGTTTCGACGATGACGCATCGTTCAGCGAAGGCGTCAAAAAGGGACTTAAGAAGAAAGGCGTTCGGAAAAAATTGCTTCCGACGCTGGCCGCGATGGTTTTCGGGCGCGATCCAAGCGACGTTTTCAACCGCCTGATGAACTTCCCGGATTTTGAGCGCATGCTTCGCGGGGTGTCTGCACCCGTCGAGGTCATGGCTAATACTTTCTCCAGTGAGAACTCGAGCTTTGAGAGTCAGACGGACGCACTTTTCGGTGCCATGGATGCATTATTCGCTACGCTTGAGAAGATGGATCTAGAACGGAAGTTGATCATTCTGCGCATTGTCTGCGTCCTGCACTTGACATTTATATGGTCGGCCCAGGTTGACGCCGGATCCGAAATCACCGAGCGGGTGGGACGACGTTTTTATGACTATTTGGGCCTACCCGATTCGGAGCGGTCATTAAATCGTCTGAGATCTGGTGTCGCCATAGTCGTATCGCGAATCCTGACGGATACGCAGCCATTTTCCGTTCTCATTCCCGAATTCGAGCAATGGTTTAGATCCTTGTTTTTGGAGATCGATATGCGAGGGGCCGAGCTTTTGATGAAGCATAATCGCGAATTAAGGCAGCTCCCGGGGAATCCGTTCTGCCTGACCGATGACTGCGACGATCCGGGTGAGCAGGAGGATGTCGGTGAGGAAAATGAAGGCGAACCCATCACTGAAGATGCGGCGGAGGATCCGCTGCTGGCAGAGTGTCCTGAGACCGGCGGGGCTGTTCAGGAGGTTGAGGCTGCTGATCCTATCGACTGTGCTACGCACGAAGCGGAATTGCTTTTTGAGGCACCTCCGACGCAACGATCGAAAGAGTTAAGGAAATATTTTTCAAACCTCACAGCGCACGTGACCCCGCTGGAATACGATAATTACAAGGACTTGCCGGTTGCCGAACTCCGAGAATTCATGATCGAGGCGCAAGTGGTCGAAGAGAAAATCGGCGGCATCCGCAGCATGCTTGTCGATGAGATAAGGAGGCGAGAAAGCCTCGTCGATGACAGCGAGGTGGATGTTTGAAATGGCTACTAAAATTACAGAATATCATATAAAATATTTCGCGCATGATTTGATGTGTAGGCGTGAAGAAGGCAGCCCCGGTAGATTCACTGGAGCGTTAGCCAATTCACCGCAGGTCGACTTGAACCCTCACCAGGTCGAAGCCGCTCTTTTTGCCTTCGATTCACCTCTTTCAAAGGGAGCGATTCTCGCTGACGAAGTGGGACTCGGGAAAACGATTGAGGCGGGGATTTTGTTGTCACAGTTCTGGGCGGATCGGAAACGGAGGATATTGATCCTTGTTCCGGCCTCCCTGCGAACGCAGTGGAAACGTGAACTCGCGGAAAAGTTTTTTCTGCCCTCGGTCATCATCGACGGGCGGGAATTCAAAAAACTCGAAAAGTCGGGCAAGGAAAATCCCTTCGAACAAGATCGTATCGTCATCTGTTCGCATCATTTCGGTGCGAACAAGGCCGAATTTCTCTGTCGTGTTCCATGGGACTTAGTGGTCATTGACGAAGCGCACCGTCTGCGAAATGTGTTTAAAGATCAAAATATCATCGCCCAGACTTTGCGTGTTGCGCTAGATGGTGTCCGGAAAGTTTTGCTGACGGCGACGCCCCTTCAGAATTCATTGATGGAGCTTTATGGTTTGGTGAGTTTTATTGATCCTCTTATTTTTGGAGATGAGGAAAGTTTCCGAGAGCGCTATGTGAAAAAAAATCTGCCTCCGGAGCGCTTCCAGGAACTTAGGGAACGTTTAAAACCGGTTTGTTTGCGCACGCTTCGGCACCAAGTCCGCGAGTATGTGAATTTCACCAATCGCATTTCAATTATTCAGGATTTTGTGCCGACGCGAGAGGAGCAGGAACTTTACGATCGGCTTTGGAACTATCTAATGCGGCCCCGCATTCATGCCTTTTCAAACAAGGCCCTCATGTTGATGGCGCTCTTGTTGATGAAATTCTTGGCGTCTTCGACATTCGCAATCGCGGGAACGTTGCATTCTCTGGCTTCAAAGTTGGAGAATCGCTTGAAGGCAGAAGTCACGAACGGCAGGGACGAAGATCTTCCGGACCAGCTGAGCGAGGGTTTCGAATCATCCGATCTCGATTCTGATGATCTAACCGAAGAGATGGCGGTACGCGAATTTCAGGTCTTTTCTGTATCGGAAATTCGGGCAGAAATCGAGGAACTGAAGTCGATGCGTGATTTCGCGTTTTCGATTCAGGAGAACGCCAAGGGGCTGGGCCTGTGCGAAGCGTTGGAGTCGGGTTTTTCTCAAGTTCATGAAATGAAGGCTGCGGAAAAAGCTATTATTTTCACCGAATCAAGGCGCACCCAACAATACATTAAGCGTGTGTTGGAGGGAACAAGCTTCAGAGGGGTTATTGTCCTCTTTAACGGCACGAACGAGGATCGTCAGTCTCAAGAAATTTACGAGAATTGGCGGATTCAGCATACTGGCAGTGAGCAGGCCACGGGTAACCGATTGATTGATACAAAAACTGCCCTGGTTGAGTATTTTCGGGAGGAGGCGACCATCATGATTGCGACCGAAGCGGCTGCCGAGGGCTTGAACCTGCAATTCTGCTCATTGATCATAAATTACGATTTGCCGTGGAATCCCCAGCGGATAGAGCAACGCATCGGACGGTGCCACCGCTATGGCCAGAAGCACGATGTCGTCGTTGTCAATTTCCTGAATCGTTCCAACGCCGCAGATGAAAGGGTGTTTGAACTCTTGGACCAGAAATTCAAACTGTTCAGCGGGGTATTCGGTTCAAGCGACGAGGTCATCGGCGCACTGGACTGCAGTGTGGGTTTCGAGAAACGGATAATTGAAATTTACCAGCGCTGTCGCGAGCCGCGTGAAATTGAGGCCGCTTTTGATCGAATCCGGGATGAACTGGACGAAAAGATCGCGCAGAGCATGAAGACAACTCATCAGTGCCTGCTCGCGCATTTCGACAGCGAGGTGCACGACCGGCTGAAAGTCAATTTCGACGAGAGTCGGATGTATTTGAAGCGGCACCGGCGCCGGTTGCTTGAAATTTCGAAGTTCATCTTGGGGGAGGCCGCAACGTTTAGTGATTCCCAGCCGGCTTTTGAACTGCATTCGAGTCCCTGTGACGGGGTCTTTCCGGGGTTCTACCGTCTTGGAAAAGAGGATGACGGAGCCCAGGTATATAGGGTTGGGCACCCGTTGGCTCGGTGTGTGCTTGAGAAGGCTTCAAATCTCATGCTCCCGTGCCGACACCTGATCTTTAATTACACGGGTTGTCGTGAAAATGCGGTGGCACTTGAAGATCTGGTGGGCGCGTCCGGGCACCTGAGACTGACAAAAATTTCAGTTCAAGGCGGCAGTGTTGAGGAGCAGTTGGTCTGGTCGGCCAAAACGGATGACGGACTTGTTCTGGAGGCCAACCAGTGTGAGCGCCTTTTTGGCATTTGTAGCTGCAGGATCGAAACCTCCTCGCGCCCACCCATCGATCTGGGTTCATTGACGAATCGCGAAACCCGAAAAGTGTTGAATCGTATTATCCAGCGGAATGAATGCCACATGGACAATGAAGACCGTAAACTCAGTCAGTGGGCTGAGGGCGAAGGGCATCGTCGACGGATCGAAATCAAAAAAGCGGCCGATCGAATCCGAAAGATTCGGAGAAAATTAGAGTGGGCCGTCGGTGAAAATGATAGACTAAAAATCAGCGGAGAGCTTCTCCTTGAGGAGAAAAAGCTCTCCAAGGTACGCCGCAGGCATTTTGATGTCCAGGCTCTGACCGGACAGGATCAACTTCGGTTGATTGATGCCGCAAAAAAACGCTTGGAGCTTAGTTATGAAACGGAAGTTTTGTTTTCGGTCAGATTTTCCGTAATCTGAGGCGGTGAAGCGGGGAGTGGCGTAGAAAGAACGGAAACTCCTATTTGAAAATCCGTTTAATCAGCCTCTCAAATCCTGCTTGTCAGTCCATGAGACTTACTTAAAATGGTAACTTCTGAGTATTGAAACTAAAATCCAGTGGTGCGATTCGACCGTTAATCCAATCATGGGTTGCGGGGGCTGTGAATTATTCAGCGCCCCTGGGAAAATTCTGAAGGAAGTTGATCAGGCTATCCAAAATTTGAATGTAAAGTGGCCCAAGGGTCGCTCCAAAGAGTTGTATCAAGGCCTCGTCGTTACGGCTTATGGTCAACTCAATGCCCCGGGAGAGGGGCAACTGTCGGAAGTGACGACCACGAACATTCATCACTTCAAAAAGGAGTTCTTGGACTCTGTGACTCGCGACTGCAATCAGGAGGCAGCCAACGCGGCAAAGACTGCGATTGAGAGTCACATCACCTGTTACGCTGCGATACTGCATTTGAATAAAGCCGGCAGTTTGCTTCCGGCGAAGAATGCTGTGAGTTCTTCTCCCCGGCAGCCACAAAAAGGGTACGCGCCGACCTTCGAACAAGTGAAGCCCTTTTCGGGGCGGGTTGAGAAGATGGCGTCGGAGCGTGATCTTTTAGGCACGAGGGACCCTGACTTTATCGCCTCGGGGAAGAGGAGGAAATCTGGGCGAGAGTGGATCGATGGTCTTCCACGCCTGATCTTCGTAAGCGATATGGGGGATGCTTTCTCTAATGAAGAGGACTTTGATTTTCTTAAAGCCGACACCCTGCCGGCAATTCGTTCCGAGGCTGGTCAGCGTCATCTTTGGCTGTGGCTGACTAAGCGGCCTCAGAGAATGAAGAAGTTTGCCTCTCAAATCGGGGTCTGGCCAGAGAATGTCTGCGCGATGACCACCTTGACACAAGCAGATCCAGGAAACCTTAACCGGTTGAAGGCTCTTACCGGTGTGCCTGCTAAAGTTAGAGGCCTTTCAATCGAGCCGCTCTGGGACCGTATACCGCCCGGGAAGTTGCCGCTTGAGGGAATCGATTGGGTGATTGTCGGCGGTGAATCCGGGAGCGGTGAGTCCCTGCGACCATTCAATGTGGAATGGGCCCGGGAACTACGTGACCATTGCAGGCAATCCGGTGTGGCTTTTTTCATGAAGCAGATGGGGCGCGGCCCGGTCGATGGAAGTGGCAATCCGATCAAATTGAAGGACTCCCATGGAGGAGACTGGGACGAGTGGGAGGCTGCCGGGCTCTGCGATTTAAAGATCCGGGAATTTCCGGAGTATTTCCACGAGTATCGCTTGTATGAAAAACCGCGAAAATCCAAGCCGACTCGAAGGGCGCCTTGGAAACCGGCAAAGGATAATAAGATGGCAACGGCTGAGCCTTTGAGCGCTGAGGAGTTGCGGGAGTTCTGGCATCTGGATCAGACGGTGGCGAAAGCCGCGAAAGCCTTTGTCGACGCCGGCATCGCCCTAGCTCGCATTAAGGAGCGGAAACTCTACCGCCAAAAGTTCAAAACTTTCGAGGAGTATTGTGCGGACGTGCATAATATCTCTCGATCTTATGCCTACCATCTGGCGAAAGCCGGGATGATCGTGCATGAAATGTCTACAATTGTAGACATTCCTCATGAATCTTTGGCTCTAATCAAGTGCGAGGCTCATGTCCGCGAATTGGCGCGACTGCCCGATTCCAAGAGCAGGGTTGAAATCCTTGAGATCGTGGCGGATGGCAGTGACTTCACTGCGGCGCGCATTCGGGAAGCCGTGGAGGCCAAACTTGAAGCCACGCCCAAGCCTCCCCGCCCCCCATCGCCAAGCGTCCGGATCCAGAATGCGAAAACGCCTCTAGACGAGCTGGAGAATTTTCTAAGCTCCGGAAATGCGGCAAAACAGGAACTGCTCGCCCTGGTTCAGAAATTGCGGGATGCTTTGGAGGGTTGAAAAAGTATCGTGTCATAGAGTCTTGAGTTCAAAGGCCCCGTGTCAGCGCCAATGTTTTGATGTAAACTTAAGTTTATTATGGTAAACTTATGTTTAAAATAAGAGGTTTAATTAATCTTATGTTGATAAAACTGCCATTTTTCGAAATTATAGGAGTATATAATGAAACATAAGTTTAAAAACACTATTGATGGCCAGGGCATTGTGGGCACGGATCTTGTCTTCACTCGTGTGCTCGAAGCCGCTTGTAAGTTCGCGCAGCATGATATCAACGTGTTGATTGTCGGAGAGGCGGGCACGGGAAGAAATACGATCGCTCGTCTAATTCATGAGATACGTCGCCCGGGAGAGCCATTTTACGAGGCGGATTGTCGATTGTCGGACCGCTTTATCAAGGCTGAGCTACTCGGGCAGCCACTAATGCGATGTGGCGGTGATGTTGTTCGGACAGAACCTGATCCCGCTGAGGTCAGACACACCCTACTCCTGAGGGATGTGCACCATGTTGGACCTTGCTTTGGGAACGATCTGGCTTCGTTTTTGAGAGAAGGAAAGCTCGGAACTGTGGGTTTTGGAAAAGTCTGTGTAATTGCTACCGCCGACAAAGATGAAGGGAACATCTGCCGGGAGGCTGAAGGACTAAATCCCTTCCTACGTCATTTCGAGGCGGTTTTGAAAGTGCCGAGTCTAGATGAGCGGCGAGGCGACATTGCGCCCTTAGCAAAGGCCTTTCTAGGGGCCTGGAATGCCCAGAATGGGCGGAAGCTTAGGTTTGCTGGCAACGCCCTCCAGAGACTTCAAAGACGCCCGTGGCCGGGAAATCTCGTCGAATTGCGCCGGGCGGTGGAGATGGCGGCGATGATCTGCGAGGGTATGACGATCCGAGACGATATGATTGAGCCCGCTGAAGGGGAAGAGCCAGAGGTCGCTCCGGCCGGAGGGTTCGTTCTGGGTTCAATGAAATTGGATAAACATCTTAAAGGTCTCAAGAGGGGGTGGGTTCGCGACGCCTTGGCTCGCTGCGAAGGGAAAAAGTCGGCCGCCGCCGACCTGCTCGGCTGGTCGCCTCAGCGGATGCACAAATACCTGGCGACAGAGTCGGCGGAGGGCCATTCCTTCTAGCTGAGGTCTGAGGAGGTCGGAGGGGCTTTTCGCTGGGGATTTATGATCGCGAATTTTACGCTCGGCTCTGCCGGATTTGGAATGCATTTTCGGGCGGTCGAATGTCGACCCGAAAACGAGCGGTTTCGCTCCTTCTAAATATCGTCTCAGCCAGTTCCTCTGGCCGGGTACGATTTGATAGGTCTGCGAGAGAACCAAGACGGCGCCCCCGACGTCGGTAATCCTCTCTCGTGATCCTTGAACCTTTTCTGCTCGGCTAAGGCTGCCCTGGGGCGCCGACGTCCAGGCAGCAGAAAACAGGGAGACGCCCATATCGTATGATATAGGTGCGTCCTTCCTGCACGCGCAAATCATACCTCCAGAAATGGGGGTGATTTAGCGAGAGCGGTGGAAGCGGACCTAAAAAGTGGCCTTCTGGGCGACTTTGGGCCGATTTTCCGGGTAGCTCCGAGCCGAGGATTAGCGTAGGGCATGCAGGAGATAGATTCATATGTTTTTGTATTATAACAATATATGAATCGTTAGACGGGTTCATCCCGGCTTTCCCGATGGGTTTCATCGGTTGAAATAAGGGGCGATTCTGGAGGTACGGATTGCTCGGTACTGAGGGGGTTGTTTTTTTTCGCGAGGTACGGATTGCGCGGTACTGAACGCCTTTTGGGGTTGTTTCTTTTCGTTTTTGCCTAAAAATGGCTTATTTGTGGCGTTAGGAAAGCAGGGGTTGTTTTTTTTCGTTTTCAGGGGTATTCGGCCTGATTGGACCCCCTTGGGGCGGCTTTGGAGTCGCCCTTTCGTGCTAACTGAATCCCTCAGCGGGGATTCTCATTCCCGTTCTGAAATCGTTTTCAGAATGGTTTTCATTCGGGTTTGAGAATGGTTTTAAAAGTGGTTTGAAAGTTAAATCGGTCGATTTTCGGGCGGTTTTAAAAATGGTTCTGCAAGTGGTTTTGAAAGTTGGATCGTTCAGATTTCAGGCGGTTTTCAGACTGTTCTCAAAGTTGGATCGTCTGATTTTCGGGCGGTTTTCAGAATGTTTTTGGAAGTGGTTTTGAAAGTTGGATCGTTCAAATTTCAGGCGGTTTTCAGACTGTTCTCAAAGTTGGATCGTCTGATTTTCGGGCGGTTTTCAGAATGTTTTTCAGAATTGAATCGTTTAATTTTTTCCGAGCCTGACTCTCCGGGCAGTTTTGCGGAAAGATTCTCTGAGGCTTAGAATTGCTCTCCGATTTGTTTTGGGACGCTTCGATTGGCTGAAATAAGTCTGGGCCCCGAAATCGTCCTGACTCAGTCCGGAGGCTTGGCATAAAAAAGGCTCCACGTTCGAAACGTGAAGCCTGGGAGAATTTTTATGCGAGTGTTACTTAGAGCTTTGCTGTAATCGACGGCGCGGCCTTGAAGGAGATCTTTTTCTTTGCCTTCACATTAATCGTAGAGCCATCAATGGGGTTGCGTCCTTTGCGTGGAGCGGAGGCACCTACGTAAAAATTACCTACGCCGGGCAACGCAGCCACTACGGATGCCTTGACGGCTGATTCCCCCTTCTTGGGCTTCTTGATTTCTTTAGCAGCCTTTTTGAGGGCTTTTAAGTAAACAGCCCCAACCGCATCGAGCGTGCGTACTGCTTCTGCTTTACTTTCTAAACCAAGCTCCTTCTGGAGCGCTTCAACGAGTTCGTTTTTTGTCATATTGTTATATTTTCGTGTTGGATGCCACCGAACCCACGGCGACTAGAGCAGGTCAACCTAGGCATCGTCCTGCAAATACCAAGGCTTTATGGGCGAAAACTCGGCTGGTTTATCGCGAAGCAGTTACCAGGCTGAAGCTTGCCGGTTGATCCGATGTCTTTGGAACGATCCATAATTTGTAGGTTTTCATCCTTTCATTATACAAGGATTTCTAATCTTATTGGTTTTTATGAAAGCTACGCTTCTCAGACGGCTGTTCGCTAGTGCTCAGGCAGTTCCCGATCCGGATTTGCAGGCGGTCTGTCGTGCTATTGTTGAGGATGAGAAGCGCCTAGGGCATACGAAATTGGCTGACGAGTTAGAGCTTAAGCTGGCGAAGACGGGAGCCGCGCATCAGGTTCCCGACACAAAGAAAGCCTCTGCGCCGATCCGAAAAATGGCACCGCTGCCATCGAGTCGTCGAGATTCTGCTCCGCTGGTGCAAGTGCTCGAACATGATCAACTCCGGCACCACATGGTTCTGCCGGAAACGATTGAACAGCGCTTTTTCCGGATTGAGAAGGAATATGCGGCTCGCAGTCGCTTGGCGAAGTTCGGGCTCCAAGCACGGCAACGCATTCTTCTCTACGGGCCTCCGGGATGTGGCAAGAGTCTCGGCGCGGAGCGAATAGCTTGGGCGACTGGCCTGCCACTGCATAAGGTGCGTTTCGATACTCTGATTTCCTCCTACTTTGGCGAGACTGCCAATAATCTGGGCAAGATTTTTGAGGCCGCAGAGGCTCAACCATGTGCGCTCTTCCTCGACGAGTGCGACACAATCGCACGAGCACGGGGAGCGAGTAATGATGTGGGGGAAGTCTCTCGTGTGGTGAATATGCTACTTCAACTGCTTGAAGATTACCGGGGCGACGGCCTTGTGATTGCTGCAACCAACCACTATGAGTCGCTCGATCAAGCTATTTACAGACGTTTTGATGAGGCGGTGGAAATTCCCATGCCAGGCATCGTGGAGATCGCACGCTTACTCGATACCAGCCTTTCAGCCCTAAAGGTCTCTCGAAAACTGAATCTGGAGCAGTTTGCGGCAAGTTTGGATGGTTTTAGCTTCAGTGAAGTGGAACGAATTGCTCAGAATTCGGCAAAACGCTCTGTTATGGCGAATCGTAAGGAAGTGACCTTGGAGGACTTGGAGTCGGCGGCACAGGACGTAAAACGACATTTTTAAACTATGGCCGATAGCGAGTTTCCCCACCTTCCCCTAATCCATAAATTTCGCGGCGACGCACAGCTTGAAGGGGGCGGGGAGAAGCCGGATCGTGTCCGGGAGAACGAAACTCGACGGGCCGAACACGGGAAGTATCTCGCGGACAGCTTTGGCCAACTTGCCGAGTATTCACACAAGCGCAAAGAGGAGCGGAAACAGGCGGGCTTGCCAGAGGTTTCCGGCGGGGATGCTTTTCTCCTGCAAATTCCTGAGAAAGATGACGGCGTTTTGGAATGGCTTTCACAAACGCTCGATCTTGAGTTTGTGGCCGAGTATGATGATGGCTACGTGATTATGGCCACTGATGATGTTGATCTTCAGTCCGTTCAGGAGCGTATTAACAACTTCATTCGCAGTGAGCACGGCGGAGGTAAGATGGCCAGTATCCTCGAAGTCTATCCAGATGCCGCGGATCCCAGGCGGATTGAGCGTGTTCTAGATGAAGGCCTCATTGCTCATTGGCCATTTGAAGCAGCTGAGAACTACATTCTGGATTTTTCAATTGAGGTTGCACCCCACAAAAAGCCTACGGGCAAACCGCGTCAGAATCCGCGTTGGAAGCCTGAAACGAATCGTAAAAAGCGAGAGGAGCATGCGCAAGAGGTTGCTCGCTATTGGCGAAGCTACGACGAAATACGCATGGATCGTGAACTTGAGTTGGAAGAGTTTGTGGAGCACTACCAAGGGGAGATTCAAGGGGATTTCGAAGAGGGTAAGGTCGATTTTCCAGACAGCTTCTCTTTGAGAATACAGATGAGTGGTCGAGGCTTCAATGATCTGATCAAAAACTATCCAAGTGTTTTTGAGGTTACGGTTCCAGATGATGTGGAGCAACCATTCGAATCCCCGATCAATCGAGACCCTGATTCTGATGACTTTGAGTTAACTCAGCCAGAGGCGAACGCACCGGCAATCTGCGTCATTGATAGTGGGATCCAAGAGGCTCATCGCTGGCTTGCTGGAGCCATTTCAGAGGCTGATTCGTTTTGCTTTATTCCTGGCGTCAATGGTGACGATGTTGCCGACTACGTTGCCGGGGGCGGACACGGAACCCGGGTGGCTAGTGCGTGCCTGTACCCGCAGGACATTCCCGCGTCGGGGGTGCATGTGGCTCCTTTTTGGTTAATCAATGCGCGAGTGCTGGACAGTAATTGTGGGTTATCAATTAATCTGTACCCGCCAAAGCTATTGCGGGACATCGTTGGTCGTTATTTGTCAAAAACTGGTATTTTTCAGCATTCAATTGCTGCGAATGTGCCTTATCGCACGTCTCGCATGAGTACATGGGCTGCTGCGATTGATATGCTGAGCTATCAGCAAGATGTTCTCTTTATTCAGGCGGCGGGTAACATTCATCGACGAGGAAGTCCGAGTAATCCAGGTATCCTCCAGCATATCGCAGCAGACCGAGACTACCCAGACTATTTGGAGGCAGATAGTAGTCGAATCGCCAATCCCGCCCAAAGCCTTCAAGCTCTGACTGTAGGCTCAATTAGTGGCAATTTCTATAATGATGGAACAAAACGATCAGTATCGGAAGCGTTACGTCCTTCTGCCTTTAGTCGTTCAGGCTTCGGTATGTGGAACAGTATTAAGCCGGAAGTCGTTGAATTTGGAGGTGATTTTGTTCGAGATTCTGGGCAACCGCCGGCTTTGAGTCAGGTTCCGGATGTTTGTCCACTGATGGCGCGTTCGACCTTGGGAGGCGGGGCAGCTGTGGCCAGAGATCAGGTGGGAACTTCGTTTGCAGCCCCCAAAGTCGCTCACATCGCGGGTATCCTTGCGGGGCAGTTCCCCAGCAGAAGCCCGCTTCTGTATCGGGCTTTGATCGTCAACTCTGCTCGCTGGCCCAGTTGGGCGGAGAATGGCAATTCGTCACAGCAAATCTTTGCCTTGAAGACTATCGGCTACGGGGTGCCCAGCCTTGAGCGGGCGACCAAAAATGATTCATCACGCGTATGCCTTGTTCCAGATGAGGAATATGAAATTCGGGCAGGAGAAGGTATGATCTTTGGTGTCCCCATACCTGAAGCCATTCGTGCACCCGGAGCTGATTTTCCGGTTCGGGTGGATGTGACGCTTTCCTATATGGCCGAGCCTCGACGAACCCGCAAAGCAAGGCGCGGGTATCTGGGCGTGTGGTTGGATTGGAAGGCGAGTCACAAAGGCGAAGCGTTCGAAGACTTTAAGAATCGCGCGATCAAAGATTTTAGTGATGAGCCCTCTGTGAACAGTAATACTCTTGATTGGCTGCTCGGGCAGCAGGATAACCACGGAAAAGTCCGGGGAGGCCACCGCAAAAACGGAACACTCCAGAAAGATTGGGCAGTTGTTCAAAGTAATGAACTACCCGATACCTTCGGATTGATTGTTCGCGGACACAAGGGATGGGATCGCCGAAATGTCGATGCGACAGCAAAATTTTCGTTAGTTGTATCCTTCGAAGTATTGGAAGGTGATGTTCGAATCTACCAAGAGGTCCGGACTGCCGTTGAATTAGAGCTGGAAGCGGAAGTTGAGCAGATGCTTAGTTGATCGGGAGTATTTAAAATAGGCAGTAGTTTATGAGATGGGCACTAGATAGTGGTAAAAAGGTTTTAGCCACCAAGGGTAAAGAGGGAGTCTGCCCCTGTTGCAATAAATTCGTTATTGCGAAGTGCGGTGAGCTTGTGACTCATCATTGGGCTCACGGTGCTGGCGATTGTGATCCATGGTATGAACCTGAGACTGCGTGGCACATCGGCTGGAAGAATATTTTTCCAAAAGAGGAACAAGAGGTCGTAATAAAACCACACCGAGCAGACGTAAAAACAGGTCACTGCGTTATTGAGCTTCAGAATTCCCCGATTTCTCCTGAAGAGATCCGTGAGCGTGAAGCCTTTTACGGTAGAATGATATGGATTTTTAACTGCAAGAAACAGTTTGAGAATGAGCAG